>JQIA01001828.1_pt1 | contig 11440 bp, 10 predicted proteins | sample 811431 | NCBI WGS metagenome assembly JQIA01 (sample SAMN02998118, study PRJNA258478) | marine sediment metagenome | biome: marine; feature: seafloor; material: sediment; isolation source: oil-polluted sediment collected from 3 locations (0.5 km, 0.7 km and 0.9 km)... | place: USA: Gulf of Mexico ... | reverse complement strand
AAATCGGTTGCTTTAATTACCGATGGACGCTTTTCAGGAGGAACACATGGTTTTGTAGTTGGTCATATTACACCCGAAGCCCAATCTGGAGGAACTATTGCATTATTAAAAACCGGGGATAAAATTAGCATTAGTGCAGAAGATAACTCAATTAATGTATTGCTTTCTGAAGAAGAAATTGCGAAGAGGAAATCGAAATGGATGGCTCCTGAATTAAAGCACAAAAAAGGAATATTATATAAATATGCTAAAACAGTTGCATCGGCCTCAAAAGGTTGTGTTACTGATGCATTTTAGCGACACGTTGTCGCTATTCCCTCGAACGAGGGAATCTCAAAATTGAAGTAAGAAGTATGGATACAAAAGCGATAAAACAAAAACAATATTTAGAGCAACCTAAAGAACGGATATCAGGTAGTGAGGCTGTCGTTAGATGCTTATTAGCTGAAGGTGTGGATGTATTATATGGTTACCCTGGTGGTGCAATTATGCCTGTTTATGATGAATTATATAAGTATCAAGATGAAATTCATCATGTGCTTACACGTCATGAGCAAGGTGCCACACATGCGGCTCAAGGTTATGCTAGGATTTCAGGACGCGTGGGTGTTGCTATTGCAACCTCAGGACCTGGAGCTACAAACTTAATTACTGGAATTGCAGATGCACAGATAGATTCTACGCCAATGGTGTGTATTACAGGACAAGTGCCATCACATTTATTAGGTAGCGATGCTTTTCAGGAAACAGATATTGTAGGTATCTCGACACCAGTTACAAAATGGAATCATCAAATAACAAAAGCTTCAGAAATTCCTGAAGTGATGGCAAAGGCATTTTATATTGCTAAAAGTGGTCGACCAGGTCCGGTATTAGTAGATATTACAAAGGATGCTCAATTTGAGGAGTTTGATTTTCAGTATAAAAAATGCGAAGGTGTTAGAAGTTATAATCCTGTACCAAAAACAGAACAAGCTTCAGTAGAGGCCGCTGCAGAATTAATCAATAATGCTAAAAAACCAATGATTATTTGGGGGCAAGGTGTTATTCTTGGCAAAGCAGAAGAAGAATTTAAAGCAGTAATCGAAAAAGCAGGAATTCCATCGGCTTGGACCATTATGGGCGCTTCGGCAATACCGACATCACATCCGTTAAATATTGGTATGGTTGGTATGCATGGTAATTATGCACCGAATGTATTAACTAACGATTGTGATGTTTTAATCGCTATAGGTATGCGTTTTGATGATCGGGTAACTGGAGATTTGAGCAGATATGCAAAGCAAGCTAAGGTAATTCACTTTGAGATTGATCCTGCCGAAGTTGATAAAAATGTAAAGACAGATGTAGCGGTTCTGGGTGATGCTAAAACGAGCTTGGCAGCGTTATTACCGTTGCTAAATAAGAATTCACATAAAGATTGGCTTCAAAGATTTAAAGATTTATATGCTATTGAATTTGAAAAAGTCATTAGTGAGGATATTTCTCCAATCAAAGATGGATTAACCATGGGAGAAGTATTAAAAGAAATAAACATACAGAGCAAAGGTAATGCAGCAATAGTATCAGACGTAGGTCAACATCAAATGATTGCTTGTCGATATGCTGAATTTAATCAATCTAAAAGTAACATTACGTCAGGAGGATTAGGAACAATGGGCTTTGCATTGCCAGCGGCTATAGGTGCAAAAATGGCTGCTCCAGAGCGTGAAGTTGTAGCAATTATTGGAGATGGTGGTTACCAGATGACGATTCAGGAACTTGGTACTATTTTCCAATCTAAAGTGCCTGTGAAGATAGTTGTTCTAAACAATGAGTTTTTGGGCATGGTACGTCAATGGCAGCAATTATTTTTTGATAAACGTTATGCATCTACCGAAATGACTAACCCAGATTTTGTAACCATTGCCAAAGGATATCATATTGAAGCGACTCGTGTTACTAAACGTGAAGATTTAGGTAAAGCCGTGGCAGAAATGATAGCATCAAAAGATGCTTATTTTCTAGAGGTTTGTGTAGAAAAAGAGAATAATGTATTTCCTATGGTGCCCTCGGGAGCATCAGTATCAGATATAAGATTAGAATAATTATGGATCAAAAATTAAAATCATATACAATTTCTGTATATACCGAAAATAATATAGGATTACTGAACCGTGTTTCAGCAATTTTTCAAAGAAGACGTATCAATATTGAAAGTTTAAACATTTCGGTTTCAGAGATAGAAGGCGTGTCACGTTTTACTATCGTGGTGAATATGACTGAGACTAATATTAAAAAAATTGTTGGTCAAGTAGAAAAACAGATAGAGGTTATAAAAGCCTACTATCATACTGATGAAGAAACGATTTATCAAGAGTCAGCAATGTTTAAGATTAAATCTGAATTATTGTTTGAAGAGCCTCAAATTCAGAATATAATTAAAGAGAGCAACGCACAAATAGTTACAGTGAATAAAGAATTTTTTGTGCTTGAAAAATCAGGAAGGCGACATGAAATAGAATTGCTACACAGAGAGCTAAGTGCTTTCGGAATTATGCAATTTACACGTTCAGGACGTATTTCTGTAACTAAAGAACCAATGCAAATATCACAAATGCTAGCAGCATTTAATTAATAAAAACAAAAACAATGGCAAATTATTTTAATACACTTTCGTTAGGACAAAAGTTGGATCAACTGTCTAAGTGTAGATTTATGGAATCTTCAGAATTTGAAAATGGAGTAGAGCCTCTTAAAGGCAAGAAAATAGTAATTGTTGGTTGTGGGGCTCAAGGTCTTAACCAAGGATTAAACATGAGAGATTCAGGGTTAGATATTTCTTATGCATTGCGTGAACAAGCAATTATTGAGCAACGTGCATCTTTTAAAAATGCAACTTCTAATGGTTTTAATGTTGGGACTTATAATGAGTTTATCCCTACTGCAGATTTGGTATTGAATTTAACTCCGGACAAGCAACATACGAGCGCTGTTAATGCGGTGATGCCTTTAATGAAAGAAGGTGCAACATTATCGTATTCTCATGGTTTTAATATCGTAGAAGAAGGTATGCAAATTCGTAAAGACCTTACTGTTATAATGGTGGCGCCAAAATGCCCAGGGTCTGAAGTAAGAGAAGAGTATAAACGTGGTTTTGGAGTGCCAACACTTATTGCGGTGCACCCAGAAAACGACCCACAGGGAAAAGGATTTGAGCAAGCCAAAGCTTATGCTGTTGGTACAGGAGGACATAGAGCAGGTGTTTTGCAATCGTCTTTCGTTGCAGAAGTTAAATCTGATTTAATGGGAGAGCAAACCATCTTATGTGGTGTATTACAAACTGGTGCGATTTTATCTTTTGATAAAATGGTGGAAGAAGGTATTGAACCTGGATATGCTTCAAAATTAATTCAGTACGGTTGGGAAACTATTACAGAGGCTTTAAAGCATGGAGGAATCACCAATATGATGGATCGTTTATCCAATCCAGCAAAAATTAAAGCTTTTGAAATTTCAGAAGAATTAAAAGATATTATGCGTCCACTTTTTAGAAAACATATGGACGATATTATGTCTGGACATTTTTCTAAAACCATGATGGAAGATTGGGCTAATGACGATGTAAACTTATTGTCTTGGAGAGCCGCTACAGGAGAAACCGCTTTTGAAAAAACTACAATTACAGATGCAGAAATTTCTGAACAAGAATTTTTTGATCACGGGACATTGTTAGTTGCTTTTGTAAGAGCGGGTGTAGAACTGGCTTTTGAAACTATGACAGAATCAGGTATTATTGCTGAATCTGCATATTATGAGTCTTTACACGAAACGCCATTAATAGCAAATACAATTGCTCGTAAAAAATTATACGAAATGAATCGTGTTATTTCTGATACTGCAGAATACGGTTGCTATTTGTTTGATCATGCAGCTAAACCATTACTGGCCGATTTTATGAAAACGGTTAAAACTGATGTTATAGGAAGAACATATGGTACTTCAAATGGTGTTGATAACCAGCAATTAATTGCTGTAAATAATGCGATTAGAAACCATCCTGTAGAGCAAGTAGGTGCTGTTTTAAGAGCATCTATGACTGCAATGCAAGTGATAAAAACTGAAGCACAAGAAAATCCAGTTTTAGTTTAATAAGTTATGCAAATAACAACAACATATTTTCCGAGTGTAGAGGCTGTTGAAGCGGCTACCGATAGATTAAAAGACGTTGCTTCAGTAACGCCTTTAACATCAAACATTAGATATTCTAAGGAATTTGAATGCAATATTTCTTTCAAAAGAGAAGATCTGCAACAAGTACGTTCTTATAAAATTAGAGGTGCTTATAATAAGATATCTTCACTAAATGAATCTGAAATTGAAAACGGAATTGTATGTGCGAGTGCAGGAAATCATGCCCAAGGCGTGGCCTTGTCTTGTAAGTTATTGCAAATAAAAGGAACCATTTATATGCCTGCTCCAACCCCTAACCAGAAGGTGGAGCAGGTAAAAATGTTTGGTGAGGAGTTCATTGATATTATATTGATTGGCGATACATTTGATGATTCATATCATGCAGCAATGTTGGAATGTGAACGATTAAATAAAGCTTTTATTCATCCGTTTAATGATGAGAAAGTTATTGAAGGCCAAGCTACTGTTGGTCTTGAAATATTGAAGCAAAGTAGAACTGCTATTGACTATGTGTTTATTCCTGTTGGTGGCGGTGGCCTAGCCTCTGGTTTATCAACCATGTTTAAACAATTGTCACCTCAAACAAAAATTATAGGTGTAGAACCTGAGGGAGCACCTTCAATGTTGTCTTCAATGCAACAAGGCAAGATAGTTGAGCTTAAACAAATTGAACGTTTTGTTGATGGTGCAGCTGTGAGGCGTGTTGGAGATAAAACTTTCCCTATTTGCAAGGAAAATTTACACGCCATGATAACTGTTCCTGAAGGCAAAATATGCCAAACCATTTTGGAACTCTATAATAAAGACGCAGTCGTGGTAGAACCAGCAGGTGCGTTGAGCATAGCTGCTTTGGATTCTTATGTAGAAGAGATAAAAGGCAAAAACGTAGTTTGTGTGATTAGCGGGAGTAATAATGATATTACGAGAACGCCAGAAATTAAAGAACGAGCACTAGTATATGCAAGTTTAAAACATTACTTCATAATTAAATTTCCGCAACGTGCAGGAGCATTACGAGAGTTTGTTGTTGAAATTTTAGGACCAAATGATGATATCACTCATTTTGAATACACAAAAAAGGCCAACCGCGAAACAGATGTTGCTGTTGTTGGGGTACAATTAAAATCTCCTTCCGATTTAAAACCACTAATTACCAAGATGAAATTGCACAATTTTTATGGTGATTATCTAAATGATAAGCCTGATTTATTTCGATTTTTGGTTTAAATTCTGCTAGAATAAAAGAGTACTTTTAATTTGTGTGTTGTAGATTTCAAAACGCGAAAACGATGTAGTGTAAATAATTTATTTCATTAAGTTAGTGCTATCGAGAATGTCGTAATTTTTTCAAATTTCATATGCTTTTCAGATAGCAGAGCTCTAATTATAGGTATCTTAGACTTGTTTTAACTAATAAAGAGCACATGAAAACGTTTAGTCAAGAAATTCCAGAAGCCTACCAAATTACATCACAATTAAATCAAAAAACATATTTAGTTGATGGACAATTAAAGCCTTGGACTGGCGATACTGCTGAAATTTATTCAACGATTTCTTCCGTAAAAAATTATGAGCCAACGCTGTTAGGAACAATTCCTCAACTTGGAGAAAAAGAAGCTTTAGAGGCCTTAGGTGCAGCTTGTTCTGCTTATAATAAAGGACAAGGAGTATGGCCTACCATGAAAGTAGCCGATCGTATTGCTTGTATGGAGAAATTTGTTACTCAAATGAAAACCAAGCGTGATGAGATTGTCAAGCTTTTAATGTGGGAAATTGGTAAAACACTCCCTGATTCTGAAAAAGAATTCGATAGAACTGTTGATTATATCTATGATACTATCGAAGACTATAAACAGATGGATAGAGATAGTGCGAAATTTGAGAAAAGCGGAGGAGTTCATGCGCATATTCGTAGAGGTCCGTTAGGGGTAGTTTTGTGCTTGGGCCCATATAATTACCCATTAAATGAAACGTTTTGTTTACTTATTCCGGCATTGATTATGGGGAATACTACTATTTTTAAACCAGCAAAGTTTGGGGTGTTATTAATTTCACCTTTGTTGGAAGCCTTTCAAAATAGTTTCCCTAAAGGTGTTGTAAACATCATATATGGAAGGGGTCGTGTTTTGGCAACGCCTATTATGCAATCGGGTAAGATAGATGTTTTGGCTTTGATTGGAAATAGTACATCTGCTAATGCTATTCAAAACAACCATCCAAAGAAAAATAGACTGCGTTTAGTTTTAGGGTTAGAAGCGAAGAACCCAGGAATTATTATGCCAGATGCTGATTTGGATCTAGCAATTGAAGAATGCCTCGCGGGGACATTATCATTTAACGGACAGCGCTGTACAGCGCTAAAAATATTATATGTTCATGAGGATGTCGTTGAAGAATTTAACAAGCGATTTTCAGAAAAAGTAGATCAATTAAAATTTGACAATCCATGGGAACCAGGAGCAAAATTAACGCCACTTCCAGAACCTGAAAAGCCGGCTTATATTCAAGAACTTATTGACGATGCTCAAGACAAAGGAGCGGCTATTTTGAATCCAAAAGGAGGTGAAACCTCTGATAATTATATTTTTCCGGCAGTCTTGTATCCCGTGAATAAAGACATGAGGGTTTTTCAAGAAGAACAATTTGGTCCAGTAATTCCCATTGTTCCTTTTAATGACATAGAACAGCCTTTACATGATATGGCAGAATCTAATTATGGACAACAAGTGAGCTTGTTTGGAAAGGATGTTAAAACCTTGGCGCCTTTAATTGATACTTTGGTGAATTTGGTTTGCAGGGTTAATTTGAACAGTTCTTGTCAACGTGGTCCAGATGTATACCCTTTTACTGGACGAAAAGATTCAGCATTCAGTACTTTGAGTGTTCATGATGCATTGCGTTCGTTCTCAATAAGAACATTTGTGGCATTAAAAGACAACGCCTATAATAATGCTATTTTAAAAGAACTGCTTGATAAAAAGACTTCTAACTTTATTAGTACAGATTATATACTTTAAAAAACGGCACAATTGTATTAACTTAGTGTCATAATAAATCACAGGTTATGAAATAAGCAATAACAATTAAGTTGAAACCAATCAAAATGATTATTGTCGAATTACATCTGACAGATAAAAATAAATAAATATAAACAGATGAAAGCTTTAAATTATATGCTGTTTTCCTTTTTTGCGTTTGCCATTGTAATTGGTTGCGGGGGAGAAGAAAAGAAGAAAGAGACCCCTGAAAAGGTGAAGATAAAAGCCAAAAAAGAGATTAAAAAGAAAGAAGATAATATTGCAAATATTGTTTTGACTGCCGATGATTTTATGAAATTCAATAAGACTGAAATCAAAGTAAAGGCAGGTCAAAAAATAAAGTTAACTCTAAGGCATATAGGTAAAATGGATATCAATACGATGGGACACAATCTTGTTATTTTAAAAAAGAATGTAAGTGTAGCTCTATTTGCATCCAAAGCGGCTGTAGCCAGAGCTAATGGGTATATTCCAAAAGATAGTCCTGATATTATTGTACACACAAAACTTATTGGAGGTGGAGAAATTGCGATTATAGAATTTAATGCACCAGATGTTGGAATATATGATTTCTTATGTACTTTTCCAGCCCATTATGCTACTATGCGTGGAAAATTTATTGTGGAGCAATAAAAGAAGATTAGTAGTAAATATTGATTAAACTTTCAATTATTTGCAATTTAGACGATAAAAACTTTGATTTTGATAATTTTTATAAAAAGGTATTGAAAGCGTGTTAGTTATAATAAAATAATTTGTAGGTTTGCCTTATGAATTCAACAAAAAATAAAATACGTACTACAGTTCCCAGTTTGCGCTTGCGCAACCGCCGCCGCTAATTCTACAATTTAGCAACAGAACCAATTACGTAAATTTTATTTTTTTTCACTTTGTACCAAACCACTTTAATACCATTTTATCAAAAATTAGTTATCACTCCGGATAACAAGGTTTCTGTACGCTGCTTTTTCCCGCGTCGCCCGTAAGGGTGTTTCATATTTTGGAACTTAGGTGAGTCCGGTTCTGTTTTCAAAATCATAATTTTTCAACATAGTTTAATTCAAAATCAAGATAATGAATATCATTATTGCTGATAAATCACATATCATCTACGCAGATATTATTTGCGAAACAATTGCAGATTCTGCAAATGTAAGAGGTACAGGAATCGCAAAGCGAACACCAGAGTATGTTATTGCCCGAATGGAAAATGGCAATGCCGTTATTGCATTAGATGAGAAAACCTTTGTGGGTTTTTGTTATATCGAAAAGTGGGATCATGGCAAGTTTGTGGCCAATTCGGGATTAATTGTACATCCAGATTATAGAGGTCGAGGTCTAGCGAAACAAATTAAAAAAGTTGTTTTTGAGCATTCTAGAACCAAGTTTCCCGAAGCCAAAATATTTAGCATCACTACAGGATTGGCGGTTATGAAACTGAATAGTGATTTAGGATATAAGCCGGTAACGTTTTCTGAGTTGACGAATGACCAATCATTTTGGAAAGGTTGTCAGACCTGTAAAAATTATGATGTATTACAACGAACAAGCCAAAGTATGTGCTTGTGTACAGGGATGTTGTTCGATCCAAATTCAAAAGAAACAAAAAAGAGGAAACAAATAAAAGCTAAGGTTTTTAAAAGATTAAAGAGCATAAAACAAACCTTGTTCTTAAAAAAAGATAAAAAATGAGCGATTCAAAGAAGTTAGTGTTAGCCTATAGTGGTGGATTAGACACATCGTATTGCGCTGTACATTTTTCAAAGTTAGGTTTTGATGTGCATGCGGTTAGTGTAAATACAGGAGGGTTTTCTCAAGAGGAGATAAACAATATTTCAGATAAGGCTTATGCAATGGGTGTTACAACTTATCAAAATATTGATGCAGTCGAAACCTATTATAATAAAGTAGTGAAATATCTTATTTATGGTAATGTATTAAAGAATAACACCTATCCCTTATCTGTAAGTGCCGAACGTATCATCCAAGCTATTGAAATTATTGAGTATGCAAAAAGTATAGATGCCCAATATATCGCCCACGGTAGTACTGGGGCAGGAAATGACCAGGTAAGATTCGATTTGATTTTTCAAACATTGGCGCCAGAAATAGAAATTATTACCCCAATAAGAGACAACGCATTATCAAGACAAGAAGAAATTGATTATTTGATAGAGAATGGTGTAGATATGTCTTGGCAAAAATCAAAATACTCAATCAATAAAGGCCTTTGGGGAACTAGTGTTGGAGGCGAAGAAACATTAACCTCTAATAAACCATTGCCAGAAAGTGCGTACCCATCTCAGATTCAAAAGGAAGCTCCCGAAAAAGTAACCCTATCTTTCAATCAAGGAGAATTAGTTGCTATAAATGGAAAAGAGAATAATCCAGAAATAAACATTGAAATACTCAATAATTTGGCTTCAGCCTATGCTATTGGAAGAGATATTCATGTTGGCGACACCATTGTTGGAATTAAAGGGCGAGTAGGTTTTGAAGCGGCAGCAGCTTCAATAATTATTAAGGCGCATCATTTGCTGGAGAAACACACACTTACTAAATGGCAGTTACAGCATAAGGATTATATGGCCAATTGGTATGGTACGCATTTACATGAAGGATTGTTTTTGGACCCTGTAATGAGAGATTTGGAAGCCTTTTTGAAGAATAGTCAGAAACAAGTTTCTGGAGATGTGATAGTGACCCTCAAACCATATCATTTTATGTTAGATGGTATTACTTCAAAACACGATTTAATGAATGCAGATTTTGGAAGTTATGGCGAAGAGAACAAAGGGTGGACAGCAGATGAGGCTAAAGGATTTATTAAGATTTATGGGAATCAAGGCAAAATTTATAATCAAGTAAACAATTAATCATGGTGGAAGTTGGAATAATAGGAGGTGCTGGTTATACGGCTGGAGAATTAATAAGATTGTTGATTAACCATTCTCAAACTGAAATTAATTTTGTGTATAGCACATCTAATGCAGGAAATAAAATTAGTGCCGTACATCAAGATTTGGTTGGGTCTATTGATTTAGAGTTTACCAATAAAGTAAACCCGAATATTGATGTGTTGTTTTTGTGTTTGGGCCATGGGAATTCAGTAAAATTTTTGAAGAATATTGTGTTTTCAGAGACTACAAAAATTATTGATTTAGGAAATGATTTTAGATTAGAAAACGATAGAGTATTTCAAGATAAATCGTTTGTTTATGGTTTGCCAGAGTTACAAAAAGAAGCTGTTGTAAAAGCCAATTATATTGCAAATCCAGGCTGTTTTGCCACGGCAATTCAGCTAGCGCTATTGCCGTTGGCTAACTCTAATTTGTTGCAGAATGATGTCCATGTAAATGCAGTCACCGGTGCTACCGGTGCAGGAACCTCTTTGTCGAAGACCACCCATTTTACATGGAGAGATAATAATTTCTCGTATTACAAACCATTTGCACATCAACATTTGGGAGAAATCAATCAATCGGTAAAACAACTTCAGCATGACTTTGATTCAGATATCAACTTTATGCCAAATAGAGGGAATTTTTCACGAGGGATTTTTGCAACAGCATATACCAATTACGAAGGCAGTCTGGAAGAGGCGAAGGCAATGTATTTAGACTTTTATGAGTCCGCTGCTTTTACTTTTATTTCAGATGAAGAGTTGCATTTAAAACAGGTGGTGAATACCAACAAATGCTTGGTCCATTTACATAAACACAATAACAAATTATTAATAACAAGTATTATAGATAACCTTTTAAAAGGAGCTTCAGGTCAAGCTATTCAGAATATGAACCTTATGTTTGGTTTTGAAGAATCTGAAGGGATACAATTAAAAGCAACTTATTTTTAGTAGGTATAATTATGAAAATAGCCATTATAGGAACAGGAAATTTAGGAAAATCAATCGCCAAAGGATTAATTACAAGCAATGCGATCACAACCTTATATTTAGCCAAGCGAAATTTAACCACAATTCAAGAGTTTGAGGGTTATAACAACGTAACGTTAACATCGGACAATGCTGAAGCGGTAAAGCAATCGGACATCATCATTTTTGCGGTGCAACCAGCGCATTTCGAATCGATTTTAAATGATGTAAAACCATTGTTAACCGAAAACCACGTGTTAATCTCAACCATTACTGGGTTTTCAATCCCTAAAATGGAAGGGGTTGTTGGTCAAGAGCAGTATATTATAAGAGCGATGCCGAATACGGCCATTGC
>JQIA01001813.1_pt1 | contig 11441 bp, 9 predicted proteins | sample 811431 | NCBI WGS metagenome assembly JQIA01 (sample SAMN02998118, study PRJNA258478) | marine sediment metagenome | biome: marine; feature: seafloor; material: sediment; isolation source: oil-polluted sediment collected from 3 locations (0.5 km, 0.7 km and 0.9 km)... | place: USA: Gulf of Mexico ... | reverse complement strand
ATGAGCTTATGCGACATGATCTTGATAAGAAGTTTTGCTACCCGAAACGACATATATGCACAGTTGAATCCAGCCATCATCTTGAGAATAAGAGATTGAACCTACAAAAGCTGCATGAGAAGTTGTTTGGTGTTGGTTTCGATGGTGGTCATAGGGCGCGCAATGATGTGATGGCCACAGCAAAGTGTTTTGTTGAGCTTTGTCAGAGCGGAGACGTTGTACTGTAATGCTACATCTCACTCTTAAAAGCGGGCTATCTTTTGGTCAATGCTATGGCTATCTCAAGGACTTGCATGACGATTACTCGCATGATGGGGTTATAGGTGTAGCAGACACCAACACCTTCAGTTTTTACAAACTACAGGAGCTTTGTAGGAAGTCTGGAACAAAACCTGTCTATGGCTATCGCTGTACTGTAGTTCAAGATGCAACAGAAAAGGTGAAGCCTAGAGGTCAGTTCGGCAAGCCGTACATAATAATAGCGCGAAGTGCTGAGGGGGTGCGCGAGATATTCAAGCTAACCAGCATAATGTCGAAAAACTTCTATTACAGGGGGAATCTGTCGTGCTCAGACATCAACAGGCTGAGTGATGAGGTTACAGTCATATCTACCGACCCAATAGCGAACCGTCTTGATTATATCGGCATGGGGTTCACAACTCCCGAAAAAGTTAAGCGATACGATTTTCCCAAGGTGTTTGTCGACGAAAACTTTTACAGCACTGGCGAAGATAAAGAGATCTATCAGCTTTATGCTGGCAGAAACTCGAATGACAAGTCATGCCCTCAAAAGATACTTGATATGGAAGAGGCTGTCTATTATTTTGGGCAGGACTGCATTGACAACCTAAAAGTCCTTGCTGATGGTGTCGATAGCTTCGATCTACCAGAGGCAAACAATGTAAGGTATAAGGGCAGTGATACGATCATAGAGGCCGCAACAGAAGGCGCACGGAAGTTGGGTGTCAATCTTAGCGATCCAGTTTACAAAGAGCGGTTTGATAAAGAGATAAAACTGATCGAAGAGAAGGGGTATTCTGACTATCTGATGGTTGTTTCTGAGCTAATCGAAGAGGCAAAGAGTTACGCTTTGATGGGGCCTGGGCGCGGCAGTTCAGGTGGCAGCCTGATCTGCTATCTGATCGGCATCACGACCTTTGATCCTATGCCATATGGCCTGATCTTTGAGCGATTCATCGATATAAACCGATATGACCCACCTGATGTCGATTTTGATGTTCCCGACAAACACAGAGAGAAGGTTGTAAGGTGGATGGAGAAGCGATATGGCATTGATAACGTAAAGACGATATCAAACATCACAAGATTCAAGCCAAAGAGCGCTATTGGTGAGTTCGCAAAAGCGATGTGCATCTCAAGGTTCGAGACTGAGGCTGTGAAGGACGTCATCATTACCAGATCACCCGGCGATGCAAGGGCGGCTTTTGCACTGGAGGATACATTAAAAAATACTGATATAGGTAAGGAGTTCATCGAGAAATTCCCCGCCATGACCTCTGTGACTCGCATAGAAGGCCATGAAAAGAACAAGGGTAAGCATGCAGCTGGTGTGATTATCTGCAATGAACCTCTTACCAATTACTGTGGAGTCGATGAGCGAGATGGCACAGTGTATCTCGATAAGCGGGATGCCGAAGGCTTGAACCTGCTTAAGGTAGATGCTCTTGGCCTCAAGACATTGGCTGTTCTACAAGATTGTGCCAGAGCCGTGGGAATGGATTACAGAGACTATTACAGTCTGCCATTGGATGACAAAAAGGCTTATGAGATGTTTGATAGCAAGAGAATGGGAGGCGTCTTTCAGTTTACTGGCGAGGCAATGCGTAGCATCAATCATGCCGCTTCCATGACATGCTTCGAGGACATTGTTGCGGCTGGCGCTCTCGGAAGGCCTGGGGCATTGGCTTCAGGCGGAACGTCGAGATACTTACAGCTGAAAAATGGCAAAAGGGAGCCATTGTATTATTGCGACAAGCATGAGCGAATCACAAAAGAGACCTTTGGGATTGTTGTCTATCAGGAAATGATGATGGCCTTGTGTAGAGATATTGCTGGGATGAGCTGGGAGGATGTATCATCTCTCAGGAAAGCTGCATCGAAATCTCTCGGTGAAGAGTTCTTCGATCAGTACAAGGTTAAATTTGTAGAGGGTGCAGTCAGGCTTTCTGGGTATGATGAGGATACAGCATTGAAGGCATGGCTGGATATATCATCAATGGGAAGTTACGCTTTTAACAAGGCGCATTCTGTAGCTTATGGCTACATCTCTTATTGGTGCGTATACATGAAGGCGCATCACCCACTAGAATTCATCGCAGCGATACTCAATAATTCAACTGATGACGAAAACTCTCTAAAGATACTCAGAGAGTTCTATGAGTCAGAAGGTTTGGATTATATCGCTGTCGACCCAATGACTTCTGGCTTGAACTGGGAGATAAGAAATGGTTCGCTGGTCGGCGGACTGACAAATATAAAAGGTGTCGGGGTAAGCAAGGCAAATGACATTATAAAGGTAAGAACTGGAAAGAAGAAGATTACACCAGCAATGATAAGGATGCTGGAAAAACCAAAGACGCCATTTGATGTTTTATACCCCTGTCGTCACCATTTTGGTCATCTGTATAAGAACCCTCTTGAGTTCGGTCTCCAAAAGATAACAGAAGTTGTCGATATTGATGCGGCTGGAGAATATGCAGTGATCGGCAAAATGGTTAATGTCGATGATTTCGATTCTAATGACGTCCAGTCGGTCGCAAAGAGAGGAGGCGAAGTGTTGGCTGGCCCTCACATGAAAGTTCATTTGCGCATCGAGGACGACACTGGAGTCCTAATGTGCATTCTTGGTAGGTATGCTTATGAGCAAATGTCGCATGAGTTCTTGAGAGAGAAAGTGGGTGCTACGTGGTATTGTCTAGTCGGTAAGGTTATGCCTGGGGCAAGGATTCTTTTCATATCACAGGTTGCCAATCTTAACAAACAGGTCGGATTTAACGAATCAGAGGAGGAGCGGTAATGTATGCACTTGCGAAGCTAAAGAAAGACAAGAGGGTTAGTGTTGATAGGCATTATGAAAGCACAAATGAAATAGGTGTAGATAGAGTGTTTATCGCAATTAAGGAGCAAAGGGCTTGGGGCGCTCAGGCTATGTATCTTGTCGCAGATGGGTATGGATCAAAACAGGATTATAACAATGGGTCAATATACACCTCAATAAAGAACGTTGTTTTCCTAACTCCGATGTGTCTAAAAGAGAGCAAGCTTTTGGATGGCTATAGGCACATGCTGTGAAGTATATAACAGTTTCAGGCATAGACAGATCAGGTAAAACAACTTTGATCAAAGAGTATCTTGAGAGAACAAAATACCAAGACTATCTAGTTGACCGTGACCCATCAAACATCTTCGCATTAAACTTCATCCAAAACAGATGGGTCAGAGAGTCATTCAACTGGAATGAATACAGAAAGTTTCTGGTTAAACACAGAACCTGCATAGATCTAGCGGTTTTGCTTGTATGCTCTCCAGCAGAGCTAGAAAAGAGATTCGCTGATTCGAATGAACCATCGCTAGTGGGCGAATACTCGCTTGAAGATCATCAGAAGGTCATAGAAGACTTCTTTTATGGGGCAGATTACCCAAACATAATTGTCATTGATACCTCAAAGACAGATATAGAAACAGCAGTAAACATTGTAGTTAACAAAGTAGAAGGAATGAAAAATGCCAATTAACAACGAGCTAGAAGACCGACCACTATTAGTAAACTTAAAGACTGGAGAAGAGGCGACAACAAGGTTTATTCATGCACTTGATGCAGTAAAAGTGACAATGATCGATTGCCCAACAGACGCTCATCTTATGGGGTACATTCCAGAGTTTGCCTCTGGAACCTGGGAAGACCAGCCAAAGACTGACTTCACAGAAGGAGAAAGATCGAAAGTCATCGATGATTTGTTTGCTGGCTACATATTGCCGACTGCATTGGAGACAATAAAGATGACCTTTTTGGTTGAAGGTCTTGATCTGGTCGATGTCTGCCATTTGATACGACACAGAACATTATCTTTCTCGGCACAAGGCACTGGCGACAGAGATATGAGGAATGATGATGTTCTAGTCAAACCATCATTCCTTGGCAATCAGAAATATTCTGAGAGATTTTATAAACTCATGGAAGACTCAAAACAATTATATGCCGATGTTATGGATGACCCAGACATGCCAATTTTGGATGCCAGAACCTTTATGCCACGCTGCACCTCAAACTATTATTATGTTTCTGGTGATATGAAAGCGATTATGGCTTTTGTTGGTCAGCGCAAGGATGAATCTATCGAACCTGAGACCATGAACATATTCGCCATTAGGTTATGGATGGAAGTTGTCAAAAGGTTCCCTCAGCTAAAACACAAGATTGATCTACGCTCTCCAGACTATTTTGCTGTAGAGACATCAAAAGGCAATAGAAGCAGCAACTTCTATCGCCCTGAGCCAAAGAATGACATCTATGAGTATAAACTAGACTGGTTTATTCGTCAGAAGATGCGACAGGAAATGGAAGGAGGCGTGGACTATATCGAAATCCGCGAGGATCTACTTGCAGAGTTCGACGCACTGTAATAATGCCGGAGGGCATCAGTAATATCCTGGTGCTCTCCATCTCGCTCTTTTGTTTGTGCGAGTGTCGAAGTGCGTAAAGTTTCTGTACCTGCCAATCCCATTATTGCCGCCGAAATAATCATCAACAAAATCCGCAACGTCAGATGGGCAAACCCCAGACACTGTAAAATCTACAGCCTCTCCAAATAAATGCCTAGAGTTTACTCTGCCGCCTTCAGCCTGATTATGTTTTCCACAGCGGCACCCGCTAGATATAGATATCGGGCTATCAAAATGATCTCTGATGATCTGCAAGGCATAGACAATGCTTGCTTTGATTTCGTCATATCCACAATGACAATGACAAGCAAACTCTGAGCGACTAAAATTCTTTGTTAGATCACCCATTGTGCTTGCTGCGATTGTTGGCGATTCTGGCATTGACCCTACTCTTCATATCATCGACAACCATTTGTGTTTTTGTCTTTTCTGGGCCGCTTACCATAAGCTCAGAGTCATCTTTGGCCCTTCTCCAAGTGTTAACCTCGGCTTGGGCCTCTGTTACTATCCTTTTCATTGACATAATCTTACTTCCATTGGGTTGATAGTGAGTGAAGCTTCATGTTTTTTGCGTTGTGTGACATCAATACCGTTTTGATATCTGTTCCTGCTGCCTGAGAAGTGAGATCCGCAGTGCCAGACAGTATTCTTCCCGATGACACAAGATCAAGATCCTCTTCGAGAATTACCTGGTTGTAGACGGCAACTCTCTGAGTAGCTGCATTATCAGCAGTGATTGCCACCGCAGCCCCACCACTTGTGAGGCTCACTTCAAAATTGTTTGTGGTGGCGTTAATGACATAATAGGCTATCTGACCACCAAGCCCAACAGGAAAAGCTACACCAGTTGCCGTGGCTAGGATGACTCTATCGTCATTGCTAAAGCCATGAGAGGTAGCCCTGAGTTTATCGTCAGAAGCGGCAACTGTGGTGTATGTTGTTGATCCAGCCCTTGAAATCCACGCCGTGAAATCTGTGTTCAAGGCTATGGCATCAACATCTTCTTCCTGAACAACAACAAACGCGCTCGATGGTGATGCCAATGCTGTGAATGCTTTGGTGTGTAGTGTTAGCTCGGTAGATCCAGTTCTTGATATGTTAGGGCAGTCATATTCATAGATTGCATCGTTTGTGCTACTGCCGACAAAAAACTTAGTCCCTTCGTTGTTAAAAACAACCCCATTAGAATTACTGCCTGTCTGGGCAAGATAATGAAATGAGTTGCCTGTGTAAGTTACTGCGCTTGAAAGGTCAAACCCTATGCCAACAGTATGTTCGTAAACCCTCCTGCTACTGTTGCCGCTAGTGTACATTTTTGTCCCATCATTGCTGAATGCCAACCCTGCCGGTTGAGAATCTACGCTCTGTATGGATGCTGAATGGCCAGAGTAAACTGCACTAGATAAATCAAAATCAGTAGATAGAGAATATTCATAGACCCTTGGGTTTGAATCATAACCAATAAGAAAAAGCTTTGCGCCAGTGCCATTAAAAACCATGGATGGAGCATAGCCTGTTTCTTTTATAGTGGAGAGCGACTTGGTTGTGTAGGTTACTGTGCTTGATAAATCGAACCCAGTCGAAAGCGAGTATTGGTAGCAGTAATCGCCTGATGACCCACAAGTGAACAGTTTTGTTCCATTGTTATTGAAGGCAAACCCACCAGCATTTAAATCTTCATTCGAAAAATCAAACAACTGGCTGGTATGTGTCACTGCACTGGATAAATCAAAGGCGGTAGCGACAGTGTATTCATAAAGCTTATTGCTATATAAGACGAATAGTTTTGTTCCATCGTTGTTAAATTTCATATCTGTGACAGAAAGCACTGGCGCCGGAAACGAGTGTGACTCAGTTGAATATGCGACATTTGAAGAGATGTCAAAGCCTTGGTCATCTGGCATATTGCCAAAACTACCAGAGCCAAAAATAACCCCTATAGATTTGTCATACTCAACCCCCTCCTCATTGTTAAAAGCGTCCGACACTCCATCGACCATATTCTGAACTGACAATCCACCGTTTACAGCGATATTGAAAGAGTTTACGGTGATGTTGATCTCTATGCTCTTCGTGTCGATATCGGCCCATTCAACACCATCAGCTGTAGCATTCACACTCAATGCCTTGCCAGCATTTCCTGTGAGGGTCGGCAATCCAGCCCCAGCTCCAGCCGCAGCCGCAGCAGTCAATGCGCTTTGATGTGATGCCTCAGACTTAATGGCATGATGGCCAGAGGAGAAGGTGGTTGCACCATCACCACCAGCAGCAACCGATACAGGGAAGTCCTCATTGGCCTCCGCCCATTCTTTTGCATAGTTCACATCAGAGTTAGTCCCAGTACGATCCTCGCCTGTGGATACAGCATCTGCATTTGTCGATGCAAGATCGCTTGTTACCTGTGCTGAAATGCTGTTGATTTCACCACCACCAGCGTTTGTTTCATCGACAAAAACCGCTAATGCATCAACCCATGCATCAGCATTGGCAACAAATACATCTGTCGTGTCAGATCTTTTTGGCTCTGTCGGTAAATCGGTTATATTTATGTAAGCCATTATTTATTTCCATTGTGTCGATAGTGCATGAATTTTGAGATTCTTCAAATTATCCGTCAAAAGCACAGTTGTAATCTCTACCCCACTTGTCTGTGAAGATAAGTCCGCTTCTCCAGACAAAATCCTAATGTCTGACGCTATAGTCGATTCGATCACAAGCACTGCCTGAGAATAGTCGGTGACATTCTGCGTGCCAGATCCATTCGATGTTATGGCAATGGCTGCACCACCAGAGGTCAAACTAACCTCAAAGCTGTCGGCCAAAGAATTGACAACATGGTAGGCTGTTATTCCATCGAGACCATTCGGAAAGTCGATACCTGTCGAGGTCGAAACTATAACGCGATCATTGTTTGAAAACCCATGAGCCACAGATGACAATTTGTTGTCTATGACAAAGTTAGTGGTATAAGCGATTAATGCAGTTCTTGAAACCCATGCAGATAGATCGGTGTTTAGCGCTACCGCATCAACATCCTGTTGCTGCATGACAATCAATGCAAGGTCTGGCACTGCAAGAGCTGTTGTTGATTGGGTGTGCAGGGCGAGATTGCTCAATGCGCCCCCACCCTCGCTAGTTAGCTCAATCTGGTTTCGGTAGCTACAGGCGAAGATCTTGTCGCCGATCAAACCACCTGTCCTTATGCTGCTTATCTGATTTGAAGAGAGTGCTACTGCATAATTTCCGATGTAGGCCTGTGTTGACCCAAAGTCATAGGCGACAGATAGCGAGTATTCATATATTTCACTTGGGGTATCATATCTTGTCACCAAGGCCTTTTTGCCGTCTAATCCAAAAACCAAACCATTAGACCTATTGCTTGTCTGTGCAGAGGTGTTTAAAACATTGCCTGTATAGGTAACAGTCCCGCTCAGGCTATAGGCGGCAGAGAGCGTGTACTCTCTAATTGCGCTAGTGGTCACAAACATCTTTGTCCCATCGCCATTGAATGCGACGTCATAACAACCGCCATCAGTTGTGAAGTTGTTCCCTGTATAGCCTACTGTGCTTGTGAGATCATAGGCTAAGGATAAAGAGTATTCATAGATTTTTGTATCATTAAGATCGCATATAAAAAGCTTCAGCCCATCAGGTGAAAATTTGAACCCCATTGGATCACCAGACTGTGCAACAAAGGAGTATTCATTTCCAGTAGGTGTTGGGTTAGAGATAGGGCTTAAATCAAATGGCCTTTGGCAAGAGAATTCTCTAATCAAATCATCATTTCTATCTGTTGTGAAGAATCTCAACCCATCAGGCCTAAAGTTCATGCAAGTTGGATTAGTGCTCACTAGATCGTCATCCACATCATAGAGAGCAGACTGATATATATAGGCTGACATGTCGGTATAGTCTAGCTTCTGAATGACAGCCTTATAGTTATCATTGCGATCAAGAGCAACACTCCTCCCAATGTTAATACCAGAGCTATCGCTGAACGCATCTCGTACACCATCGACCATATTCTCTCTAGCAAATCCGCCATTAGTGGCAGCATTAAAAGAGTTTAATGCAACGTTCGACTCAAGCGCCCTTGTGCTATGAACCTCCCAAGTTTCTGATAGCTCGTTACCTGATACGAAAATCTTCTTCCCAGCATTTCCCGAGACAGCAGGAAGACCAGCATTAACTACGGCATTCCCCTCGGCAGTCTTTGCACCCCCAGCAGAGATGGCTGATTTTGCAGATCCATGTTTTGCCGAGTATTGGTTTTCTCCATTTCCTCCAGCAGCTATGGATACAAGCGAGTCTTCTGCTTTTTTTGCCCATTCACCTGCATACCCGAGATCAAGCGCAGTAGCTATAGCATCACTAGAAGTTAACACAGCATCGGCAGCAGTGAGCACTGCATCTGATTCTGTCTGGTTTCCGATAATGTTTATCTCATCGGAACCAGCGTTTATCTCTGTTGTGAAAACTGTAAAAGCTGCAACAAATGCATCAGCTCTTGAGATAAAAGCGTCTGGGTCATCAGTTCGTTGTGGTGCTGTTGGAAGCGCAGTTATATCTACATAAGCCACTATATCAAACCCTCGATTTCTAAGCTACATTCTGACCATGGATAGGATGCTATAACGACATCAAAATCTCTGAAATAGCCATAGATGATGGTTGACTGAAACAGGTCAGAGCCGACCCATACTACAGGCGTAGCCCTAAGCTGCGACAATAGCTTGTGAACACTATCTGTCTCTGTCGCATCAAGCTGAACATCGATGTCCATTCTTTTGGCAAAGGATCGCTCAACAATGTTGGTTCTACCATAATCGTCGGTCTCTTTGACTGAGTAATCTGTGATGCCAACGTTTGCACCATACTGAGACCTACCGATGTCCTTGGTTACACCAAGTATGCATAGCTCGCATTCTGCCGTTGTTGTTGATGTAATGGTGATCTCAATATAGGCGGTGCCGTATGACGGCAGATCATTGATTACCAAGTCTGTCGTAAGAGTGATGTCGGTGAAGTAGTAGGCATGCCAATTGTTTATGCCGCTTGTGGCAACAAGATTGATTGTCTCATCATAGACATCGCCATCTGTGGAGTCATTCATCCTGATTCGAACAGTGCTTCCTGCTACACCCAGCAGACATACAGCATTAACAACCAGTCCTGGTGTTATCCTGACGATAATAGTTGATGCATTTGTTGTGATTTCGCCAGCAGATGATGAGAACATTTTCCAGCGATTAGTCGCCCCAGTCTCGACCCACTCAGGCACAGTCTCTAAAACATCAATCTCTGGGGAGAGGTTGCCAGCGTTTGCTGTGATGGCAACAATGGCCTGATAAGTTTTATGGACTCCAGATGTTGTAACTCTCACCTCATCATCAATCGAATAGCTTACTGTTGTTCCAGCCCATTCAGTGTTTTCTGTCTCGGCAACATTCGATGATGTAAGAGTTGAGTCTGTTGTGTCTCTCGGTTTAATGATGTACATTATAGAGAATCCCTGCTTTTTGGCATCCCTTGAGACTCCCAACGATCCAACATCTTGGTAGACTTGAGTGCTGATTTCGCAATTGAGTATTGGCCGGCATTTATGTCTGATCGCAACGCTTTGATCTCAGCCAAAAGCTCTGAGTTGTCCAGCAAGCGCGAAGTGTCATTGCTGTTTGTTATATAGCTAGGGGTAGTATACTCAAGTTCTGGGCCTCTTTCACCTACAATCCGCAGGCCACCTCTATGAGCGCCACCTAATGCAAACTTGTCAACAGCATCAATATCGAAAGGAGTGCCTGCGCTTTGCCCTGCATAGGCGAATGCATCAACCAGAGATTGGCGAGTTGCTCCATTGGCAAGATCATTCATCCAATAATCTATCCCTTCTTGATCTCCTTGGCGGCCAAACCCTTTCGTGTACAGCTGGGATATAAAATCTGCATTCGATGTTGTTGATGATGATGTTGTTGCAGAAAGCCCCATCTCTCCCCTTAAGGCATTGACGGCATCCAGTATGCTTAGGTTTGCCGCTAAGTTGTCTTGGGCAACACCAAGCTCAATCTCAAACTGTGACTGGATAAGATCTAGCCGTGCCAATTCTTCTTCATAGGCTGTCGTGATAGCCTCTTTCTGTCTTTCTGCCGCCGAGATGATTTTTGAATAACCGAATCTAGCTGAAATCATAGATCGTTCATGATTGCTAGTTCGCTGGGAGTACTCCTTCCTGAACCAGACTTCTTTATCGCCTTGGTTATCTGTAAGTGTTGTTAGGGCTGACTCAAGCACAGAGAGCGTTGACTGCTCAATAGACAGGGCGCCTTCAGTGTCGGTCTGTATTGTCTGTAGTGCATTCGCAACAATCAAATTATTCTTGTCGAATGACGTGCCGCTAGAGAACATGTTAGTGCTGACCTTGGAGGTTCCGCTAATTGCGCCTTTCAACCCGTCTATCGACTCGCTTCCTTTTGATATGGCAACAAGCCTAGCTTGAGATTTTTTATATGATGCTATCTGCTGGGTTAGACCGCCGACCAAGACATTCTCAAGAGCCGAAGTTACTTGGCTCAGCACAGACTCCAGCTGAGAAATCTGAGATTTTGAATCTTTGATCGAAGAGCTGAGCGCATCCCTTCTTGCATTATATGCATCATTGATCATCTTTGAGAATGCTTCCTGATAGCTTCTCTCACTCGCAATCGCACCACTTCTTGCATTGCTGATGATGTCATCCTGGGCAGACATGTCCCTGTTGAATG
>JQIA01001827.1_pt1 | contig 11442 bp, 8 predicted proteins | sample 811431 | NCBI WGS metagenome assembly JQIA01 (sample SAMN02998118, study PRJNA258478) | marine sediment metagenome | biome: marine; feature: seafloor; material: sediment; isolation source: oil-polluted sediment collected from 3 locations (0.5 km, 0.7 km and 0.9 km)... | place: USA: Gulf of Mexico ... | reverse complement strand
GGTCTGATGATAATACTTTTAATTCGATCGATCTCAGCATCGATTCTTTTTTTTCTATCAATAATTTCATCTGCGACATCTTTTTTAACGATACCTAGCTCATGACCTTTTTCTATAAGTCTTAAATCGGCATTATCTTCACGCATTATAAGACGGTATTCGGCTCTTGATGTAAACATCCGGTAGGGTTCAATCGTGCCTCTTGTAACAAGATCATCAATCATCACACCAATGTATGCTTCTGAGCGGTCAAGAATAAATGGTGGTCTTTTTTGGATAGAGCTCGCAGCATTGATACCGGCCCATATTCCCTGAGCAGCAGCTTCTTCATAGCCGGATGTTCCGTTTATCTGGCCGGCCATGTAAAGGCCTGTAATCTTTTTGGTTTCCAGCGTCGGTTTAAGTTGTACAGGGCTTATATAATCGTATTCAATTGCATAGCCTGGTCGCATAATTTCAACTTCTTCAAGGCCTTCGACTGTTCTTACCATTTGGATCTGTAAGTCCAAGGGAAGACTGTTGCCAAAACCACTGGCATATATCTCGTTTGTTTCAAGGCCTTCTGGCTGGAGTATGACGTGGTGAGAATCACGCTCAGGAAATTTGATTGCCTTATCTTCAAAGGATGGGCAATATCTTGCTGATGCTCCTTTAATTGTTCCACAATAAAGGGGCGAACGGTCAATATTATCTATGACTACCTGACGGGTTCTTTTGTTGGTGTGCCCCATATAGCTTGGGAGATCGTAAATCTCTATCGACTCTGTTGAGAAGGAAAACGGCCTTGGTTCTTCTTCAGCCCCATGTTTTCTGAATTTGGAGAAATCAATTGTTCTTTTATCAAGCCTTGGCGGTGTTCCGGTTTTTAATCTGCCTAACTCAAAATCGAGTTCTTTCAGGTGGTCCGCCAACCCATATGAAGCGAATTCTCCTGCTCTGCCAGCTTTAAATGTTGTCTCACCTATGTGAATCAGGCCGCTTAAAAAAGTCCCGGTTGTCAGAATGACTTTTTCGCCATTGTAACCATAGCCTGTGAAGTCAACAACACCTGTAACCTTATCATCTTCAATGATCAGTCGTTCAATAATTGTTTGTTTGAAATCAAGGTTTTCCTGATTTTCAATTACCGATTTCATTGCCTTATGATAAAGACTCTTATCGTTTTGCGTTCTCGTCGAGTGAACCGCCGGACCTTTTCGGGTATTCAGTGTTTTAGATTGAATCGTTGATTTATCTGAGACCTTTGCCATCTCGCCGCCTAATGCATCAACTTCTCTAACCAGCTGACCTTTTGCGGTGCCACCGATGGATGGACTGCAGGGCATTGAGGCTGTCTTATCAAGGTCAATCATCAAAAGAAGTACACTGCACCCCATTCTTGCTGCGGCAAGTGATGCTTCGCAGCCTGCGTGACCTGCGCCTACAACGATCACATCATATTTTTTTCCGTAATAAAACATTGGTTGTTTTTCTTTCCTTTATCGAATCTGAGCGAATGGCTCAGTTTCTTACCTTATACTTGAACTCTCATCTAACGGGTGCTACAATGACCCGTTTATTTAAACTAATATATTAGAGCCTGAGCAACAGGTCAACAACGGATACGATGAGATGGCAAAAAGATATTACGACCTGAATACTTATTTAAGAAGTGTTTTTGGTGAAAGAGTACAGAAACTGACAGTTGATGCTGGCTTTACATGCCCCAACAGAGATGGAAAGCTATCAACTGAAGGATGTATTTATTGTAACCCCAAAGGTTCTGGAACGGGGGCACATGCTCTTGGGATGTCAATTACTGAGCAGATTAATCAGAGTAAGCCGGGTGTTGCAAAAAGATATAAAGCCAAAAAGTTTATGGTCTATTTTCAGGCGTTCACCAATACATACGGGCCCATTGAAAGGTTAAAAACCGTTTATGATGAAGCTTTGTCCTTTGATGATGTTGTTGCTCTGTCTATTGGAACAAGACCGGATTGTGTTGAAGCACCGGTTCTTGACCTTCTGGGCGAATATGCAGAAAAGAAATTAATATGGGTTGAGTATGGGTTACAGAGTATTCATGACAAAACACTTGAGCTGGTTAAAAGGGGACATGATTATACCTGTTTCGAAAAAGCCCTGAAGGAGACACAGGAAAGAAATATCAAGGTGTGTGCCCATATCATTCTTGGTCTGCCGGGTGAAGACAGGCGAATGATGCTTGAGAGCGCCAAAAGAATGGGTGACCTTGGTGTGGATGGAGTAAAAATCCACCTTCTGTATGTTTCAAAAAATACTGGCCTTGAAACGATGTATCATCAGGGAAACTACAGGTGTCTCGAGCAGGAAGAATATGCTGAACTTGTTTGTGATTATTTGGAGTTGCTTCCTCCAGAGATGATCATTCAAAGGATAACCGGTGACCCCCATCCTGATGAACTCGTTGCACCGCATTGGCCTCTTAAAAAGACTAACACAACAAATCTTATAAAAAATATGTTAGAAGAGCGGGATACCCGGCAGGGAGCAAAGTGGAAACCTGCCGGTTAATATTTCGCTATGTTATTAATCCATTCCTGAAAACAACGGTGATAGATAATAAAACCCTGCATCAACAGTCAGGCCGGGTATTTTGAAATCTGCAATTTTCCCAGGTGTAGATAGTGCTCCAGCAGAATTATAGAGAGTGTCATTGGAGAACTTGTTTCGACGATAGGTGATTATATGGATGTCGTCGCTGATTTTTGCAAGAAATTTTGCTTTTGCAATAACATCAGGAAGGTAGCCAATATCGTCTATTAATCCAAGCTGCTTTGCCTTTTCAGGAAGGTAGATAGCGGCTGTTTTTACTTCCTCAAGAGAAGCTTCAGAAAGGTTTCTGTGTTTTTGAACCAGAGAAAAAAATCTTGAAGCGAGTTTGTCGGTGACAATCTGAAAATATTCTTCTTCATTTTTTGAAGTGGCATTAAAGGGTGAACCAAGGTCTTTGTTTTTACCTGATTTACTTACGGCAACATCGATACCAATTTTATCCATCAATCCTCTGAATTTTGGTCTCATAAAAATGACGCCCACAGAACCGACAATGGATGTCGGATGAGCAATAATGTTATCGGCTGGCAGTGACAGATAATAAGCACCTGATGCACCTACGTTGAGTATCGATGCAACAACCGGCTTGTTTGTTTTTTCACGGAACTTTTTGATCTCATTATAAAGAATATCACTTGCTGTAACTGTTCCACCCGGAGAATCGACCTTTAGAATGACGGCTTTGACAAAAGGGTCGAGTTCTGCTTTTTTTAATTGGGCAAGCACTTCCTGAACCAGGCTTGAGCCCGAGGTTAAAAAAGTCTTTTTTGCTTGACTGCTGATAACACCGGTAACAGGAAGAATCAGGATTTTGTTTTTACCACTTCCTTCAACAGTGAATTCAACTAAAGGTTCGCTCGAATCGCTGATCAGGTTGAATTTCGCATTGGGGAAACAACCTGTGATTATGATTAAAGATAAAATTGTGATTAAGAGTTTTACTATTCCCATGGTTCTCTTCTCCCTTGCTGTGCTTTTTATTATACTGCTATTGTGAAATATCAGCATAATTTTTTACCTGTCGTTTTAACTACATATCTCATAAAAATATATAGCAAAAAGAAATTTGACGATATCATATAGTGGCGACTACTGTATGTATTAGACTGAGTATTCATTAAGTTTTTGCTATCTGTCAAGATATATAAGTAGAATGTAAATTGATGGTTGATTTGACTTTCTTAGTATTGTTTGGTAAGTTATTAATATTATATAAAAATCATGTTGTAACTCTGGATGTATTTCTTTGTTAGTCGTAAAAATATTTTATGTTTCAGGCTTAAGGCCAGGGATCATTTTGAAGAGATGGAACAATTTAAATCAAAAATTGTTGTGCTTTGCTCATTCTGCAATTCCATGTATAAAGTCGCTATTGAGTTGGAGGGTAAATCTGTAACCTGTGCGAAATGCAATCAGGCATTTATCGCAGAAGCTGGTTCGCATACTGTGAAAAAAGATGAAGACTTAGATAATACCCTTCTTTTTTGCAAGATTGCATTAAATTATGGGTTTATTAATGAGAGTCAGCTTGAAAAAGTCTTAAATGAATACACCAGTCTGAACCAATTCGGATCGATACAAAAAATTGAAACTCTTTTTTTTCGATCGGGTTTTTTGGACGATAAGTCAATTAGTAAAATTCGGGATATCGTGCCAAAATGGTGGATACGGCAAAAGGAAAAACAATATGCAGCCACTGCAGTAGCAAAGGGCCTTTTAACGAAAGAAAAAGCAAAAGAAATTTTAATTGCACAGGCGAAACTTTATAGTGAAACGGGCCAGATTAAATGGGTACGTGATTTTATGGCCGAACAGGGAAGCCGTGTCGATAGTCAGAACATTGGTATAGAAAAAACTGTTAATGTTGATAATCCAGAAGCGCTCCAGCAAAACGAGAGTATTGAGAAAGCTGAAATCAAAAAAATTGAAAAACAAGAGCCTGAAAAACAAGAGCTTGAAAAACAAGAGCCTGAAAAACAAGAGCCTGAAAAACAAGAGCCTGAAAAACAAGAGCCTGAAAAACAAGAGCCTGAAAAACAAGGGCCTGAAAAACAAGAGCCTGAAAAACAAGAGCCTGAAAAACAAGGGCCTGAAAAACAAGGGCCTGAAAAACAAGGGCCTGAAAAACAAGAGCTTTATTTAAAACCCCCAATAACAGAAACCATTAAGGAAATAAAATCAGAATCTGAAAAAACAGAAGAACCAATTATTGAACCTCAACCATCTGAACTTGAAGTTGAAAATCCTGATGAGATAGACGAAAAGGTTGCAGAATCGGAAAAATCCAGCGAAGAAGATCCATTACCTGATGAAGATGTTCGTGATGTTAAACCTTTAGCAATAGAAAGTATTGAAGATGATGAGGGGCGGTTTGTTAAAACTGTTAATGGTTTAGAGTTGACAGTTTCCTCTGATAAAGTCGTCGCGCTTTTAAAAGCACCTGGTGGTATTTTACCTGGCACCAGTCTGGAAAGTATAAAACAAATGCTGGAAGAGGAACGTATATCAAATGGTATCGTTGACGATGCTTTAATTAAAGGATTTTTAAATTCCAAAGTGTTCAGGGAAAAACCTTTCAAAATCGCAGAAGGTAAACCTGCGAAAACAGGTTCTGAAGGTTTTGTGACGTATTATTTTGAGACAAATCCTCTCACTGTCGGGGCTGTCTCAGAGTCTGGTGACATCGATTTCAAGGACAGAGGGGAAATTCCATATGTGAAAGAGGGTGCCCTGCTTGCTGAAATCACACCTGCAGTTATAGGTGTAAATGGTATGGATATTTACGGAAATTTAATTGAAGTTCCGGCAATTAATCTGATAGCTTTGAGGTGTGAAGAAGGAACAGAGTTATCTGAAGATGGTTTAAAAGTTTTTGCAAAAAATGATGGCCAACCAAAACTTGCTATTGGAGACCGGCTGTATGTATTGTCAGAATTAAAAATACCCGGCGATGTAGGATTTGAAACCGGTCATATAGAATTCGATGGAAATATTGTTATAGGTGGTACAATACAAAGTGATTTCACCGTTAAGGGGGCAAATGTTACTGCAACTGAAGTTTTGGCCGCAGAAATTATTGCAACCGGTGATCTCACTGTTATCAATGGTATTACAGGAGGAAAAGCGACTGTTGAAGGTAATGTGAACGTAAAGTTTATTAATAGAGGTGATATCAGAGCCTATGGTAATGTCGTTGTGGAAAGAGAATTAATTGATTCAACGATTAAAACCAGTGGGGGATGTCAGGTTTTAAGAGGTAAAATTATTGCTTCGGAAATATCAGCTAAACAGGGAATTGAAGCTGTTGAAATAGGTACTGAGTTGTCTGTCCCATCGAAGTTCCGTATTGGTGTTGATGACCATATAAATGATGAGGTGAGTGTTCTTGATGTTGAAATTGATCGGTGTCAAGCTTTTGTAGATGAGTTGAAACTCAAAATAGAAACAGCAACTGAAGATGAGAAAAAGACACATCAAACTATTGCTGATTTGGCACAGCTTCAAGATCGAACGCAGCTGGGTGTAAGTGCTTTGAGAGTAAAAATTGACGATTTGAAAAAGGCCGATAATGAAAATGAAGCGGCTTTGTTGACGAAACAAAGTGATGCACTGACAGCTGTTATCAAGAAAGCAGATGATGATGTTAACAGCCAGTTTGACTCGCAGGATGAACTGATAGAGGTTATTGCCCAACACAATGATTTGCTGAGTTCGGCTGTAGAAAAAATCGGTGTTCTTATACATGATAAAGAAAGTCTGCTTGACTGGGCCAAAAACCAGACAACAGTGTCATATATAAAAACAAGTTCTTCGATGTTTGCGGGAACCATGGTCATCGGGGCTCATACTTCAATGGTGGTCAAAGAGACAGCAAAGAATGTAAAAATAAGAGAAGTGAAAAATCCTGATATGCCTGAAGGGTGGGAAATGAGACGTATTTAAATAACAGGAACCGTTTGTGATAAGCTCCTGTGCTTTGCAGTTCTATTTAACTTTATCTCTTAGGACAGATGAGCACTTAAAAGTGACAACCCGTCTTGGGTCAAGAAGCATATCCTGACCAGTGGCAGGATTTCTTCCTTTACGCTGGTTTTTTTCTTTAACACAGAATTTGCCAAATCCGCTGACAAGAACATCATCACCCGACTCGATTGTTCTCTTCATTATTTCGATAAAAGTTTCAATCAGATCGGTACTTTTTTTTCTTGAAAAACCTATTCTCTGTTGAATAGCGTCTACCATGTCTGTTTTTGTAAGTGCCATTTCGGATACCTCTGTAATAAAAAATGAACATTTTATCAATTAACTATCCTTTCACCTATACGGCTATTTTATTAAAAAATCAAGACTGTTACATAAAAAATATAATTTTTAAGCTGTTTAATAGCATTCACTTTATAACTTGAAATTTTGGTGGGCTCCTACTATATTGTCTGTCTGTAGTTTTAATCTTCAAAAAGTCAGGAGTATGATTATGAATGAGAAATCTGTATCAGAAAGCTTAGTGGTTCTTTCACATTTAATGCTTCCCCAGGACGCAAATCCTACAGGAAATGTTCATGGTGGCGTTATAATGAAATTGATTGATAATGCTGCCGGTGTCGTTGCTATAAGGCATTCACGAAAAATTTCAGTGACTGCATCTATAGATCAGCTAGATTTTCATGAACCGATGTTTGTGGGAGATCTTCTGATATTAAATGCAAGTCTTAACCATGTCGGTAAATCGTCAATGGAAGTAGGGGTTAGGGTCGAAGGCGAGAATCTTCTGACCGGTGAGACAAAACATGTGGCATCAGCTTATCTTACGTTTGTTGCTTTATTTGATCCTGATGAACCTGATAAGAGAGTTCCGGGTTTGATTAGAAATACACCTGACGAGCAAAGGCGTTATGAAGAAGCAGAACAAAGACGCAAAGTAAGACTGGACGAAAAAAGGAAACGGTTGAGTAAAAAAAGCTGATGAGTTGTTATTTGCTTTAATCAGCGACTAAACAAGTGACCAGATAAAAGCCATTAGCCCGACCAGAATCAGGTGTGTTTCAATCAGAAATTCTAATTTTAAGCTGTAAAGAACAGTTTTTTGCTCATAAGCATACAAGACTGAATACATGAATATTGGGTAGAGGCATAAAAAGAAACCCAGGCTCGAGACCATGTGTATTAAACTTGAAATTGGTAAAATGATTAACAGGCCGATTAGAATCTGTTTTAAAAGTATAATGGTTTTTTTGTCACCCAACAGGAGAGGAATCGTTTTTTGACCTGCTATTCTATCCCCCTGCATTTCAAGAATATCGAAAAAAACAGTTCGCGCAAAGACGATGCCGGTTGATAAGAGAAATGCCGGGATGGTTGCAAGAGAAAAATTCCCGCAGTCTGAGAATGCTGGCAATAGTGCTGTTACAACACCCCACGCGAGAGCAATTAAAATTGTTTTAGACCCTGGAATATCACTCAGCTTTTTATATCTGCCCTCACATATACTTTTTGGAATAATTTTCAGGTTATAAGAGAGCCCTAAAAGACTCATGATCAGCAGAACGATGAATGGAGCTGTTCCCATTTTTGATACCAGAAAAAGACCTGTAGCTCCTGCACTTATTGCAAAAATTGCAAGTCGCCATTTGTTTTTTTTGTAGTAGGCAGCTCTTTTCGGTTCATTGTAAGAGTCTGCATGAATTGCTGTTAAGTGATTGAAAATATGCATTCCGAGAATATAAAGCATTGCCACGACAGAAGGCAGGAGGCTGTGATTCAGTTCCTGCAGTTTTGTACATGCATAACAAAGACAGGCGGCTCCGAATGCGAGGTAAATATTTGTTCTTAATAGAAATTCCTGATAGTCGTGCAGCTTTTTAGTGAAGGGCTGATTGGCTTCAATCATTGAAAGTTTAATCTCTTTGTAAACCCTGTTGATAATCCAGTTTGGGGTTGATGCCCCGGCTGTAACTGCAATCGATTTGGCATCAGCAAGCTTGTCGATGTCAAGCTCAGATTCTTCTTCTATGTGGAATACAGATTTTCCTGCCTGCTCTGAGAGCTCTGCAAGCCTTTGAGTGTTCCCGCTGTTTTTGCCACCAACAACAACTATTGCATCGGCTGATTTTGCCATTTCAACAATTTCTTTTTGCCTTTTTTCAGTTGAGTCGCAAATGGTATCAAATAATTTATAGTCCGGGTATTTTATTTCGGCCCATTTTTTTAATTTTTCGTAGAAAGGAACATTTTGAGTGGTTTGAGCAACGATGATTGCATTTTCAAACTCCGGCAGTTTTTCGAGCTCGGTGATGTTGTTGACAATATGCCCTCTGCCTTGAGCATATCCATTTAACCCTATGACTTCCGGATGATCGTCATCACCAACAATAATGGTGTGAAAACCCTGTTTTGCGTACCGTCTGATAATTCGTTGAACCTTAATAACACGTGGGCAGGTTGCATCAATCGTTTTAAAACCGGCTTTTTGAAGTTTTTCAACTGCCTCAGGTGGAACTCCGTGGGCTCTTATAAGGACCGTCCCATGACCGGAATCAGGGATTTCATCAATAACAGGTATGCCTTTCTCCTTCAGCATTGATAATACCTGAGGGTTATGGATTAAAGGACCGTATGTGTATATTGGTTCATTGGTATTGTTTGATGCATCAAGGACAAGCTCAACAGCGCGACGAACTCCCATGCAGAAACCGGCTGTTTTAGCTATTGAAATTTTCATTGTTATTCCTGAAGAAATGACAGGAGGCGCTCAAGATCGCTATCGCTGTAGAAATCTATTTCCACCTTCCCCTTTGTCCCTTTTCTTTTTATCTGTACTTTTGTTCCGAATCTACCGGATAAATCATTGGCAACACTTTCAAAATAAATGCTGTCAGAATCTGGTCTTTTTGGTAGCTCTTCCTCTTTTTCAAACTCTTCCTTGAGTTTTTTTATCAGTTTTTCAGTGTCACGTACAGAAAGCTTACTTTCGATAATTTTTTTCCATACATAGTCCTGCTGACTACTGTTTGCAGCACTCAAAAGACTTCTTGCATGGCCCATACTGATAAGATTGTTATTGATGCTTTCTTTGATATGTGGAGGTAATTGTCTAAGTCTTAAAAAATTAGCAACGGCTGAACGACTCTTGCCGACTTTGTTTGCGACCTGGTCCTGGGTCAGGTTAAATTCGTCCATCAGTCTTTGATATGCGTCCGCCTCTTCTATTGCACCAAAATTTTCCCTCTGGATATTCTCGACAATAGCCATTTCAAGCATTTCAGTGTCTGAAATGTCTTTGATAACCACAGGCACTGTCTCAAGTCCAGCAATTTTCGAAGCCCGAAGTCTTCTCTCCCCGGCAATAAGTTCATAGCCAGTTCCAGCCTTTCGGACGATGAGTGGTTGAATAACTCCCTGAGATATAATTGATTTACTTAAATCTGAAAGTTCCTCTTCAGAAAAAATTGTTCGGGGCTGGTACCTGTTTGGGGAAATTAAAGAAATATCGCAGTCAATAAAGGATGAAGAACCATTTGTTTGATTTTCATCGGTCATTGGGATAAGGGCACTTAAACCACGCCCTAAAGCCTGTTTTTTTCGTCCTGTTGAATTTGAACGGGTTTTTTTCATAATTACTCTATATATTATCTGAAAAAATCGATTATCTTGAAATAACTTCTTTCGCTAAAGCCATATAGCTTTTTGCACCGACAGAAGATCCATCATAAGTAAAAATTGACTGGCCAAAACTCGGCGCTTCGCTTAAACGTACGCTCCGTGAGATTCTGGTTGCAAACACAAGGTCACCAAAATGCTTTTCCGCTTCCTCAGCAACCTGATAAGAAAGGTTTGTTCTTTTATCAAACATCGTTAAAAGAATTCCCATAATATTCAATTTTTTATTAAGATTTTGTTTGATCATTTTAACTGTTTCCATTAGCTGGCTTAAACCTTCAAGTGCATAGAATTCACTTTGGAGTGGAACCAGAATGGCATCTGCTGCAGCCATTGCGTTTAACGTCAGAAGGCTGAGTGACGGGGGACAGTCGATAATGATGTAGTCGTACCGGTCTCTGATTGGGGTCAGTAGGTCCTGCAACAGCATCTCTCTTCCCGGATCAGACATCATCTCAACTTCAAAACCGATTAACTCTACTTTGGATGCGAGAATCGAAAGGTTTTTAAATTCAGTCTGCTGGATTATTTCATCGGCGTCAACATCTCTGATTAATCCATGGTACAGGGTTTTTTTGATCGCAGTTTTATCAACGCCCATACCAGTAGTTGCATTTGCCTGTGGATCGCAGTCAACGAGAAGTGTTTTTTTGGACAACTTCGCCAATGCAGCAGCAAGATTTACTGATGTCGTTGTTTTCCCTACGCCGCCTTTTTGATTTGCTATACATATTATTTGTGCCATGGGGGAAAACATTAGCACAAAAAGAAAAATTTGCAAAAGAAAATGAAACTGCCTGTGAAAAAATACACATAAAAAAATTAATAAAGTGTCGGGTAATTTGATTAGATGGATATGAGTTCTGCCAGCAGGATATTCTTGAAGTACAGCTCAATGATAAACAGGATATAATTTTTTATTTTTCTATAATTTTTATTATTGGGATTGAGATAGTTTTTAGTAGCAATAAAACCCAGGAGGATCCGTGAAGCAATAAATCAAACCAGTCGATAGATTTTACCAGGTTATTATCCCAAAGGAGAGATAATTTTTCAATAACATGAGGGGGTGAAAAAGGTGCAAGGCCAATTGTTGATGGCGTCGTAAAAAGTCCCATCTACTGCGTTTTAGTGCCTGTCCAGACTTTTGACGTACCATATGTACTACTTCAAGCCTGGCCAAACACTAAATCTTGTACATGGCACCTTTTC
>JQIA01001826.1_pt1 | contig 11447 bp, 5 predicted proteins | sample 811431 | NCBI WGS metagenome assembly JQIA01 (sample SAMN02998118, study PRJNA258478) | marine sediment metagenome | biome: marine; feature: seafloor; material: sediment; isolation source: oil-polluted sediment collected from 3 locations (0.5 km, 0.7 km and 0.9 km)... | place: USA: Gulf of Mexico ... | reverse complement strand
GTACAACATGTACTACTTCAAGCCTGGCAAATCACTAAATCTTGCATATGGGCCCTTTTCCTTAGCCATCTAAACACTTTTTACGAGGACATCAATCATAATGAAAAAAACAATTTTTTTTATTATTATAACAATCGCAATGGCGTGCAGTTTATCTTTTGCATCCTCTTTATATAAATGGAGAGATTCTGACGGTGTTCTTCATTTCAGCAATATTGCCCCAGGTGAGGGTGCTAAAAATATTGAGGAAAGCGCAGAGGCAAAAGGATCTGATTACGCTTCAACAGAAAGAAAAACAACATCATCCCCTGCAAAAAAGCAAAACAGAAGCCAGGCATCCGAGAGTTCAAGTGGGAAAATGTCACGTTCTGACTGTTCAAGAACAGTTAAACTCATAAAGGAAGGCGCTGAAATAAATATTAAAACAGCCAAAAAAAATCTATCCGGTGGCTATATCACAAGAGATCAATACAATAAGGCCCGAAGTGCGATGCTCCAGATTAAAAATGAAGTCAGTGTGAGTGATTGTATGAACGCTACCGGAAAAGATAAAAAAATATATGATTGTCTTAACGATAGTTACGGCTATATCCCTGCCTGCATAGAAGTAATGAAATAATAAGTACACCCGGGCCCGTTGACTGACAATAAAAACCGCACCGACTGAACAAAAAGACCTGCATGAAAATCACAGCTAAGTCCTCACCTTTTTAATTATCAAACCATCAAATATCTACCTTGTTTAATTTCCCGCTGTGCCGGATGACATAAAAACACACAAATACCCGACTGATCCAATTTTGTATGGCCATATTCCCTGTTTCCCACCATCATTTTTTGCCATTTATCGTTTTTTAATAAAAATAAAGCATGATGACCCAAACACCATACAACCTTGTTTTTTCAGTATATTTTAAGTTTCAATATTAGATTAGCATTAAATAACCAGTTCAATTTTTGCGAAATCATTTTTTGAGAAGATAGCACCAAAACTTTCTGATAAATACTCACCTTTGATTGCCTACAAAATCGCATATAAATATTAATTTAAAAAATATACAGGAGTCACAAAATGAAAATGGTTTTTAAAAAAAAGGTCTGCTTATTAATTTTATTTCTGACAATGATTATAGCCGGGTGCGTGGTGGAAGGTAACCCAGATTTCTGGGCAAACTCTTATTTTATCAAAAAGTCACCCTATCCGATGGGACTGATTAACCCGATAAAAATTGAATATAAATACAGCAACCCAAGAACAATAATTCAAACGAATGATAATGGTTACCTTTTTGGCGGCAGCATCCGAACCTTTGAAGAGAGTAACGCCATGCTTGTGAAACTGAGCAGCACAGGTGTTGTAGAAAAAGGATTTGTCGTTCACGATGGCCTGACTATGGGTGAGGATCGACAGTCCGGTATCGTAACCAGCCTTTTTGATACCGGTAACGGTTTTGTCATTGCCGGATGGACAAACCGGGATGAAAGCAGTAATATCATCAAAGGCAATACCAGTATGTGGCTGATGAAAACCGATTACGCCGGAGGTATTGTCTGGAACAGAGCATATGGACAGTTTTCCTACTATGAAGACATGGATTCAGGCAGCAACGATGCTTTTCTTGCAGGTGTTGTCTCAAGCACGGTTATGACCAGCGACGGTGGGTTTGTCATGGGTGGTAAGCAGCTTGTTAAAGTCAACGCACATGGCGATATCGAATGGTCAAAAATTAACACCCTTGGCAGCATTAAAGATTTAAAGCTTACGAATGACAATGGCCTTATCATTGTTGCAGAAGCTTCAGGTTTCAATACAAACACAATTGCGAAAACAGACGATATGGGAAATATCATCTGGAGTAAGGAATATCATATTGGAGATCTTCAATCCACGTTTAACACCGTTGAAGTGATAACGAATGAATCCGGCGCAGAAACAGGCTATCTTCTGGGCGGCAAAGTTATCTATCCTGTTAGACGAAGTTCAGACTGCCTGCTTGTAGCCCTTAATACAGATGGTAATCTTAACTGGAATACAACATATAACGGCGTAATATACGATGATGACAACATGATTTTCTCTGAAGAAACGATTGGCTCAATCATCAGGAGTAATGATGGCAACTATCTGGTGGGTATCACCTCAGAATCTTTCCAGGCCGATTTAAATATGGAAGACGCCATCGTGATAAAAATGGACAGTAACGGTACAATTATCTGGGAAAAAGCCTATGATGTATATGGCGGTGAATTTAGAGGCATGGCAGCCACAAACAACGGCTTTGTTATTTCCAGCGAGTTAAGCGGTCAGGGTGACTGGCATTCTCTGGTCGTTACCTGTCAGGAAGATGGCACTGTACCGGATCATGGAGACGACCTTACGATCAAAGATGTTTCTTTTATGAGCAGCACACCGGAAAGCGTTATCATTGATACAACAGGTGACGACATTTTTACAAGTATCGATCTTGTCACTGATGACCTGCGATCTACCCTGAAAGACTCCGACACAGATCGTGTCAGACGATAAAAAATAATAATTACCTCGTTCCGCCATTTAAGATGTACGAATGCGGAACGAGGTCAAATCATATATTTTCAATATGATCTTATTTTCATACCACCAATTAATTACTATTTACTACATGATTATTACTATAAACAACGTTCATACATTTATTTATTTTACTAAAACAGCGAAATAAAAAGAATTCAATATTATCCTGATCGAAATTATAGAATAGCTAAATGCTATCTAATCATTATACTAAATACTATTATTTAATATAAATACAAATGCTTACAACATCAACCAACCAATTACACCCCGAGATTTTTATTTTTGAAATATACACAAAGCACCAAATACTTAAAACACAGACCACATTCAGAATACCTACATTTGTAAAAAATACACTTGACAATACTTTTACTTTAATGGTAACAAACAATCAATAAACGGTGTTTTCTGTGGCGATCAATATTATATTCGGTTACCCAGCCTCCGGCACGTTATCTCTATCCCCGTTTATGTACGATGTTACAGTTATCCTATATATTATTTGGTAATAATTTTCTTTGGAGGTCCGTAATGAAAAAAAGAATGCGAATTCTATCCCTGTTGCTGTTTTTCTTATTCTCCCTTAGTGCCTGTGGTTCTGTAGTAGAAGACTCAGAAGACGATTCAGATAAGGTATTGTTCCAATCACACTCTGAGGATTTTAAAATCCTTGAAGTCTTTACTGGGTGGGGGTCTCTTGAGGAGATCTGGGACAACATCGATGGCAAGGGTGCGAATGAACATCTAACACGCATTTCCAATGAACAAACGGATGAATTTATAATCTTTTCAAACGTTGCTGGAAATATACTTAAAGACCCCGAACTTGTTCCGTCTCTTTTGAGCACGGATGTCAGGAATATTATAGGGCATCTTATTGATCCAACGGAATATTATAGAAAAACGCCTGAAAATATCGGTGCTTTTTATAATGAACCGGGTGAAGTTTATGCTGCTGATTTTTATTCCCTTTTAGATACGTTATGGGAGGGAGACAACAGACCCGGTGACCAGCAACTCATCGATATAATGGAGAAGGTGATCGCTCACATTCAGGATGGGAAAACAAACCTTGAAATAAATGAAGACATGCAGGAATTGATTGACGATATTCTGGATGAAGATTTTGACGAAGACTTTAAAGATTCTGCAGAATTAATCGGCAAGCTTTTGATTCAAACGGATTACCCGATGTGGATTGATGAGACGGGCGCGCTTCTGAAACGTGAGGAGATTGATCCCTCAAATGAAAATCACCGAAACCTTGATCTTGGAAATGCCGTCAAAGGTGTTAACTCGCTTGTACAATGGATTAACGCAATGTTGCAAGCCCCGGAAACGAACAGCTTAATCAAAGATACGGCCCGTGAAATTGCAAAACTCTTTGATCCTGCACCTAATTCAAATAATGCTGATAAAATACGTCAATTGCTTATTAATCTTAAAGATATTTCAACAAAAGATGGCGTAACGTATAATAGTACGCATGGTCAGTATGGTGACCTCTATAAAGAAAATAATAACGAAATCTATGCAGATTCCGAGCTTGGCATTCTTTTAAGAGAATTACAGCCAGGCCTGGTTCAACTTCTATCGCGAACAGACAGACCGATATCTATATCAGGATTTGACGGAAACCCCGAAGAAGAAGGCGTTTATATTCTCCGTGAATTTGTAAATCTGCTTAAAGGAACCGGCTTTGACCCCAATAATGTGGATATTGAAAAATCACTCAAAGTACTTTTACAGAATGACATGTGGGGAAGAGACAGAGTAAGTGGCGAGGGCTGGTCGGTATCCATGCTTGAAAGTACATTGTACCTTTCTTTTCTGGCCAATAATCTGGGGTGGACAGATGGCGGCACCACGGCAGGCGGAGGACTGTATACAGCCCCCATAGCCCGGACAGACCCAAGAAGCGAGCATGGCCACGGGGAACATACCGGCTATATGACAATTAATGATGCTCTTTCCTTTGGGCATTTTAATAAAATGGGTATTCTTGGGCTTGCTTACCTTGGCATCCATGATCTTGCCTTGCAGGATAGTGACGGGGAACATATATACAGAAGCGTTAATGAATTTAATATAACGGAGAAAGATAACTATCGATTTTATTTCAACCAGAATTATCCGATAACCCAGGCCATGGCCGGATTAAGCCTCGGTGATATCGGCTCACCGGATGGTGGGAATCCGGATGGCTATTCAGCTGAAGAGCTATCAAACCCGGGTAGTCTGCTTAACACTTATAAAACATATAACGGCAATGGATTTAATGATAATGACCAGGCAGCCTTCACAATAAGCTGGATATCCAGAACATGCTTTGATGGTGAAGGTCCGTATTACTATAAAAATCCAGAGGCAGCAACTATTACTGTTAATGGCGGAACATGTCACAAATATTTCAGACCAAACGGCAAAATCTATGCTCTTGTAAATCATGAAACGCAGGATTATATCTATCCGGTTGAAGACGGCGATGTTATTGATACTGCCCTGCCCCAATACACAGTTGACGGAGAAACAAAGGATCAGAGAGAAAACCGTTACAAATCTGTCTGGACCACAGACTACTACATGATGCAAAGAAGACTATACTGGCTCGGGGATCTGCTGCCAACCAACAACAAACGACAATATACCGTAAGCAATGACAGCGATAATCTCAGCCTCGTAGAAATCGACGATTCTGAATCTGCACGCCCGTTAACCTACCATGAGTCGGTCGAAGAAAATGATGCAAGACGAGCATGCAGTTCGCCTGAAGAAGCATTTTTCAGGAATTATCAATGGACGGAGAATGAAAAAAAGATCGTTATCCTCCTGCCCATGTTTATGAATATGACGAATGCATTATCTGCTTTAAATTTAGATGCCTTAAAGAACTTTCTGGATTTAGGAGAGGGTATTGCTTTTATGGCCATGGAAGCCAACGGCTGGTCAGGAATTGCAAACCTGAAAAAATTTAACGATAATCATGTCTGGGGAAAAAAAGGAACCGGCGGTCGATCTACTATTCCGGGAGACTATCGATTTGAACTCGTTGCAAATATTGGCGGACCAAGCACAATGCTCGCTGATACCGATTCAATTTTCGATGATATTCTTGGCACCGGCACCGGAATGCCCCCAACGGTTTGTCATAACCTGCCCGCTCTTTACAGGATGGCATTTCCATTAAGCCCTGAAATAGAAAGAGTCACCGGTGTTACAGACAAAATACTCTCATCGACAGATTTTGAAGTAGGCGATGAAATCTGGCAGGATAGAAATGTATTAGCACCCCTGATCTTTTCTCTTACAGCAGCGGTTCATCAACAAACGGCTACCTATGATCCTGCGACAAATGGCCTGAATTCAGGATTGCGCACGATGCTTTCCGCCCTGACACCACTATTAAAACCCCTTGTGTACTATCAAAAAAACGATGGCGCCTATCCCCGTGAAACCTGGAAGCCACGTATTAAAGGAGAGAATTGCAGTAATTATATCGGCGACCCGTATCTGATGTCATCTGACGACCTTTACATTGCTGACAGCAGCCTGGAGCGCCACTGGTTTGGCAGCTGGCTTGAAAGAGAACACTACCAGGCACCAGAAGTAAAAACCCTGTTAAATGTTCTTATAGACAGCGACCTGACTGCCCCTGAAAAGAGAATGGATGGACTTCTGCCTGTATTGCTGGAAAAGAAAGCCCTTACCAATATTGTAAAACTGCTTATGAGTAATACGAATAATTCCAATGATTTTTATTATGCACTTGAACAGATAGCAACATCAGTAAAATTTACGAAAGCGCCGGCCACTATCATTAATGAGGGGCTTTATAAAGATATTCAATATCCGGACTGGATGTTCGCGACCGGCACGACAACAGGCGATTTTGGAGAATATACAGCGTTTGAAAATGTTCGTGACGAAGATTTTATTCTGGATAAATCGTTAGATAAGCTTATTGGACACAACGCAATACCAGACCATGAAGGATACGGTTTTACAAATTATGTCACAACGCAAAATGCAGAGCAATGGGTCGATTTTCATAAAGACATAGATAAACTTGAAGATTTTATTTTCCCCCAAAGTACCTATAGCCTGCTTGAATCTACCCTTGAACTATCTGATGCAATCTTTGCAAGAGAAAATGTCTATTCAGATGCGGAAATAAAAGCGCTCCTCTATTCAGTTGGAAAACTTTTCACCTATTACGATGCAACTGCAAAAAACTGGGTTATTCAGGGTGACGAAGGATTTAAGGATATCTATAATATCCTGAAATTGAGATTGCCTGCAATCCATGAGATCGTTAAAGACGACACCGGAGATAATTATGCAGCACTCCTGTCGATTAACGCAGAGATGCTGAAAGATAACGGCATGCTTGATTTGATTATTGATACGGCATCAACCGATGACGGTGCAGAGAGTATACTTATGGATCTCTACGCCTTTTTAGGCGATGACATTTCAAAGCAGCATGATCCCTTATGGTCCACCCTCTCCAATTTACTGCTCGATATGGCAACCGCCATTGAAAACTCAGACGAAGGTGACTTGCGGGAAGAGATATACAATAACTATGGTTTTCAGGTAAATCAATGATACAGAAATAATTATTCCGGAATCATTTTATGGCAATATTCATATTCTAACTGACTACTAACGGACTGGAGTGAAAATGAAATTAGTTACAAATATAACCAAGACACTGTTTTTTTTATTTATTTTAATTTCAACCGCATCTGCATCAAATGTCGGCGACACATTCGGCATGTCACCGGAAGGAATGAGCCTTGGCAACGCAGTTTCAGCAAGGGTTAATGACTGGTCGTCCCCTTACTACAATATTGCCGGGCTTGGTAAAACCGCCGGCCTGGAGCAAGGAAAAAATCAGATAGGCCTTGCCTATATATCAAGTATTCCTTCATTTGACATAGATATTGATCGGACCGGCGTTCCAGGTGACAGTGATCTGGAAACAGGGTCATTTGTAATCGGCGGCGTACTCGACACCGGATTATTATTAGAATTGCCCTCATTCGTCTCATCTGCACGCGTCGGTATTCTCCTTGCTGTGAATGATGACTTCAGTGCTGTTGCGATAAATGACCTCGATCCCCGCTCACACAATTTCATGCGATTCGGACGTGAATGCCAGCGCCTGGTCGTTATGGGTGGCCTTGGATTAGGCTTTTTAGATGATACATTCGGTTTTGGATTCGGCGTTAATTCTGCCTTTGGTGGAGACGGAAACGTTGCAATGCTGGATGTTCAACTTGAAACCGATCCTCAGACGCCAAAAGGTCAGGCAAAAATGAATATGGATATCGAACAGAACCTGATATTCGGTGCATACTACCGCCCCCTTGCAGGGCTGGATCTGGGGTTATCATATAAGCAGGAAACTGAACTAAAAATCTACCCTTTCAACACTGTCGCCACAACAGAAGTAGGCGGCATAGATTTGAACCTGATTCTGGCACTCGTAGACTATTATTATCCGGAAACAATCACATTAGGCTCAGCCTATACACTTGGCGAATTTACAGTCTCCTTCGACCTTGAATTACAAAACTGGTCCGGATTTGAAATGTCACCGCCAATGACGATCAACTTTGGTAGCGAATTTAAAAAATTCGATGATATTATAGTGCCAAAGCTGGGCCTTCAGTATCAAATGGATTCGTCAGTGGATCTGTTGTTTGGTTATTACTATCAGCCGTCATTTGTTCCTGATGATGCCCTTACAGGTCTTTTGAATAGTCTGGATAATGATAAACATGTTCTTTCATGCGGTTTCACATGGAAAGTTCCTGAAGTCTCATTTATAAAAGCAGACATGGAGCTTTCAGGAGGCTACCAGCTCCAGGCACTAATGGAACGTGATGTCACTAAAACAAGCCCAACAGCACTGAATCCAAATTATTCCTTCGGCGGCACATGCCATTCGTTAATGTTTGGGATTACCCTCACGCTTTGATAAGCATAAAAAAGGGCCTTGCTATTTAGCAAGTGCCCTTATTTCCTGATACCCGGAAGAACTATTCCCCGTTTTATAACCGTACCCGGCGTAAAAATACCGTTCATTCTATCTATTGCAAAATGATTATTTCATCTTTATCGACATCATAATTTCCCAGCATTTTATCTTGAGCATATACCTGACCGACTGCAAATCTTAAAAAAAATATTGCTGACACATCTTATATTGCACCCTTTATTGCGATTTTTTGTTGATTGATATTTACTGATACGGCAACCATTTGCTCTAACATTTACTAAATATTTACACTTGATTTACTACTTTGTACCCATTTATTTTTTGGAGACTGCCCCATGAAACGCTTTATAACCGTCATTTTACTTTCTCTAATATTTTCCAGCTGTGCCACCTATGCAATATGACCTGTCACTCAGCGACGTTAACGGTTTTAATAAACAAAATATTACCGACAAATTAAAATTTAAGGACAATAAGAGCCTGTAAATTAAATTGTGTATCTGTTCAATCTTCTATAAGTAAATAACACTTATAAAGGAGATAAGAATGGATGAAAAAAACTCTCCGAGTTAGCTTTGGCCAAGTGTATCTCATCTCATTGACATATTCAAATGGGTGGTCTATATACGTGTTTATTTGGGCTGTTGTATCACAAGATTATAAAAACACGGGCATAATTTATGAAAAAGAAGGTTTCAGGACGACTCCTTTTGTTTTTATTGACAGGCTTTTTGGTAATTGTAAGGATTTATCCTGCTTTAACGCTTCCTGCCATTGGTGATGAAGGGAGTGATATGTTTATTCTTGCAAGGGATCGGCTCTCTTTTTTTAGCTTTTTTTCTGATTCAATTACATTTGGATTTGATCAAGCCAGATTTTCACACCTCCTTGCGGCGCCATTATTAGTCGTTTTTGGTAGCCATGGGCTACCAGCAGTTAGAGTCCTTACCCTTGTTTTTCACCTGGGGTACTTAGTGGCAAGTCTAAGGCTAATTCGAATCATCATTGGCAACAAATCCGCTTACATATACATTTTTCTTCTTATCATGAATTGTTTCCTGGCATCCTATTCTGTATTTGCAATGACAACCGGCGAATCGGTATATATGTTGTTTCATATTCTATCTATTCTTATATTTTATAACAGTTTTTCAAGTGCCATGGAAAATGGTGGTATTTTTAAGGACTATCTTCTTCTAAGCCTGATGCTCGGGCTATGTATTGCATCAAAGCTTTTCGGCCTCTTACTTCTTTTGTCTTTTATATTATTTCATTGGATTTACATGAAAAATATAAAAGAATTGTCAATTACTTCATTCAGTCCATTGCTTATCGGAACCATTTCAGGCGGGTTTTTTTTAATAATTACTGGGGTCAACATAATTCCGGTAAATCCGGCTATAAAATCTATTATTTCAGTAAGTGTAAGCTTAATTTATTTGGTTATATTTGTTACGCTTACCTTCAAAGAAAAAAAGCAAACGGTGCCAAAAAAAATGTCTCCTGTTTTTTTCTGGCTCCTTCTTGTTTTTGTTGCTTTCACTTTGGTACTGGTTTTTTCACCGGTTTATTTGAATTTAAAGAATATATTGAATGCCATGAACTGGTTTGATCTCTGGAATGCCGGAGAAATGCCTGATTCGAATTTTGTAGATGGTTTGGTAATTATTGCAGTGAAATTTGGAATTATTCCAACGGTGTGTTTGTTTTTAGTGGTTTGCATGGGACTTTACTATTATAGGACAGAGAAAAATAAAAAACCTTCATCCGTCTATTTGCCGGTACTTTTATCGATAATAACTGTAATTCATGTATTTATTATTTGCCTGTCAAAATGGAAATTCCCCTGGCACTCACTGGCCATTTTCCCGTTTCTCTATCTACCTTTTGTTCTTTTGTGGGCCTACAGCTCAAAAAAAAAGAAAAAAAAGCTGGGCATTGTTGTTGCAATTTTTCTCACTGTTGTTCTTTGCGATAATATGTACAGATATATCTCCTGGTATCCTTACGGCCACTTAGACGGGGCTCAATACGGGGATGAATTTATCGGGGTAAGTAAACCTTGTCTTATCAGTTTTGAGTTAATTCCGGAGGTGACTAACTTCCTGGCATCGAATCATACTAAACAAAGAAGTCATTACAGCCAGGTCAATATTCAGGTAAGTCGGCTTGCTGTGTTAAATTCATATTTTAACTCAATGCTAAAAATGTATGCTCGCCCAAATAATTTACGGGGCTTTTTTGTGATTGAGGATATTGACCGGAATAATTCTGATTATGTCCTTACAAGTCCGATATATAATGCAGAACTTGAAAAAAAATTGGCGGGATTACATTATATAAAGCTAAAAACATTCTATATTAAAAAAATACCAGCGGCAACATTCTGGGCAAAAAAAAGCAGTTAGAAGTATTGGTATCAAAATATCAAAGTAATTTAAAACAACCCAATTTTATGACGCAACAGCCAGCTCTTAGACCATCTTTCCAACCAGTTTTTGGCCCATCTTTATAAGTTCTTCTATTATATGAAATGCCGACTTCATAAACTTTTATTCCAGGAATTCTGGCAATTTTTCACTGATCTCAGGCCGAAACCTTTACGCACATTTCCATACAGCCTTTTGCCTTCAATATTTACATTCCCAACGTACATGAGATAAGCTCTTGTAATTTCTCACTTCATCTTCTCCTTGGTTCACCCTTTGGAGTTCTCGAGGAGAAGGTTTAGCACAAAACACGGCTGATCGGCAGAGCCTTTCAGGTTCGCACCAGCAAAGCTGGTGGTTTAATATAATTAATTATCAAATCATTAATCTTGTCAAACGTCTGTTTTAACATTAAATCCTTTATCATTTTCTTACGTAGCCTTTTTCCTGCATA
>JQIA01001825.1_pt1 | contig 11447 bp, 7 predicted proteins | sample 811431 | NCBI WGS metagenome assembly JQIA01 (sample SAMN02998118, study PRJNA258478) | marine sediment metagenome | biome: marine; feature: seafloor; material: sediment; isolation source: oil-polluted sediment collected from 3 locations (0.5 km, 0.7 km and 0.9 km)... | place: USA: Gulf of Mexico ... | reverse complement strand
TCGTCCATTTTTGGTGGGTTTCTATACCAGGTATCGAGAGCAGCTTTGAAAATCCATTATTATTTAACGATTTTTTAAGGGTATGAAATTTATTTTCATTGAATCTACTTGATGGAACAAGTAAAGACACTTTTCCACTGTTTTTACAACAGTATTTGTTCGGATAACACCTACTACAGAACTTGTATTAACCCATTCTGGAAAAGCTGTAAGTTATTTTACATGATGTGAAATCTTTCAATATTTTAAGGTTATCTGGCTACCGCTTTAAATAAGCATTATTCATTAAATATCAATTGCTATAGAATAGAGCGAGTCGATATAAAGCGGCCGGACCCGTTTCAGCAGGGATAATAATAAAAGATGAAGAAAGTTTCCTTTATTAAATTTTGTTTATTCATTGTCATTTCATTTTTTTCGTCTTTGATTTATGCAAATAATCCAATAATTCCCGTTGCAATAGATGGTAACCTGGATCTTAGTCAATGGAATTTTCAGCAGGATGGTTCTGTTAAACTGAATGGTCAGTGGCATCTTTACTGGCAAGATTTACGTGAGCCCAAAGATTTTATTATTGCTGAAACGACCGTAGAAACTGAATATCTTGATATACCCGGAGCCTGGAACAACAAAGTAATTAATGGTGAAAAAATAGGCAGAACTGGCTATGCAACTTTACGTCTTAAAGTTCGCCTGCCAACAAGTTCTGAAGCCATGGGCATAAGAGTTCAGACTATTGTCAGTGCTTATAAAATGTGGGTTAACGGGCATTTGATATCTTCACGTGGCCAGGTTGGGTCTAGCGCTGAAACGAACAACCCTGAAATTCAACATGATGTGATTCGGCTTGATGGTAAGCCTCAAACAATTGATATTGTTTTGCAGGTGAGTAATTTTCATCGTCATAAAGCTGGAATTCTCATCCCGCTCAAGATAGGAACATACGAAAATATAAAACAAACTTTTTTTGCTGACCAAGCATTAGAACTCATAGTTTTTGGCGGACTGCTATTTTTTGCGCTCTACTTTATCGCACGCTTTATTATCGGCCGTTTACTGCTCAATCGCTCAGAGCAGGGTGTGTTATGGTTTTCGTTTGCCAGCTTATTTTGGGCTGGGCATGCATCGGTGTGGGGTGTTGGTGGTGATGTATTATCGAGAATACTGCCTTGGATTGACCCGCAGCATGCATTTGCACTGGTATTTATTTTCTTTTTTCTTGCTGTGCCAGCTGTTACGGCATTTATTAGTGTATTGTTTCCCCAAGAGAGCTCTAAGCTATTCTATAAAGTATGTCTCGCCCAGGGTGTGTTTTTTGTTATTGCTATCTTGATCGGTAATAATTTTGCTTATACTCACTTTTCTCAATACCATGGAATGTTAGCTTTAATTCAAATTGGCTATATATTCTGGGTTCTTATTCGGGCATTACAAAAAGGACGTGAAGGGGCATTACCTGCCTTGATGGGGTTTAGCGTACTTGGCATTGCCTCGGTTAATGATATTTTATTAAGTAATGGCCTTATCGATACAGTTTTTCTGACGCCATTTGGGTTGATTGTTATGGTGTTCTCCCAAGCATACACACTGTCATTGAATGCGGCACGCAACCAGCTAGATGTTGAGCTATTATCGGGTGAGTTAGAAGATAAAAACAGAGCTCTAGAAAAGACGGATCAACTAAAAGATGAATTCTTAGCCAATACTTCACACGAACTAAGAACACCACTTAATGGCATTATTGGCTTAGCTGAATCTTTACAAAATAAGCAAGAAAATTGCACCTCAGAAAAACTGCAACAGAACTTGTCGCTTATTGCTACAAGTGGCCGAAGGCTTTCAAATCTGGTTAATGATGTTTTGGACTTATCCAAATTAAAAAATCATGATATTCAGCTCAACCAGCAGCCGGTTGATTTGTTTAGTTTAAGCCATACTGTTTTGTTATTGAGCCAACCGCTCATTCATAAAAAACCCATTAAAATAATCAATGAATTAACGGAACAGCTTCCATTGGTCTTTGCGGATGAAAATAGGCTGCAACAGATATTATTTAACCTCATTGGTAATGCTATTAAATTTACCCACCAGGGAACAATTCAAATTTTAGCGAGCGTCAATGATCAATGGCTCACGGTTTCTATTAAGGATACAGGTGTGGGTATAGCAAAAGAACAACAGGAAGCTATTTTTCAGCCTTATACACAGGCAACTGATAATGCAGGAGGTATTGGGCTTGGTCTAGGTATTAGTCGTCAATTGGTAGAGCTGCATGGTGGTAGTCTTGCGGTAGAATCCAGAAAGGGTGAAGGGAGTTGCTTTAGCTTTAATATCCCTGTTTTTGACGCTGGGATTGAGGTGGAAATAATATCAGATCAAAAGGACAATCATGACATAACGCATCCTAATCTACCGGTAGCTATGGATTCGCTAAGTTTGCCATTATCTGACTCTGAAGGAACAGGTAAACGTATTCTGGTAGTTGATGATGATGTCGTAAATTTACATGTTGCTAATAATCACTTGGTGGCAGAAGGCTATTCAGTAACCATAGCTAATGATGGACTGGAAGCATTAGAACTTATTGAAAATCAGTCACATTTTGACCTTGTATTGCTGGATGTGATGATGCCGGGTATTTCTGGTTTAGAAGTGTGTAGGCGTATTCGTCATAGCTTTAGTTCTGTACAACTTCCAGTGATTATGGTGACTGCTAAGAATAGATTAACAGACCTTGTTGAAGGGCTATCTCTAGGGGCTAATGACTACCTTACTAAGCCATATGCTAGAGAAGAATTATTAGCAAGAACGCATGCCCAACTAAGTGTACGTGCGGCATATTTAGCAATAAAGGAAAACCGGTTACTTAAAAGTGAAATAGAAAAACGTAAGGAGACAGAAAATGATCTCCTACAAAGACAAATCCATTTAACCGGAGTGTTAAATAGCTTAGAAAATGCCTTACTTGTCATCAACCTAAGCGATGAAATTGTACTTTGTAATGATCTATGTGCACAGATTCTAGCGAATGATGCCGAAGGATTGTTGGGTCAGCCTTTGAGAAAGTATTTTGATAAAGAAGCAATAAAAGGATTTGATGTCATGCTTACAGAGAAAACACCATCACTTATCTCTTCTATTAGCATTAAAAATGCAGCGCAAATGACATTGAATGTATCGGTGCAGCCATCACTTATCGAAATAAATGATGAGAAATTATTGCTATTATTCATCTACCCTGATTCCAAAGACCCTAACGAAAAACCTGAGCCTATAAACCCCTCCTTACTTGAGGACGTGCTTTCTACAGATGTGCAAACTAATGAGATGCAGCAGGATAAGCGTTTGTTGATTGTGGAAATGATGAATCTTACACAAGACCTCTGGGTTCAGGAAACTTCTACCACTAAAGTTGAGTTAGCCTATCAATCGGGAATATGGCGTGTCTATGTTGATAAAGATGGCTGGGAGCGAACACAGACTTTGGATCGATATTTTTCTTTGGATCGATTACCAAAGTATCCACGTTGGCATCATGTGCTACGTACGGCAAAATTTGTCTTAAAACAGTGTCCGGGTGAAAGTGAAAATCATCTAAAACTCCAGCAAGCTATATTGAAGCTTGAGAAAATCGATGAATAGAACAGTAAGAATATCTTGGTGTATCAGTTTTTTATGTGTTTCTTTATGAATTTAATTGAGGGTTTTTCTTAACAGTCATAGTTTAGTTTAGCTCTTCTAGAGCTTGGTTTAGCATATGGTAGGTGCTATATCAACGATGAGCTTTACTGTAAACAAATCAAAAATATTTCACCACCATAATGGAAGACCCTCAGCGCTATAATATCTTGTCTTGGTCTTTTCTGTTTTAGTGTGGATAATAGTTCTACTTCATTAGCTTTGATGTATTGCATGTTGGTGAGGTTACAGGTATTACAAGTTGCTTGAATATAGGATATATGAGTGCTGGTTTTATTTATTATTCAAAGTCATTGCTAAAAAGTGAAGGAGCAACTGTTAGCTTAATCGTACCAGCTCCAAGAATTGGGCCTCCACCACCTTCATTAAAAGGTCTATCATAGTAAGCATAAGAGCTAGTCGGCGGGGCTACAAAACTATAATAAGCATCACGTTCTGAACTTACAAACCGTAATTTTTCTATGTAATGTGACTGGTCAGATTCTATGTTATGGGAAAAGAATAATGTTGTGTTATCACCATTCCAAAGAAATCCTTGCCAATCTTCTTGACTGTAAAATTTTTCTTGAGGGTTGGACTCGATGAAAGAATAAGAAACGACAAAATCTAAAACCTCGAACTCATTAAAATTATGAGTGTCTTGAAGTGTACCATCTGTTATAAGTGCACCATGGGCTACTCCAATATCCCATATCCAGTTAATATTAGCTTTTGATGTATAGCTAAATAATAATATAAAAAATACAATCAATTGCTTGGGCATATTAACTTTTACCTTATGACTCATGGTCTAACTTTATCATTGCCGCATAAAAATATAGTTAAGCTTTTCTTAAAAAAATGTAAAACGTCCGGTTTGTAGGTTTCTAATAGGAACTAAATAAAAATATGGCACAAAACTCCAGGGTTATTGATAGCTTGTTGTAGATAGAGCTAATACTGAAGTGACTTTTTAAGGGCGTGGAATCAGGGTGTTGTCTCAAATTTATCTTCAAATAACGGAGGTGTTGGTTGAAGGATAATGACACCATTTATTGATACGCCTCTTGCCGGGAAAGATAAAGATGAACTTGTTGGAGGAGGTTGTAGGCCATAGCTTATATTGGTGATAGCATGGAAAAAGTTTGAGCCATTTGTATGCAAGCCGCTGCTTCTATAAAAAACGGAAGGTACACTGCCATCCCATAAAAATCCTTGGGTTGGTTGATTCTCACCATAGTCTGCGCCTGCATTTCCATCAACTGCTGAGTTATCAACACGAAATCCAAAAAAGGTGAAGTTGTTGGAGTTTTTGGTTTTTGTGTAATTACCACTGGTAAGAATTCTTCCTCTTTCAGAACCTGCAAATTCCCAGTCCCACACCACAGCTGAGTGGGTATTCAATGAGCATGTGAGAATAAAGAGAAAAATAATCAAGGATTTCATATCAGCGTTCCTGCTAGGTGGTGAATTTCTTGGCAAGATTGTAACACAAATTATTTTTAGCTTAAAAAGATACACCAGCTATAACTTTGCGTGGTTTTTCTGAATGTTAGCAAGGTGACCTTCTTCGTTGTGAATTATGTATTCATTGACGATTTTAGGGTTTTAAAAAATGAAAGGTGGTCTCTATAGCCATCTATGGAGACGCACTTCGCGTAAACTAGCAAGCAATCTATTGACTACTTGCTTAAGTTCGGATGGTTATGTAAGACAAGCCGCTATTTCTTTTGAAGATTGTTCAATAGCACTTATGTCCGGACAATCAAGAGGGGATAGTGGCAGACACATAATGTTTGTTTCTATTTCACCTGATTCAGCCAGGTAGCGTTTAGTGGGCACAGGGTTGCTTGCTACAAATAAACTAAGTGACGCTTTTTTCCAGGTGTCGATAGGTATGCGAGGTTGATTGCTCTGCATAAGCGCGGTTACAAGGTCAGCTGTTTGTTGTGGCCAAATATTTGATGCGACAGAAATAAGGCCCGCAGCAGCAGTCTTAACATGTTCAAATATTAATAAATCATCTCCGCTGTACCACTTGAGCTCTGGAAATTGTTGGCTCCAAGTAGCGAATTGTTGAGGGTCTCCTGACGCTTCTTTGACTGCCCAGAAATTTTTATGCCCTAATAATCCTTGAAATGCTTCAGTCGTTATTGCCACGCTGGTTCTTGATGGTACGTTGTATAGCATGCAAGGTTTTGTTACATGGTCCATTAAGGCGGAAAACCAAGCGATTTGACCGTGGGTGCCAGGTTTAGCATAGACAGGGTTTACCATCAGGTAGGCTGAAATAGCGAGTGTTTCACAGTAAGAAAGCCAACTCAGCGTCTCTTCGAGCTGTATTCCGCCAACACCAACAATAACGGCTAGATCAGGGAAACTTTCGCATGCTATCTCTAAAACTTGTTTGCGTATATCTAGCGGAAGATTAGCACCTTCGCCGGTACTTCCCAGTAAAACTACGCCATTACCAGCATCGCTCTGTTGTTGTAATAAGTGTTTAAAGCTAACAATATCCAAGCTGGAATCATTATTTAATGGTGTGATAAGCGCAGTGTATAAAGTTTGGTTAATATTTGGCACGGTAAAGCTCTCTTATAAGTTTTAATAAGTGAAGAGGGCGAGTGTCGTGAAATGAAATCTAAAGATAGGTTTCAAGAGCACTCCATTTGGCCATGTTTACATGGCCTAAATGACAGCCCCCGGGATTCAGCCCGAGTAGCCAACCTGTGTATTATACGGCAATAAACAGATTTCGGCACCGCTCCCCGTTACTACATGTCATAGGATGCCATATCCTCGTTTGTAGCTATCTGGGCGGTGCGCCTCTCTTTTAATGATTTAACCCAAAGGTTTCATCATTGAATTTAAGATGATACTAATATACCTAATGAAAATCATCAAGATTAAGCTTGTATCCATTAGGGGTAGGGTTCTATGATAAAGACTGTGATTTATGAGATGGATAAATGAAGCTGGATGATATTGACTTAAATGTGCTTGCACAGTTGCACTTAAATGGACGCCTGACCAACCGTGAGCTTGCCGAACGGTCTGGCATAGCAGCTTCAACCTGTCTTGAGCGAGTAAGAAGGTTGCAGCAGTCAGGTGTTATTCGTGGGTATCATGCGGATATTAGTTATAGTGCGTTAGGTTTAGGCCTAGAGGCGCTGGTATCTGTGCGCTTAAATTTGCATTCTTATGATCTTATTCAGGCCTTTCGGGATAAGATTTTAAAGCGTAATGAAGTGGATAGAATTTATCATATTGGCGGTAACAATGACTTTATGATTCATGTAGCAGTGTGCGACGCGGCAAAACTCAAGGACTTTATATTTGGATGCTTGACGGCAGATGAGGGTGTTGCACATGTTGAAACGGCGCTGGTTTTTGAGTGGGAGTCTGGACGTGGTCTGCCGTTAAGTTGTGATTCGGATACATGAAAATACGGCTCTTTGATGCTTTAAATAAAAGTATGTAGAGATTCTTTAGTAATCCAGTTCTTTTCTCACTTCTGTTAATAACTCTCTGGGAGAAACAGGCTTATTAAAGAATCGGCAAATGAGGCCGGTTTCCAGTGCTGTGCTGGTAAGGTTTTGTTCGTGGCCACTGCAAAGAAAAATAGGAATATCCGGGCGTACATCCTGGATTCTGTCTGCAAGGTCGAGGCCCGTGATGTCGGGCATAGTGAGGTCGGTAATCACCATGTCATATTTACCCGGATCTTTCATAAAGCGATTCCAAGCATCTATCGGTTTGTCAAAACAATCAATTTTATAGCCGTAACCTTCAAAGGTTCTGCGGGCTATATTTAATATGGTCTCTTCATCGTCTATAAATAGGATATATTCATCACCTTTAAGTAACGATGCTGGGTCCTCACTTTGAAGGTTATTATTGGGTTTTTCCTGTGACGGGAGATAAACCGTGAAAGATGCACCGCCTTGAGGCAAGTTGGTCGCTTCAATAAAACCATTGTGAGTGCTGACAATACCATGCACAACAGCGAGGCCCATGCCTGTGCCCTGGCCTAATTTCTTTGTTGTGAAAAATGGCTCGAATAATCGTGGAAAAACTTCACTTGGAATCCCTTTTCCGGTGTCATTGATACTGAGGCTGATCCAGCTTTTTACCTGGCTGTTAATAGCTTCGCCGGGCGGATTATTAGCAATTATGACAGATACAAGGCCAGATTTTCTACCAATAGCATGGCTTGCGTTAGTACATAGATTAATGATGATTTGCTGTAACTGGACCTCATCTGCTAGTACCGTATCATTCTTGACTTTAACAACTTTATCTATGCTGATAGATGACGGCATAGATGCTCTTAAAAGCCCTAAACTTTCATCAAGAATATTGGTTAATGAAATAAGCTTAGGTTGAGAAGGTTGACGTCGGGAGAAGGTTAATATCTGTAAAATAAGGTCTTTTGCCCTGATGGTAGCTTTTGAAATTTCTCTTAATGCATGGCTTGTATTTTCATCCTGGTTTTCCATTAATGCCAATTCTGAATAGCCCATAATACCTGCAAGTATATTGTTGAAATCATGTGCGATTCCACTGGCCATAGTCCCTACGGCTTCAAGTTTCTGGCTTTCCATATGAGCGTTTAATTCTAGCTTAAGGTTTTCCTGCTCATCTTTGTTATGTTGAATATCTTCTAACATAACAAAATACATTAATTCGTTATTCGAGTCGGTATCCGCTCTAAGAATGATAGATGCCCAGTGTAGTTCACCAGCGGGAGTATTAATGCGTAATTCAGTAGAGCATGCTTTCCATGGAGCATCATTCGCCTGCTTTTTGAGTTGTATCCATGAGATGACATCTTGTTCTGCTATAAGGCGAATAAAGCTTGTTTCTGCAAAAGAGTTGTATGTCTCATGAAAATATGTGTGTGCAATTTGGTTGCTTTGTTTGATGTGGTCTTGTTCATCAAGTACAAAATATAAGTGAGGACTTAAGTCAAAAAGTAATCTGTAGTGCTTTTTACTCTGTCTTAAAGTGGTTAAAATTTCTCTTTGCTGACTAATAAGCTCTTTTCTTAGTAATGACATGTGTACCGTAGCGGCGACACTTTCAATAAACTGTATCTGCGAATGCTCAGGTTTGAAAACTTCGCTTATAGAATTAAGGGCTATAACCAGTACTCTATTGGATGTTATTGCAAAAGGATACCAGTAGATCGACTTAAGGTCGGTAGATAAAAGCGTACTTTCTACTTTGTCCGCAGATATTGATGGGTGTACTTCGTTAAAATTACTATAAAGAGGCTGTAATTGTTTGACTAAGTATCGATAAATATTAGGAAAAATATTTAAGTCGAATTTTTTTATGATTTCGCTAGGGTTAGCTAAGCTCGGGTTTGTCCAAAAGGTAAGTACTGTTGCCATACTTGAGGTGAGGTCACAGTTATAAATCGTTGCGCGATCAACACCTAAACTTTTACCGGCTATCTCCGTTATAGATTTTAATATGAGTTCAGGATCCGGTTGGTTTAAAATGATTTTTGTCAGTTCATCCTGAGCTGTTCTTAAGTGTGTATAAAGATCAGTATCGTCATTAAAGGTGGTTAAAATTTTTATGATAAGAAGAACTTTACTATAACTATTCTGCGCTTTATTTTTTTCAATAGGTTTGAACGTGAGTCGTATTCGGCAGCGGCCGGATTCATTTAAGTTCTGCCATTGTTTGATTGAGCTTTCCTTGCCGTTAAATGCTTCAGAAAAGCAGCTTTTTATATTTTTTTTGTTAGATTGTGAATCGTAATTAAGAGATATTTGACTCGATATTTTTTTGATTTTATCGGAGATGAACTCATTAGTATAGGCTTGGTTTGCGTAAATACAGCTCAGGTTTTTGTCGACAAGAATCATTGGTTCAGAACATGTATCGAGCATAAGGCCTTGAGCCTGAATGACTTCGCTATTGTTCTGACATGACGTTATTAAGCTCATAACAGCATTGTATTTATAAGTGGTAATGTATACAACTAATAAATTGAAGCCCTTTGTAACAAGTTGTAACTGTTTGAAATATCAATTTTTAATACCACAACAAATTTTTAACATACTCATGCATATGTGCAACGTTAACTATTGCGTTAAGGAAGGTTTTCTAGTAACTATTTATCGCTACGGAAAACGATAAAAACAACGGGTGACAGCCTATCTCAAGAGGGATACAATACGCTTTTTTTCTTCATGCTGGAGAGGCAAATGCCGAGTTTAAACCCGCTGGATCTTATGGATGTCCGTTCTTTGTTATCAGAAGAAGAGCAGATGGTTCAAGATAGTGTTGCACGATTTGTTGATGAACGTGCTCTTCCTCTTATGAGTGACTGTTTTGACCAACATAGATTTCCTCAAGAATTGATTCCTGAAATTGCAGATCTTGGATTGTTCGGGAGCAGTATTGAAGGCTATGATTGTGCCGGTTTAAACAGTGTATGTTACGGATTGATTTGCCAGGAACTTGAGCGTGGTGATTCTGGCCTTCGTAGCTTTGTTTCTGTTCAGAGTAGTCTATGTATGTATCCCATTCATGCTTTTGGGTCAGAAGAACAAAAGCAGCGCTGGTTGCCGGCTATGGCACGGGGTGAAGTCATTGGTTGCTTTGGCTTAACCGAATCTCATGGCGGATCTGATCCAGATAATTTAAAAACCTTTGCTAAGAAAGATGGTGATGACTGGATTATAAATGGTTCTAAAATGTGGATTACCAATGGTTCCATTGCGCACAATGCAATTGTGTGGGCACAAACGGAAGAGGGTATTCGCGGGTTTATTCTTGAAAAAGGAATGCCAGGCTTTACTGCTACTGAAATCAAAAAGAAAATGTCATTACGCGCCTCTGTGACTTCTGAACTTTATTTTGATAACGTACGAGTGCCTGAATCAAGCAGACTACCTGAAGCTAAAGGCCTTAAAGGACCGCTTTCATGTCTAACTCAAGCTCGATTTGGTATCAGTTGGGGACCGATTGGTGCTGCCATTGCCTGTTATTCTGAAGCACTGGATTACTGTGGTGAGCGCGAACTTTTTGGCCGAGTTTTAACCAAAACACAGGCAGTTCAAATGCGCCTTGCAGATATGGCTAGACGGATTACCAACGCACAATTACTTGCTATGCAGTTGGGTCGTTTAAAAGATGCGGGCAAGCTACATCACACCCAGGTATCTCTTGCAAAGTGGAATAATGTGAGAATGGCATTAGATATTGCTCGTGATTCTCGAGATCTGTTAGGTGCAGCGGGTATTACTGTTGAGCATTCACCTATTAGGCATATGTTAAACCTTGAAAGCGTTATTACCTACGAAGGTACCGAAACCATTCATGAGTTAGCTGTAGGTCGCGAAATCACAGGTCATTCGGCCTTTTAATGGCTGCTCCAGCGGCGGGAAAACGTGTTAATAGAGCGGCACTTGTTGATCAGGCATTTTGTGACTTTGTTACATCCTTTAAGCCAAGTGGACCAAAGCTTGAAATAGATGATGCGGTATTAGCTGGCTCATCTCTTACCGGCCTTGAGCTGATGGAACTATTCGAATCTCAATTAGCTAGCCGGCAAATTGATTTGATGGCTAGGGTAAAAAGACTAGAAAATAAAGTATTTTATACTATTGGCAGTTCAGGACATGAAGGTAATACTCTTGTAGGACGTTTAACTCGTCATACGGACCCTGCTTATTTACATTATAGAAGTGGTGGTTTTGTTGCTGAACGCTATCGGCACATTCCGGGTATGGATTTTATTCATGATACAG
>JQIA01001824.1_pt1 | contig 11449 bp, 7 predicted proteins | sample 811431 | NCBI WGS metagenome assembly JQIA01 (sample SAMN02998118, study PRJNA258478) | marine sediment metagenome | biome: marine; feature: seafloor; material: sediment; isolation source: oil-polluted sediment collected from 3 locations (0.5 km, 0.7 km and 0.9 km)... | place: USA: Gulf of Mexico ... | reverse complement strand
TATCTGCGTTTACCCAAAGTTTCCAGTTACCTGAAATGATATACTCCGAAATCCAAATGCGATAGCCCTGCAAAACGGGCTACATGAAACGGTCTTTAATATCGCTGATACCTTCACTGACAAGGGCATTGATATTAATAAACCTGAGTCTGTTGCCGTTACCGAGATGTTCTTTGACCGCAGAGAGGGGCCACATTGCCATTCGTATGTAAAAATATGCATTGTTGTTGGCTTGAGTGAGCAATAGTGCCGTGGAAAGATTTCTGATGTCGTCGTCTGTACATAAGAAGACTGCACGTGTGCTGCTTTGATCAAGCTCATAGTCAAGGATATCCGCTTTGGTAAACGTGATACGGTCGCTAATGTTCAGCTTTTCAGCAAGGTTGAATACTTCTTTGTGTCTATCGTGAAGGTCAACAACGTCTATGTCCCATTTTTCATGTTGGCCGGCATCTTCAATAAGTGCTTTGATAAGATCATGGCCAAATTCTCCGAAACCGAGAATAGTTATTTTATCGATGCCTTTTCTTTGCGAGCGGGTAAAATGCTTTTCAACCGTTTTTAGTGCAGCAATACTAAATGTATCAAAGAATCTTATTTTTATGGTTCCGGAGCTTTGCAGTGCGGTTTTTGTGGTCTGCAGTAGTCGGTCGTTTGCGATATGGACCCAGATTGTTAATGGGTAGGAGTGCTCTTTTTGCGTCAGTTTGTTAAAGATGCCGATTGCACCTTCAAGGTTCAATAAATCATCGCTGGAAGCAAATACAATATTGGCAGCTTTATTTATTCCGGCTCTGGTAAGTGTAGTAATGGAGAGAAAATCTCCAAAAATAATATGGGCTTTGTTTTTTGAAATAAAATCAGAGAAATTATCAGGTGTATCTCTGTCGACACCAACGATTGAAACATTGTGCTCTTTCAGAGTTGTATAAACAAGTTTGCCCACTCTGCCGACACCACATATTATGGTGTGATCCTTTTTAAGCCTGAAGATCCATGCCGGTGAAAATCTGTATAAATATGAAATGACGGTTCCCAGAGCAGAGAGTGCCACAATGGGAGCAAAAAAGTAGATACATATAAGTGGTGTTCTGGTTGGAAAATTGGGGATATCGTGTTCAAGAATAAAAAGCCTGATCGAATAATAGAGGGCGCCCCAGAAAGTAATGCCTTCCACCTCAAGGGGGAAATAGATAATGCCGGTTACCAGTACAATACCAACAGAGAGCAGCCAGAATACAACTTTTAATATCAATCTTGTTTGAGGTTTCATAAGACCACATCTGTAATGGCAATTGTTAAAATAAACACATGAATTTTACAAAAGGGTACATGAATCGGGTTTTGTTTGCAAGCCGACAGGCCACTTCAACCATAATAATTGTATTTATAACGGTAGAATCCGGCTGCCGGCAGGTTAGTCTCATTTATAAGAGGGCTGTGGCTGTTGGTCATAGTTATCAGGGTTTCCAGACTTCCGGAGGTTCTGCAGGATCCATTGTGATAAATTCGATTCTGTAGGGTATGACTTTGCATACGCAGTAGTCAGGATCCTCCGGTCCTTTAAACACATTTTCCAGCAGATCATACCAGACGGCTTTTTTACTTGCATCGTCATTAAGAATTTCTGCACGTCCTTCAATCTGCAGGTATGATTCAGCTGTAGACATATCGGTGACACCAAGCGTCAGGTGTACTTCAGGATTATGTGCAATATGAACTGTCTTTCTGGAGGCTCTGCGTGTGGCGAACCATATGTTCAGGTCATCATCTGCCAATACTACCACGTATCGTGCCCAGGGTTTATTGTTGTCTGTAACTGTTGCAAATGATGCAAGTGCAGGTTGTTTCATTTTTGCGATGATTTTCTGTTTCAGATCTGTCATAGGGCCTCCTTTTAAAGAACGCTTCTTATTATGTTTTGTTTAATATGATCGTCTTCAGGTTATAGATGGCAGCATGGAGTCGGCATACCGGCTAAATTTAATGATGAATAACGATACTTTTAAGAATAAATTTTTAAAGTGTTCTTTAACAAATTGAATTATGAATGTTTATTAACTTAGAATTGATATTCTTATTTTAAACCGAGTCGGGGGGATTGGCAAGAAGAAAGGTTACCAAATTTTTCAGGAGCAGGATTTATTGCGTTACTGATACGGGCTCCTGTGAGGTTTTAGTCAATGAAAGATATGAGTTTTGAAAGGTTTTTGGCGATCATGTCTGCTCCATCCAGCTCTGCCGGTGTCTCGAGAATTTTTGGCGCATGGGTAAATCCTGCATCATTCATAATAAGTTTGAAGGCCATATCGCCGATGCAACCCATACCGATGTGCTCATGTCTGTCCACTTTTGCCCCTGCTTTTTTCTTACTGTCATTCATGTGAATACATTTGACTGCATCGAGGCCAAATCTGCTGTCAATCTCATCAATAAAGGTTTTATATCCCGTCTCTGTGCTGATATCGTAGCCGGCGGCAAAGACATGGCAGGTGTCGATGCAGATGCCGATTCTTGCCCTGTTTTCAATTGCGTTTATCGTGTGCTCAATATCATCTAAACGGTGGCCAATTGAATTACCCTGACCTGCAGTTGTTTCAAGGAGGATTGTGGTGTCATCTGATGGCGTTTGGTCAAAGAGCCTGTTGATACTTTCCGAGAGCCTTTTAATTCCGTCGGTGACAGATGTCTTCATATGTGAGCCGGGATGAAGTACCAGATTCTTGATGCCAAGGCGTTCTGCCCTAAAAAGCTCCGCTTTCATGGCATCGAAGGACTTGCATCTTTTCTCCGCATCCGCGCCGGCAAGATTAATAAGGTACCCGGTGTGTGCTGTAATATTTATTACCCCGGAGTGCTCTTTTCTTAGTAAGAACGTTTCTATTTCATTTTCTGTAAGCTCTCTGATCTTCCATGTATGTGAATTTTGCGTAAAAATCTGCATAGCTGTGCAGTTGTACTTATCTGCATGGTCAAAGGCTTTGTGGAGGCCACCTGCAATTGAAAAATGTGCGCCAAGTAAAGAATGGTTCATAGTTGTTGATTTAGCATATGAAAAATGATGCGTCAATTCAAAGGGCTTCTGGTGCGTTGTGGAATAACATCTCTTAAGCTGTTCCCGTAATGAAGTCTTTCTGTTAAAAAATAAAAAACAGGAAATGTTGCTTAGCTCATACCATTAAACCTTGTGTTTTTTAAGGGAACATGTGTTTAGCCGATAAACGGGTGTTACATAAATAAACCTTGACATCCTTTTTGACCTGGCATATCAGTTGTACATACGTAAAAATAAAAAATGTTTGGATTATGTTTATATTTGGCATGTTATGGATTTGGTGCAATTAAATAGTTAGTCAACTGATAATATTACCGAGGATAGGTGTCGGCCTTTTTTGGTATCTGTTTTCAGGTGTTATGTAATTTATGTTTTTGAGAAGAAGTGCCGAATTAATGAATTATATTTAAGATGGGGTTAGGGAAAATGAGTATTATTGAAAATGTTAAACTGCTTGGTCATCTTCTGAAATACAAACTTACTCAGTCAAAATACGATCTCGATTATTGCCCGGACGATCTTGATCCGAAAAAATTTATGTCTGCAAGGAATGCCGTCAGGATGATCAGTGATGCATCAACTGTCATTTCAACAGGCATGGCTGCACATGGCAGATGCTCCATATTTTACTGGGCCGTCAGGAGTGCTTTTCAAAAAACAGGATCTCCCGGGAAACTGAACTGGATTACAGTAAGTGCTCAGGGCGGACGGGGGAAAGCTCCCGGAACGATCGAAGAACTCGCTTTACCCGGGCTCGTTAAAGAATATATCTGCGGCCATGTTGAAACTGCTAAAGCACTTCTACAGTTGGGTGATGACAAACATCTGGAGATTCATACGCTTCCTCAGGGTGAAATAACAGGGCTGCTTGTTGCTCAGGCAAAAGGTGAAACAACAGTGGAAAGTACAACTGGTTTAGGTACTTTTTATGATCCTGACAACAACGGTACGACTGCTGTAACACCGGGAAGTAAAAAGACTTATATCACAAAAAAAAATGATAAAATGATTTTTACGATGCCAAAAATTGATGTTACACTTTTTGCAGCGCCGTATGCAGATAAAGAGGGGAATATTTACTATAAAAATGCTGCTACGATAACAGAAAATACAGAAGCTGCTATGGCGGCCCATAAAAACGGTGGTAAAGTTTTTGTAACCGTTTGTGATATTATTGAGAAGAATGAGGCTGAAATCAGCGTCCCGAAAGAGGTTGTAACGGGTATTGTTGTAAACCCATGGAATGAGCAGACCGGTGCCGTCAGGCAAAAGGCTTTCTGGCCTCTGTTTACAGAGGGTGCCAGTGAAGATACAGGGCTCGCTGTGAAGAAGCTTAAAATGGTAAATAAAATTGCCCGGATAACACCACCACGGGGTCCGGTTGAAGATGCCATGGCCAGAATGGCAGCATCGTTGTTTACAGTTGAAGCGGAAAAAGGCAATCTGATCAATCTGGGTATCGGCCTTCCCGAAGAGGTCGGCAGGCTGATCTACGAAGGCGGTCTGCATAAGGATTTAACATTTTCATCTGAAACCGGTGCCCTTGGCGGAATCCCGACACCCGGGCTCTATTTCGGCGGTTCAATCAACCCGCAGAAGCTTAATAGTTCCGCATGGATGTTTGAACATTATAAAAAGAATCTGGATATTACAGTTCTGGGGATTCTTCAGGTCGACTCAGCGGGTAATGTCAATGTCTCAAAACGGGGTGACAGGGTCTTTGATTATGTTGGGCCTGGTGGTTTTATGAACATCTCTTCAAGTGCTAAAAAGATTATATTCTTAGGCAGTTTTATGGCCAAATCAGGTTTTGCAATCAGAAACGGAAAGCTGAGGGTTGGGAAGCCAGGCATCAAAAAATTTGTAAAAGAACTCAATGAAGTTACTTTTAATGCAAAGGTCGCATTGAAGCTTGGTAAGAAGGTCTTCTATGTAACGACCGTTGGTATTTTCAAGCTGACTGAAGCCGGAATCGAACTTTACAAAGTGATGCCGGGCGTTGATATTGAAAAGGATATTATTGCAAACAGTGACGCAACAATTATCGTTCCTGATAATGTTGAAATTGTCAGCCCGGAAATTGCCACAGGCGAGGGGTACAGGCTGAAGTGGGCTTCATAATAAAAAGCCCCATCTATAGCTTTTTTACAAGCGCATCATGATATGATAATAAACAAATGATTTGATAAAACCCGGATTTTTCAAAAAGTCCGGGTTTTCTGTTTTTGTTCTGCAGGTCTACCACTTTCCATACTATCGGCCAGTTTTTTTGACTGGCCTTTCCTCTTTATTTGATGTTAGGGTTATTTTTTGTAACAAACAGGTTTTCCACACGATTTATAAGGAGCTGGTGATGAGCCCTCAAAAGAAAAAAACTGTATCCGGGAAGAAGAGGCAATGCCGCGTCTGGTGGGCCAATCATGGAATGACATTTGCCAAAGCAAGAGAGGGCGGCTTTCTTTGGACACCGATGCCGGTAAAAGGCGGGAATACTTTTCCGCATTGGGAATCAATGACCCGGGTGGGTGTGGGGGATATTGTCCTTAATTATGCCCGGGGTAATGTTGCAGCAATTGGTATTGTTCGGGGAACGGCGAAAAAATTTAAAGAAGAGGCTAAAAGCCGAAATGTGCCGGGGAAAGATGGCTGGCGTGTTGATCTTGACTTTTATGATTTGAAACGACCTGTTGAGCTTGAATCGATAAAGCCATACATCGATATAATTAACCGCACGATAGAAGAAAATCACCCGTTTAATAATTTTCAGGGCGTTAATAACGGATATCTTTTTGATTTCAGTCTTGAAGGCCTTAAAATATTTGCCGGGCAATTTGGGACCAGAATTCCTGAAAAGGTTTTAAAATATCTGGAATCTGTTTTTGAAAGTGATTTTATCTCATTTCTCAGGCGGGATGGGCTCGTTTATGATGAAGAGTCTATTCGGCAATATATTACAGCCATTCATTCCGGTGCCCCAGTAATACTGTCAGGTCAGCCGGGGACCGGGAAGACAGGTCTGGCCCTTAAATATGCGAAATATATTGCTGTAAGGACAGCTGAGGCTGTTGAGCAAAAAGAGGACACCGCATTGCTTAAGCGCCGTTGGTTTAAACTAAGCTATAATGACAAAGATATTATAAATGCCTTTGAAGGGGCAGGACGCAGAATTGATCAGGTCCGGAATGCAATGCTGAGTGATAACCTGGTCCCCGTGGGATGGGAAACGCGTGATCTTAATCAGAAAAAAATGATTAAAGCGCTGAACATTGGCGATGTTGTTATTGCCTATGAAGGCGCTTATACAATAGGTGGTATTGGCATTGTTACGCACCAGCATTTTTTTGATGACTCCGGTGATGCCTATGATACTTTCTGTGAATCCTCAAAAAATTTTATTCGGGTCGACTGGATTTTTGCCGGGCCTTTAAAAATCAAAGATTTTTCCTTTAAGGAATATAATATCCCGGGTTTTGGCATGTGGGTGGATACAATACACCTTATGACATCTGATCAGGTCTGGGAGTTTAATGAATACCTGAAAACAAAACTGATCAACCTGTCAGCAACAGATCAGTTTATTCCCCCCAAAAGTTTTGAAGTTATTCCGGTGCAGGCTGACTGGCGAACCAAGAAGAACTTGCTGGGTGACTATGACAACAGAGCAAGAGAGTATTATCCAACAAAAACACTGACGCATATTCTGAATGCAAAAAAAACAGCAGATGCTGGCTTTGATATTCCTTTTTTTCTGATTTTTGATGAAATGAACCTTGCCGATATTGATCAGTATTTTGCTGATTTCCTTTCCGCACTGGATTCCGGAGAGGCCATTCTTCTTCATGACAGTGAAATTGTTGAGCAGCGTGATATGATACCAAAGGAACTGGTTATCCCACGTAACCTTTTTATAGTAGGCACCATAAATACAGATAATAATTCGTGGGCTCTTTCTCAGAAGGTGCTTGACCGTTCAGCGATAGTGACATTGATGCCTATACCTGTCAGGGATTATCTTGAGGTGGTCCGGCAAAGAGCATTTGGAAAGGATATGCCTTTTCCTTCGTTTACAAATATGAAACGAATGAAAGCTGCTGACATAATGGAGCGCATGTTGTCCGTTACATGCAGCGCAGGAGAAACAGGTACCGTTATTGATAAAGCCGTTAATAATATTGAAGCGATTCAGTCTGTCTTTGACTCACATGGCCGGGCGATCAGCCCACGGGCTATTATTACAATACTGAAGTATCTATATACTGCATGGGTTTTGGATGGTCAGCCTAAAGCATGGAATGAGTGGACAAAGATCCTGGATGATCAGATACTGCAGCGGTTGCTTCCCCGTATTTCGGGCGATAAAGAAGACCTTGATCCGTTTCTTAAAGCGCTTTACAGCTGTTGTTTTACCGGTAAATCGGAGGCTGAAACCAAAGCGCTGAGTGCTGGTAAATACATCGATGCTTTGTGTGAAAAAGACATGAATGTTGCTATGTTCTCAAAATCTGCAGCATCGATCTTGAAAATGCAGCAGCGACTTGAAAAGAATGGTTTTGCCTCATTCTTTGAAAAAAATTAAAGCTGGCGGGTGTTTCAACAGATTTGTTTAAAGTCGAAATGGGAATTCTCTCTTTAGAAAATATGTTTACGATTTGCCTTTTATTGTTTAAATAAAAACAGGTTTAAATACATGGCAGATGTTCAGAAAAAGGCTGTTGGTTTACCGGTGATACCTGAAGATGCCATCGGGTATTATACACCTTATCTGCAATTGTTGATAAGGCTTTCATTACCTGTTGTTGTAATAATATATGGTATCTTTCAGGATTGGAATTTACTGATTTTTTCTGTGCCAACGGCTTTGATTCTCTGCGCTGTTTATTTTTTATGGCATGTTCTGATTCACTATCTGACGAAAAAATATGGCCTCAGGAGAGAGCTTCTGATAGCCGCATATGCTGCCGATGTTGCAGGGGGGCACCTTGCGTGGTTATGTGACCCTCAGGATCCGGCACCTTTGTTTTTAAATATACTGTTTGGTGCTTTCGGGAACGGTCTTCAGCATGGCCTTTATACATATAAATACCTCTGCTTTTTTAATTTAATTGCGACTGTTATCGTTTATTCAGTCCGGTGCAGTATTTTTGGGTTTAGTGTTTATGGCTTTATCATGGTTTTTCTGGGGTACTGCCTGTTGGGGTATGCTTACAGGATGATTCAAAAAAATGATCATTATAAAAATCAGATAAAATTAAAGAATACCCTGCTGGTTGAAGAAGTTGATGAGAGGAGAAAAGTTGAAGCTGCGCTCCTTGAAAATGAATCCGAGTTGAAGGAATACCGGGATAAACTCGAAAAGATGGTTGTTGAGAGAACATATGAACTTGAAAATACAAACCGCCTTTTAAAAGAAGAGATTGAAACTCGGATTGTTATTGAAACACAGAACAGAGAATCTCAAAAAAATGAAAAACTGTATCAGGAGCAATTATTTCAGGCTGCAAAGATGACATCGTTAGGAACGTTGGTGGCAGGTGTTGCTCATGAAATTAATAATCCGGTATCAGCCATTATGCTTAATGCCCCTCTGTTAAAGAGAATTTCCGACAGCGCTGCCGGAATTCTGGATGAACGCTATGGCGAAAACGAAGATTTCCGAATCGGGTCCATGAGTTATTCGGAATTAAGGACAAAGGTGCCGCTGCTTATCGGGAATATAAGCGAGGGAGCCGAGAGGATAAAGAACATTATTGATGACCTTAAAGACTACTCACGGGAAACAAATCTTGAGATGGTTGATGCTATTGATCTAAACATCGTTGCAGAAAAGGCTGTTGGTCTGGTCAGCAATCTTATAAGGAAATCAACCTATCATTTTAAATTTGAAAACGAAGATACGGTGCCACTTTTTATCGGAAATAACGGGAAAATTGAACAGGTTGTGATTAATCTTTTGATTAATGCATGTCAGTCTGTTTCAAATATGGAAGCGTCGATTCGGCTGATGACATTTCATGATAAATCAAAAAGAACCGTTGGATTCAGGGTCGTTGATCAGGGGGCAGGCATGGCGTCAGAGGTTTTGTCGATGATAAAAGATCCCTTTTTTACAACAAAAAGGGATAGTGGCGGAACCGGACTGGGACTATCAATTTCTGACAGGATTGTCAGAGAGCATAACGGAAGTCTGGATTTCAAATCAATTCCGGGTGGAGGCACTACTGTGACGGTCGCTTTTCCCGTTTCTGAGAAAAAACAGGGAGGGGAAAGTGGCTAATAAGGGTCTGGATGTTGAAAAAATTCTGATTGTAGATGATGAGGATATGATCCTTCTTGCTATTGAAGCAACACTGCAAATAGACGGGTATGATAATATAATAACATGTAATGACAGCCGGGATGTTTCCCGTTTGATGGCGCAGTTTTCTTTCAGGGCAATACTCCTTGATTTGAATATGCCGTATATGAATGGTGAGGCGCTTCTTGAGTTTCTGAAGGAGAAATATCCTGAAGTTCCGGTAATCGTGATAACAGGCGCTGTTGAAGTGGAGACTGCTGTGCGGTGCATGCAGAACGGCGCATTTGATTATATTCTGAAGCCGGTGAAGGATGAGCGGCTTCTTGCATCCGTCAAAAAAGCAGTGGCATTCAGTGACTTAACAAAGGAGAATCAGAGTCTTAAACAACAGATTTTGACCGACACACTTGAAAAACCGGAAGCTTTTTCTGATATTATCACTGCAAGCAGGAATATGATTCAGTTATTTGAGTATGTAGAGGCTATTTCTGTCTCATCTCAGCCGGTTTTGATAACCGGTGAGACCGGTGTTGGGAAGGAGCTTTTTGCCAAAGCGGTTCATATGTTAAGCGGTTTACCCGGAAAAGAAGTCTCTGTTAATGTTGCGGGCCTGGACGATAATGTTTTTTCAGATACGCTTTTCGGGCATGTAAAAGGTGCTTTTACGGGCGCAGAAAAATCTAGAAAAGGACTTTTGGAGGAGGCGGCCGGAAGTACTATTTTTCTTGATGAGATAGGCGATTTGAGTACGGCATCTCAGGTTAAACTGTTGAGGCTTCTTCAGGAAAATGAGTATTTCCCGTTAGGAGCGGATGTCCCCAAAAAATCGACAGCAAGGATAATTGCTGCGACAAACAGAAATCTGAAACAGCTCGTCAAGGAGGATAGATTTCGGCAGGATCTCTACTACAGGCTTATGATTCATAATGTTGGAATCCCGCCTCTTTGTGACCGAAAAAAAGATATTCCCCTGCTTCTCGAACATTTTTTCAAAGAGGCCTCGGAAAGTATGAAGAAAAAAATTCCCACCTGGCCCCCTGAACTTGAGGGGCTTCTATCATCCTATCATTTCCCGGGTAATGTAAGGGAGTTGCAGGCCATGGTGTTCGATGCCGTTAGTCGCCATTCCTCCAGAGTGTTATCGATGGCATCTTTCAATCGGCATATTGAGACTGAGATAAGTGATCTCTGCCAGGTTGAACCTGTGTTTTCTGACCCTCTGCCAACGATTAAACTATCTACGGAGATGTTGGTTTCAGAGGCCATGAAACGCGCAAATGGTGTTCAGACTATTGCCGCCAGGATGCTGGGTATTTCACATCAGGCATTGAGCCGAAGATTGAAAAATAAATAACCCCTATTTCTTCATTGTTGCCAACAAGAGAACATGTGTGATTGACAATGATAGTCTGTTTAATTATTATAATCATTTACACGTCTGAAAGATATTTTGTCAACTTTCGCTGAGTGCCTGCTGGCTTTGTCAGTGAAATGTGTCCAAGGGTCAGTTTTACAGGAGATCTCGGGAGATATCTTATTCTATTGGTATCACAGAATATAAGGCTGAAATTTTCCATACGGCATTAGCCGATTTAATTTTCCCTGTTACAGTTGTTTGCAGTGCTAACATTATTTTTGCATGTGAACGGAATCTCTTAGGTCAGTTCTCTTAAGGGTTGATATTACAACGATAAATCCAGTCTTGCCACATAAATGTATTGTTGGGAAAAAGTTATTTATTTAATAAAAACTTGACAAATAAATGGCAAAAATATAAGGAGAAGCCTTTTCGGTATTCATGAAAACGATACATTAAATTTTAAGGTGTTTTCAGGATATTAAGGTTTTAACGTAACAGGTATGCAAGGTTGAAAAATGGATTTATTAGTTATTTTAGTTATGCTCACCAGCCAGTTTGTTGTTCTTTCTTTTCTTTTTGAGCGCATGAACAGAAGCGATGATGTGTCCTGAGATTAATTTAGATTATCCTGATGAAGAACTATGTGTGTCTATTTATGGATTTTAATGTTTTTCAGTTAACGTTTTAATATTTATTAATTTTAAGGGAGGAAGGGAAATGGCAGAGTCAAAAGACTACA
>JQIA01001823.1_pt1 | contig 11453 bp, 11 predicted proteins | sample 811431 | NCBI WGS metagenome assembly JQIA01 (sample SAMN02998118, study PRJNA258478) | marine sediment metagenome | biome: marine; feature: seafloor; material: sediment; isolation source: oil-polluted sediment collected from 3 locations (0.5 km, 0.7 km and 0.9 km)... | place: USA: Gulf of Mexico ... | reverse complement strand
ACAGAAGAAGAAGTTAAAGCAACAGGCGAGCCATATAGCGTTGGTCAATTCCCTTTCGCTGCTATTGGGCGAGCATTGGCGGCGGGTAACGCTGAGGGTTTTGTCAGAATCATCGCAGACGATGCCACAGACCGAATACTTGGGGTGCATATTATTGGGCCACAAGCATCTGAGCTGATTGCGCAGGCGGTTATCGCATTGGAGTTTGGTTCTAGTGCAGAGGATCTTGCGCTGACCGTATTTGCTCACCCGACATTCTCGGAGGCGATTCACGAAGCAGCCCTTGCGGTAAGTGGGCAGGCCATTCACATGGCCAATAAACGTAAGAAAAAGCGTTAAACCCATGATCAATTGCTTGCTCGTGAAAGGTTTGGCGGGCACACACATTTTAGTTTTACAGGGATAAGGGAAACACTTATGAATTTACATGAATATCAGGCGAAGCAATTATTCACCAAATATGGATTGCCGACCTCGACCGGCGTGGTTGCAACCACCGTCGAAGAGGCTATTGCGGCAGCAGATAAAGTAGTGGGTGATCGCTGGGTTGTTAAAGTGCAAGTACATGCCGGTGGGCGTGGAAAGGCTGGTGGCGTAAAGCTGGTCGACTCTAAAGAAGAGATCGGCGAGTTTGCCAAACAGTGGCTAGGTAAAAACCTGGTGACCTATCAAACCGATGCCGACGGCCAACCTGTAAACAAAATTTTGATCGAAGAGTGCACCGATATTGCTCAGGAGCTTTATCTGGGCGCGGTGATTGATCGTTCTTCGCAGCGTGTCGTATTTATGGCCTCCACTGAAGGTGGTGTAGAGATTGAAACCGTAGCTGAAAATACTCCGGATAAAATCCTGCGTGCAACGATCGATCCTTTGGTTGGCCCTCAGCCTTATCAGGGGCGTGATCTCGCGTTCCAGCTTGGTCTTAATATGGCTCAAGTTAAACAGTTCACCCAATTGTTTATGGGCCTCGCAAAATTATTTGTAGAGTGTGATCTCGCGCTACTTGAAATTAATCCGCTGGTAATTACCGGTGAAGGCAACCTGCATTGTCTCGATGGAAAGATTAATATCGATAGTAACGCGATCTACCGTCAGCCAGAGTTAAAGGCGATGGAAGATGTCACGCAGGAAGATGCTCGTGAACTTGAAGCGGCAAAATGGGATCTGAATTACGTACCCCTTGATGGTAATATTGGCTGCATGGTTAATGGTGCGGGCCTTGCTATGGGCACCATGGATATTATTAAGATTCACGGTGGTAACCCAGCTAACTTCCTCGATGTGGGTGGCGGTGCAACCAAAGAAAAAGTAACAGAAGCATTTAAATTGATCCTGTCCGATGAAAGTGTCGAAGCGGTTCTGGTGAACATCTTTGGCGGCATTGTGCGATGTGATTTGATTGCCGAAGGCATTATTGGTGCAGTTAACGAAGTCGGCGTAAGTGTGCCAGTAGTGGTTCGACTTGAAGGTAACAGATCTAAAGAGGGCTCTGCTTTGTTGCTAGAAAGCGGATTAAATATTCTTGCCGCAGACAGTTTGACCGATGCAGCAGAAAAAGTTGTAAATGCTGCTGGAGAGTCCAAATGAGCATATTAATTGACGAAAACACAAAAGTGATCTGCCAGGGTTTTACCGGCTCGCAGGGCACTCAACATTCAGAACAAGCTATCGCATACGGCACCAAAATGGTTGGTGGCGTCACGCCAGGGAAAGGTGGTCAAACACACCTTAATCTGCCGGTATTTAACACCGTGCGTGAAGCGGTTGAAGAGACCGGTGCTGATGCATCGGTGATCTACGTACCTGCACCTTTCTGTAAAGATTCTGTGCTGGAAGCAGCGAACTCAGGGGTATCTCTGATCGTTTGTATCACCGAAGGTATCCCGACGCTGGATATGCTTGAAATCAAAGTAGCCTGTGACTCACTGGGCGTACGCTTGATCGGTCCTAACTGCCCGGGTGTGATTACTCCTGGAAAGTGCAAAATTGGCATCATGCCGGGTGACATTCACTTAGAAGGTAAGGTCGGTATTGTTTCCCGTTCAGGCACGTTAACGTACGAAGCGGTTAAGCAAACAACGGACCTTGGTTTTGGTCAAAGCAGCTGTGTGGGAATCGGTGGAGATCCAATCCCGGGTAGCAACTTTATTGATATTCTTGAGCTATTTGAGAACGATCCTCAAACCGAAGCTATTGTAATGGTGGGCGAGATTGGCGGATCTGCTGAAGAGGAAGCGGCGGAATTCATCAAGTCTAACGTCACTAAACCAGTTGTTTCTTATATCGCGGGTGTTACAGCGCCTGAGGGCAAGCGAATGGGCCATGCAGGCGCAATCATTGCTGGTGGCAAGGGAACGGCTGCAGAGAAATTTGCGGCGCTAGAAGCAGCTGGTGTAACGACTGTACGAAGCCTGGCTGAGATTGGTAATGCGATAGGCAAAGTTACCGGCTGGTGATTTCTATTGCTGTAACCGTCAAAAAGCGACCGTTACGGTCGCTTTTTTTGTTTCGGTGGTTTGTCCGTGCCAAGAGTTGATTTGCAGCTGGTAAGCGCTTATCTGCTTTAAATTTGCACTGAAATACACCGAATAGTTGCTATGCATTGGTCGTTCTGGTATAAATCGCCCCCACTTTTGTCGGGTCGCTCGTAGTAGTCTAAATCGGCTGCTAACGATATACGGTTCGATTGGTAAAATTTTTTACATATCCTTTGAGGTTGTTTCGATCATGTCCAGAGTTTGTCAGGTCACGGGAAAGAAGCCTGTTACAGGTAATAATGTGTCACATGCACGCAATAAGACCCGTCGACGCTTTTCACCGAATTTACATTATCATCGATTCTGGGTTGAGTCGGAAAATCGCTATGTCAGACTTCGTGTCTCCTCTAAAGGAATGCGAGTAATTGATAAATTAGGCATTGATGACGTACTTAAGCAAGTACGTGGTCGCGGCGAAAAAGTTTAGCCTCAGGAGCAGAGCTGATGAGAGATAAAATTAAGTTGGTATCCAGTGCAGGCACTGGGCATTTTTATACCACTACAAAAAACAAACGAACCATGTCAGAGAAATTCTCGATCAAGAAATTTGATCCAGTTGTTCGTAAGCATGTAGTGTACAAAGAGCATAAAATTAAGTAATACGGCTCGATGTAAAAACACCCTGCAGCCCACGGGTTGCAGGGTGAATTGTTTCAACTGCCATTCCCCATTCAATTCTATGCCGCGTTCTTGCGGATTCGGGGTACTCTGGTCTACATCCAGTATTATGGTTGGCAGGTAAATTCCTTTTTCGTTATACCGGTATCATCCCATGGCTAAATCTAAGTCAAGCTCTGGCTGGATGCAGCGACATCTAACCGATCAATATGTGCAGCAAGCTCAACGTGATGGGTATCGGTCACGAGCAAGCTATAAACTGCTTGAAATTCAAGCTAGAGATCGCATTATTAAGCCCGGAATGTCGGTGATTGATCTTGGCTGCGCTCCCGGTGGGTGGTGTCAGGTTATGGCTGGTATCGTTGGTATGAAAGGCCGCATCGTTGGGGTTGATCTACTAGAAATGGATCCTATTGCCGATGTCGAATTCGTTCAGGGTGATTTCACCGAAGACGAAATCCTCGAAAAAATTCTCGCAATGTTTGAAAACTCACGAGTAGACCTTGTAGTTTCCGATATGGCACCCAATATCAGTGGGATCAAAAGCGCCGACGCGGTGAAGAGTATTTATCTTGCGGAGCTTGGTTTAGATCTGTGCAATCAATTGCTGGCCCCTAAAGGCGCCTTTCTTGTAAAGGTATTTCAAGGCGAAGGGTTTGATCTTTTCCTAAAGGATATGCGCGCCGTATTTACTAAGGTCGCTACTCGCAAGCCAAAAGCATCGCGACCCAAATCCCGAGAAATGTATTTGCTCGGCACCGGCTATAAGGGCGCTAATAGCATTCCAAAGTGATGCAATGGTTAAATTGGGTTTATACTGAACCTATGGTTGTGGCGATGTCCTAAGTGGATAGCTGTTTTGTAGCAATGACGAAACTTTGTTGATTAACCTGCAGGCTGTTACGGCAAGCTAGCTAGTCTCTTGTAGTTCATAGAGTAGGGAAGCTGGCCAAAGAATTTAATAAGGTTGGGAGGGTGAGTCCCGTGAATGATATGACAAAAAATCTAGTTCTATGGCTGGTTATAGCGGCGGTACTGCTAACGGTCTTTAATAATTTTAGCACTCAGCCAAAGGTTGAGCGCCTCAACTACTCTGAATTTGTTGAGCAGGTGCAAGCCGGCAATATTCAGCAGGTTTCTGTGCGGGGTGATGGATCGATGATCATCGGCCAGCGTAAATCTGGCGAAACATTTGAAACGGTAAGGCCCAATGTTCCTGATCTGGGTTTGATGGATGACCTGCTGAAGCAGGGTGTCATCATTGAGGGCAAAGAGCTTGAATCCCAAAGTATCTGGACTCAATTGCTACTCGCAAGCTTCCCTATTCTGATTATCATTGCCGTGTTTATGTTTTTTATGCGGCAAATGCAGGGTGGCGCAGGTGGCGGGCGTTCCGGCCCGATGAGTTTTGGCAAAAGCAAAGCTCGGCTGCTGAATGAAGACCAAATCAAAACAACCTTTGCTGATGTGGCTGGTGTTGATGAGGCAAAGGAAGATGTAAAAGAGCTCGTTGATTTCTTGAAAGATCCGGGGAAATTCCAGCGTTTGGGTGGTCGAATCCCTCGTGGAATTTTGATGGTGGGTCAACCAGGCACAGGTAAAACCCTATTAGCACGAGCTATCGCTGGCGAGGCCGAAGTGCCTTTCTTTTCTATCTCTGGCTCAGATTTTGTTGAAATGTTCGTTGGTGTCGGCGCATCCCGTGTGCGAGATATGTTCGAGCAAGCCAAAAAACGTTCGCCTTGCATCATTTTTATCGATGAAATCGATGCGGTTGGACGGCATCGTGGTTCCGGTATGGGTGGTGGCCACGACGAACGAGAGCAAACCCTCAACCAATTATTGGTTGAAATGGATGGTTTCGAAGGAAACGACGGAGTGATTGTAATTGCCGCAACCAACCGTCCTGATGTGCTTGATGCAGCGCTATTGCGCCCAGGTCGATTTGACCGACAGGTTGTTGTTGGCTTGCCAGATATTCGTGGCCGAGAACAAATCTTAAAAGTACATATGCGCAAAATACCTATTGAAGATAACGTTAACGCAGCGATTATTGCCCGAGGCACACCAGGCTTTTCCGGTGCAGACCTAGCCAACCTCGCAAACGAAGCGGCACTATTTGCGGCGAGAAAAGATAAACGCTCTGTTTCTATGGAAGACTTTGAGCTAGCCAAAGACAAAATCATGATGGGCGCAGAGCGTAAAACCATGGTGATGTCAGAAAAAGAAAAACTCAATACTGCCTACCATGAGGCTGGTCACGCAATCGTTGGGCGGCTAATGCCTGAGCACGACCCAGTCTATAAGGTCAGCATTATTCCCAGAGGTCGCGCCCTCGGTATTACCATGTTTTTGCCAGAGGAAGATCGCTATAGTTACAGCAAACGTTACATATTGAGTCAGATTTGCAGTTTGTTTGGTGGCCGTATCGCTGAGGAGTTGATTTCCGGCCCTGATGGCGTCACTACAGGCGCGTCAAATGATATTCAGCGGGCAACTGAAATGGCTCGTAACATGGTCACTCGATGGGGTTTATCCGATAAACTCGGGCCGTTGCTATATGGCGAAAATGAAGGCGAATCCTATCCGGGCATGCCTGGTGGTGGAAAACAATTTTCCGGTGCAACCGCTAAGCTCATTGATGAAGAAGTGCGTGCCGTAATCGATGATTGCTATGGGCGCGCTGAAAAAACGCTCAAAGATCATATCGACAAGCTTCACAATATGGCTGACGCGTTGATGAAATATGAGACGATTGATGCGGCTCAAATAGATAACATTATGGATGATAAGCCGCCAGGTGATCCTGATGGTTGGGGTGGCGATGATTCAACGGGACCATCAGATAAGAATGAGTCCATCGATGGATCAGAAGAAACGGCAGAGGTAAAAACTGCTGCCGACAGAAAAATTGGTGGTACAGCGGGCGAGCACTGATAGCTAGCCTAAACTTGATTTTCGCCCGGCAATGAATAACTGCTGGGCGTTTTTGTTTTAGGCGCGCTCGGTTTTTTGAGTTATGGGAAAGATACGTGGCCTAATCGATTGCAGCAGAAGTGCAGGTGAGAAAATTGATATCGATTAATTGCGGAGGCAAGCAGCTGTCCTTGCGTACCCCTCAGATTATGGGTGTATTGAATATCACGCCTGATTCTTTCTCGGACGGTGGGCAGTTTATCGATGGGAGCGGCCGAGTAGATATTGACCGGGCGCTGCGTGCCGCCGATACAATGGTTGAGCAGGGCGCAGCCATTATTGACGTTGGTGGAGAATCCACCCGCCCCGGCGCAAAACCGGTTTCGGGTCAACAGCAGATGGACCGCATTTCGCAGGTGGTTGATCAGCTGGCCGGACAAATTGATGCGGTTATCTCAGTGGATACAAGCTCGCCGGTGCTGATGCTTGAGGTAGCGAAGCTAGGAGCCGGCATGATCAATGACATCCGTGCGTTAACTGCGCCTGGAGCTCTTGAGGCTGCAGCAAGTACCGGGTTGGCGGTCTGTATGATGCACATGCAGGGCCAGCCAGCTAGCATGCAAGAGGCGCCGGTTTATCGTGATATTGTCGAAGAGGTCATCGGCTTTTTTCGCCAGCGAACCGAAGCGTTTAGTGATGTGGGTATCGATTCCGCAAATATTTTGATCGATCCAGGGTTCGGCTTTGGCAAGACGTTGGATCATAACCTAGAATTATTGACTGGATTGGATCGGTTCAGTGTTTTAGGTTTTCCGGTTTTAGTCGGGATGTCGCGAAAAGCAATGATCGGTCAGATGACGAACAGAAATGTAGCAGAGCGAGTGCACGGTAGTGTCGCTTCAGCGATGATAGCTGTACAGCGCGGAGCAAATATTGTGCGTGTGCATGATGTTGGCGCGACGCAGGATATGATAAACGTGCACTTAGCAGTGACTGGAGAATGAGATTGAGTAAGAAATATTTTGGCACCGATGGTATTCGAGGCGAAGTGGGCACAGGCTCTATTACGCCTGAATTTATGCTGCGGCTTGGTTGGGCTGCTGGAAAAGTGTTTTCTCAAGGCAATAACGACAAGAGTAAAGTGCTGGTAGGCAAAGATACCCGTATTTCTGGCTATATGTTTGAGTCGGCGCTCGAGGCCGGTATCTCCTCAGCCGGTGTGGATGTTTGCTTGCTTGGGCCAATGCCGACACCGGGTATCGCATACCTCACGCGAACTTTTCATGCTCAGGCCGGCATTGTGATTAGTGCGTCCCACAATGCATTTCAGGACAATGGGATTAAATTTTTCTCCGGTCAGGGGAAGAAGTTGGATGATGATACGGAACATCAAATCGAAGCTTATATGGAGCAGGCCGAGAGCCACATGCAGGTTGTGCCGTCTATCGATCTTGGTAAGGCGTATCGCATCAATGATGCCGCGGGTCGATACATTGAATTTTGCAAAAGCACCATTCCTTCGTTAGATTTTTCCGGTCTGAAAGTTGTATTGGATTGCGCAAACGGCGCAACCTACCACATCGCACCTAATGTATTTACCGAGCTGGGGGCGAAAGTCGTCAGCCTTGGGGTTGAGCCCGATGGTCTAAATATTAATCGAGATGCCGGCTCTACCAACCCTGCCAAACTCGCAGAAAAAGTGCTTGAAGTGGGGGCGGATCTTGGTATCGCGTTTGATGGTGATGGTGATCGAGTCATTATGGCGGATGGGGCAGGCCGGATCGTTGATGGGGATGAATTGCTTTATATTATCGCCGCGGATCAAAAAAATGCAGGCCGGCTAGAGGGCGGTGTTGTCGGCACACTTATGTCGAACCTCGGCGTTGAACAGGCGCTGGGCCGACTCGATATACCATTTTGTCGAGCAAATGTTGGTGATCGCTATGTAATGGCGGATCTAGCAGCACGAGGCTGGACTCTTGGTGGTGAATCGTCCGGGCATATCATCTGTCTGGATGCCACTACTACTGGCGACGGAGTGGTATCTGCGTTGCAGGTGGTCTCAGCAATGATACTGAACGGGAAAAGCCTTGCAGAGCTTACCAATGATCTTCAAAAGCTGCCTCAGCTGATGATCAATGTAAAAATTGATGGAGGTGTAAATGCTAAAGAGCTTTGCGGCTCCAAAATACTGACCGATGCGGTAACCCGTATTGACAATGAATTTAACGGCGCTGGTCGCGTTCTGTTGCGCCCATCCGGAACTGAGCCGCTAATACGGGTTATGGTGGAAGGTGAGGATAGTAAGCGCGTGACAGCCTATGCTGAAGAGCTTGCGGATATCGTGCGCGCAGCGGTTTCCTAAAACTTATCTTGTAACCTGAAAATAGGTCGTATACCATTTGCGCCCTTTTTCGATGATTGGGGTTTTGAATGGTCAGGCCGCTAGTTGCTGGGAACTGGAAAATGCATGGCTCATGCAGCTTCGCTGAAGAGTTGGCAAATGGAATAGCTGAGCAAGCTGCAGATATAACCGAGGCGGATATTGTAATCTGCCCTCCGGCGATATACTTGCATGCTCTGTCGAAGCAATCTTTGCTTAGTGCGAACAGCTCCATTTCGGTGGGCGCGCAAAACGTTGCTCCTCAGAATGAGGGTGCATACACCGGTGAAATATCGGCTGGTATGTTGGCAGAGTTTAACTGCACATACGTGCTGGTTGGGCATTCAGAAAGACGAGCCTTGTTCTCGGAAACAGATGTACAGGTTGCAGATAAATTTCAGGCCGTACAGCGCCATGGAATGACTCCTATCCTTTGTATCGGTGAAAGCCTGCAGCATCGAGAAAGCGGCGATACGTTTAACGTGTTAGCGCAACAGCTTGAGCCATTGCTAGATCTGCCGGTTGAAATATGGGCTAACGCAGTTATCGCGTATGAGCCAGTTTGGGCAATTGGAACGGGTAAGACGGCAAGTCCGGAACAGGCTCAAGAAGTGCACGCATGGCTTCGTGCATTAATGAAAGATAGAGTGGGGAATATGGCTAGTGCCCTGCAGATATTGTACGGCGGCAGCGTAAAGCCCGAAAATGCAGCAATGCTTTTCGCGCAGCAAGATATTAACGGATTTTTAGTGGGCGGTGCATCGCTCAAACTGCAAGACTTTCTTGAGATATGTAGAGTGGCGGAATAGCGGTTTATGGAAACCATCGTATTAGTAGTAAGTATCGTAATTGCTCTGGCATTGATTGTATTGATCATGATGCAACAGGGCAAAGGTGCGGATATGGGGGCTTCTTTTGGAAGTGGCTCCTCCCAAACGCTTTTCGGGGCTGGCGGGGGGGGCAGTTTGCTGACCCACGTAACCGCTGTGCTTGCCGCAGGGTTTTTTCTAACGAGTTTTGGTCTCGCCATACTCGCGAAAAATAACGTTGACTCGCTGGCGGGTGGTCTTACAGTGCCTGCTGTCATCGAAAGAAATGTAAATAGTTCGGAAAGTATTGATTTGAATTCCTTGGAGATGCCCAATCTTCCTGCCGGATCAATACCTAGTACAGCAGCGTCCGATAATTCCTCTGACCTGCCGTCAACGCCAGATTTGCCAGCGGTAAATTAGCGTTAAATAGTTTCAAATTATGCCGAAGTGGTGAAATTGGTAGACACGCTACCTTGAGGGGGTAGTGGGGGTAACCCCGTGGAGGTTCAAATCCTCTCTTCGGCACCAATTCAAACTCTGTATGGCTCCCATGCAGAGCCTACCCAGCTATTCTTCTCCCTTTTTATTGCCGGACTCCTCGGTATCGGCTGATTTCTATAGTCGTTATTCTTGTTTGTTTGGGCGATCGAAAAATATTTACACGATAATTTCAGTTATATTGATTCAGTGTTTGACAGTCGTCGATCTCATCTATACAATTCCGCTCCTCTGTTGCGGGGTGGAGCAGTCTGGTAGCTCGTCGGGCTCATAACCCGAAGGCCGTAGGTTCAAATCCTGCCCCCGCTACCAAATATAAAAGCCCCTTTTTAGGGGCTTTTTGTTAGAAAAGACTTAATAATGGTTTATTGTTAAGTCGTATACAGTAAGTGGGCTGTCGGTTTGGTTTTTGTCTGCGCTTATGCAATAAAACCAAGCTGGCTGAGCCCATTTTTTGTTTGTGGTGAACTAAAATCAGGTGTTTATGTCGTCGTCAGGCTTGCTGGAAAAACTAGAAGGTTTATTTGAAGGTATTGCTGAGGCGGAAAATTGTGGCCTCTGGGGTATTGAATATATAAACCAAGGGCGAAACTCTATTTTAAGGGTGTACATTGACTCTGATAATGGTATTTCTGTCGAGCAATGCGCTTCGGTTAGTAGTCAGTTAAGCGCAATACTTGATGTGCATGATCCTATATCGGGCGAGTACAGTCTTGAGGTTTCGTCACCTGGCATGGAGCGACCGCTTTTTAAAGCTGAGCAATTTAAGTTGTATGCTGGAGAGAATATAGTCGTGCGGCTTTCTCAGGCAGTAAATGGGCGGCGTAAAATTGCAGGTCAGCTTATTAGTGCCGATGATGAGGCGATAGTAATTGATGATGGTGATGAAAAAGTTGAATTGCTTTACCATATGGTGCTTAAAGCGCACTTGGTTTCAGATTTTAAGTGAAGGCATATAGAATGTTGGTGAGCGTGAAATGAGCAAGGAAATATTACTGGTTGTTGATACCGTTTCAAACGAAAAAGGTGTCTCAAAGGAAGTCATTTTTGATGCTGTTGAGCAGGCTCTCGCTACAGCAACAAAAAAACTCTATCGAGGCGATGGCGATGAAATTGATGTTCGTGTTGCTATTGATAGAAATAGTGGCGGCTACGATACATTTCGCCGCTATACGGTCGTCCAAGATATTATTGAGATGGAGTATTCTGAGCGAGAAATCACCTTGGAAGATGCTCATGCCAAAGATGGCAGCTTAAATGTTGGTGATGTCTGGGAAGAATCTACTGAGTCGATTAAATTCGGACGGATTGCGGCTCAAACTGCAAAACAAGTTATTGTTCAAAAAGTGCGTGAGGCTGAGCGTGCCTTAGTGGTTGAGCAGTATAAAACGCGTATTGGTGAATTAGTTAGTGGCACGGTTAAAAAGGCAGGTCGAGATAGTATTATTCTTGATTTGGGTAACAATGCCGAAGGCATGATCCCGCGTGAAAACATGATTCCTAGAGAAGCTGTTCGTGTTAATGAACGAATACGCGGAATTCTTGTTGATGTGCGTGCGGAAAGTCGCGGTCCTCAGCTTATTGTCAGCCGTACTTGTCCTGAGATGTTGATTGAGCTGTTTAAAATTGAAGTGCCTGAAATCGGTGAAGAAATCATTCAAATTCGTCGCGCAGCTCGAGATCCAGGTT
>JQIA01001822.1_pt1 | contig 11455 bp, 10 predicted proteins | sample 811431 | NCBI WGS metagenome assembly JQIA01 (sample SAMN02998118, study PRJNA258478) | marine sediment metagenome | biome: marine; feature: seafloor; material: sediment; isolation source: oil-polluted sediment collected from 3 locations (0.5 km, 0.7 km and 0.9 km)... | place: USA: Gulf of Mexico ... | reverse complement strand
TCAGAAAAAATTCCTAAATACAAAGCATTATATTTTATTTCATAATTGTACAATTATTTGACAAACTTTAATTTATCACCTAAACCTATAAATGAGTGTAAGTTAATTTGTAAGGGTGTCTCTGCTGTCGTTTTTATACATTTTTGTTAAGAAACTCAGTCTTGATATTTGATTTTTTAATGAAGGATTTATTTAAAAAAAGTTAACTAATAACTCAACCCCAATAATGGAACAATGGATACAAGGAATTATGATGAAAAACATTTCAATAACCACGCGAGCTTTAAAGTTACTGACCAGTGTTATAATGAGTTGCAGCTTACTGATAGTTAGCCCTATTTCGTCAGCAGCGGTGAAAGCGCCGTCGAATAATAAAGTAACTGAGCAAGCTACCGTAAATAAACAGGAAGCAACAATTAAAAAAGTTATTAATTTGAACAATGCTACCGCAGAACAATTGATTACTTTAAAAGGCATTGGTGAAAAGAAAGCGCATGCTATTTTGATGTATAGACAGCAAGTTGGCAGTTTTAAGTCGGTACAAGGTTTAACTGATGTTAAAGGTATTGGTGAAAAAGTATTAATAGATAATAAATCTCGATTGATAATTTGATTAGAGAGGCGACTTCAGTATAACGTTTAAAAGAACGGTTAAAAGAAATGTAAAGTCAGCACCTTGCTGGCTTTTTTGATTTTTGCATCATACAATCATAAAACACTTATTCTTTTTAGTTATATTAAATCCATTTGTTATATTGAAATGTTTTATTTAGTGTGGCATTATTTCTGCACATTCATTGAGCATGAAGCATTGTGCGATAACATTTAAGTTTGTATTTACCTATGACGTTAACCCATTTAAAAAAATTAGAAGCTGAGTCTATTCATATATTTCGTGAAGTGGCAGCAGAATTTGATAATCCTGTAATGCTTTACTCTGTAGGTAAAGATTCAGCCGTGTTATTACACCTTGCGCGTAAAGCTTTTGCACCAGGTAAAATTCCGTTTCCTTTATTACACGTTGATACTAACTGGAAATTTAAAGAGATGATTGCCTTTCGCGATAAAATGGCGGAAGACTATGATTTTGAATTATTAATCCATAAAAATCCAGAAGGCATTGCCATGGGCATTAGCCCTTTTGAACACGGCAGTGCTAAGCATACTGATATAATGAAAACTCAAGGTTTGAAACAAGCACTTGATAAGTATGGTTTTGATGCTGCTTTTGGTGGTGCGCGCCGTGATGAAGAAAAATCGCGAGCAAAAGAGCGTGTTTACTCTTTTCGCGATAAAAATCATCGCTGGGATCCAAAAAGCCAACGTCCAGAATTATGGAATGTTTACAATGGCAAAGTGAATAAAGGCGAGAGTATTCGTGTTTTTCCTTTATCAAACTGGACTGAATTAGACATTTGGCAATACATTTATTTAGAAAGTATTCCTATTGTACCTCTATATTTATCACAACAACGTCCTGTTGTTGAACGGGATGGCACTTTGATCATGGTAGATGATGATCGTATGCCTATTGGTGATGATGAAGAAATTCAAATGAAAGATGTACGTTTTAGAACATTAGGTTGTTACCCATTAACAGGCGCTGTTGAATCAACAGCAACAACCTTGCCAGAAATTATTCAAGAAATGTTACTGACTAAAACTTCAGAGCGTCAAGGGCGTGTGATAGATCACGATAGTGCTGGCTCAATGGAAAAGAAAAAGATGGAAGGGTATTTTTAAATTTTTAATCAATTTAAAACAACATAAGTTACTAGCAACAAATTACACTTTTCCAAAGGAACATATTTATGAGTCACCAATCAGACTTAATTGAAGACGATATTCAAGCTTATTTAAAGCAACATGAAAATAAAGAATTAGTACGGTTTTTAACCTGTGGTAGTGTTGACGATGGTAAAAGTACCTTAATTGGTCGATTACTGCATGATTCTAAAATGATCTTTGAAGATCAATTAGCCGCAATTGAAAAAGATTCAAAAAAATCTGGCACCACTGGTGAAGCCATTGATTTAGCTTTATTAGTTGATGGTTTGCAATCTGAACGAGAGCAGGGCATCACTATTGATGTTGCCTATCGGTATTTTTCTACCGATACACGTAAGTTTATTATCGCTGACACCCCAGGCCATGAACAATATACTCGTAACATGGCTACAGGCGCATCAACCTGCGATTTAGCTATTATATTAATTGATGCGCGTTATGGCGTACAAGTACAAACTCGTCGACATTCTTTTATATGCTCTTTATTAGGCATTAAACACATTGTCGTTGCGGTAAATAAAATGGACTTGGTTGATTATTCACAAGAGCGTTATCAAGCCATTAAAAAAGAGTATCGAGAATTTGCTGAAAACCTTAATTTTAGTGATGTTCGCTTTGTGCCACTGTCAGCCTTAAATGGCGATAATGTTGTTGAAGAAAGTCAGCACATGCCATGGTACCCAGGGGCAACTTTGATGAAGTTGTTAAATACTATTGATGTAAAAATACAAGAGAACTTTACTCAATTTCGTTTGCAAGTTCAGTATGTTAATAGGCCAAATCTAGATTTTCGTGGATTTGCAGGTACGGTTGCATCAGGTCATGTGTTAGTAGGTGACACGATTGTTGCACTACCGTCGGGTAAAGAAAGTGTTGTGAAAGAAATTGTGACGTTTGATGGAAACCTTGAACGTGCCGATAAAGGCATGGCAATAACATTAACGCTAAAAGACGAAATAGATATTAGCCGCGGCGAAATGATTGTTAAAAAAGGCAATTTACCTGTTTCACAAAAAGAATTTAATGCCACCGTCGTATGGATGCATGAAAATGAATTAGAGGCAGGCCGTGAGTACTTCATCAAACATGGCAGTAAAATGACAACCGGTCATGCGCAAAATATTGTCAATAAATATGATGTTAATACGATGGAAACGCTACCTAGTTCACAGTTAGCCGTTAATGATATTGGCAATGTTGATTTTGTTGTTGATGAAGTATTACATTTTGATGCTTATCAAGATAACCAAAATACTGGCGCATTTATTATTATTGATAGGTTAAGTAATATTACGGTGGGCGCAGGCATGATCAATCATGCGCTTGAACAACAAGCTCATGAGCATTCAGCGTTTGAATTAGAGTTTAATACGTTAGTACGTAAACACTTCCCGCATTGGGGTGCTAGGGATATTACCAAACATTTAGGCTAACGTTTAATAGCAGAAATGGCAGTGAAAATGGAAGTATCCTCATGATATTTCAACACTTCTGTTTTAAGCTACTTAAATCATTCATGACCAAAGTGCCTATTTTTATTCATGGTTGCTCCTTTAAAAAGGGAGCAACGACGGGCATTCTTTGCTCAGACATCCCCGAAGAGCGAGTTTAAAAAACTTATATGCCGCGGTATTGATTTTTGTAAGGGAATAACCATTCTCTTCAGTTAATGCCAGGCCTTTAAGCCTTTTTATTTACGCTGAAACGAGTATTTTGAGGTAACATGAGTATAGAACAGTGGTTAATGATTGGGGTTTTCTTTGCCACTTTTATTGGTTTGCTTAAATACCAACAAAGCCCTGAGTACGTATTTTCACTTACCGTACTTAGTTGTTTGGCGTTGTCTTTTGTCAGTGTTGACGATATTCTTACGAATGCGGTTAATCCTGGTTTAGTCACTTTAATTTTACTGGTGCTTTGTTCTTTTTCATTTGAGCGCACCAGTATTTTACGCCGTTTAAGTGGTCGTGTTTTTAATGGCTCTAAAATAAAGTCTATGCTTAGGTTATTCATTGGTACTGCGGTTGCTTCTGCTTTAATGAGTAATACCGCGGTAGTAGCAACGTTAATTAATAGCGTAAAAAGCAATAAACTGATCAATGCAGGCAAGTTATTACTGCCCTTATCTTATGCTGCTATTTTAGGTGGCACGCTTACCTTAGTAGGCACGTCTACTAACTTAATTGTTAACTCTTTATTGCTTGAGCAAGGGGCTGCTGGTTTTAGCTTTTTTGACTTTACTTTTGTTGGTTTAATCGCGTTAATTCTGTCTTTAATCGTTATTGTCGTTCGAGCTAATAGCTTGCCTGATATGGCGCAAGGTGAGCTGTTAACCCAAGATTATTTACTTGAAGCGAAAGTGACTAACGAGTCAAAACTCATCGGAAAAAGTATTGACGATAATGGTTTAAGAAATTTAGATGCCTTATTTTTGGTTGAAATCGTTCGTCAAAATCGTTTGTTAACTCCAGTGACTCCTGAAGAAAATATACAGGCAGGCGATACTTTAATTTTCAGTGGTGACATTTCAAAAGTATTAACCTTACAACAATTTGATGGTTTACATTTGTTTGTTGAACATGACGAATTGCTACGGGATAAGTTAACCGATAACTTAACGGAAGTATTGATAAAAGCAGACGCAACTATTGTCGGTAAAACATTAAAAAAAGCAGGTTTTCGAGCACGTTTTGATGCGGCGGTTGTTGCTGTTCGTCGAGAAGGCTCGGCGTTATCAGGAAAGTTGGGCGACATTGTACTGCAATCAGGCGATTTTCTCGTACTTGCTGTTGGTCCAGATTTTTCTAGCCGTAGTAACTTATCAAAAAACTTCTTTATTCTATCAGGTCAGAAAACGATTAACATGCTAAGTGGTTGGCGTGATTATGGCACTGTTTTTGGCTTTTTACTGGCAATTATTGTGTCGGTGTTAACACCTATCTCTTTACTAAGTTGCCTATTTTTTTATGTTGCAGCGCTTATTTTTAGTGGTGCGTTAACGGTAAATGAAATTAAACGCCGCTTTCCCTTAGAAATTTGGATGGTGGTATTGGGCGCACTTACGCTGGCCAGCGCCATTGAAAATACGGGTGTTGCGACTATAATAGCCCAATGTATTGAACAACTACTTGATGGTCGTAGTGTTTATTTAGCGTTTATCGCTATTTTTGTTTTAACTTTATTGATGACTGAATTGATCACCAATAGTGCTGCTGCTGCCTTGGCATTTCCTATTGCTTACAACATTGCTTTAGGTTTAGGCGTTAATCCTGTCCCTTTTGTTATGGCGGTAGCATTTGCGGCCAGTGGTTCGTTTATCAGCCCTTATGGGTATCAAACTAACTTGATGGTTTATAACGCGGGTAATTATAAATTAGCTGATTTTGTTAAGTTTGGCTTACCCGTGTCGATTGTTTATAGCATGACGGTAATTCTGATGATTCCTTTAGTTTTTCCTTTTTAACCTATAGTGTTTAGACCAATAACTACTTCAAATTGAGAGAAAAATGAAAACAGAAAATACTACATGGCATGATCAACATATAACGAAAGCACAGCGAGCCAGTTTAAAACAACAAAAACCTTGTTTACTATGGTATACAGGTTTAAGTGGCTCGGGTAAGTCAACCGTTGCAAATGCTGTGGATGCTTTATTATTTAAATTAAATTGTCATAGTTATTTACTTGACGGTGATAATGTTCGTCACGGTTTAAATGGCGACTTGGCTTTTAGTGATGAAGACAGAATTGAAAACATTCGCCGTATTGGCGAAGTTGCTAAACTATTTCTTGATGCAGGCTTAATTGTTTCTACCGCGTTTATTTCTCCTTTTGCTCAAGATAGAGCAAGTGCCAGAGAAAAATTATTACCTGATGAGTTTATCGAAGTGTTCATTGATACACCTATTGATATTTGTGAACAACGTGATCCTAAAGGTTTATATAAGAAAGCGCGTGCGGGGGAGATTAAAGACTTTACGGGTATTGATTCAGGTTATGATATCCCTCAAAACCCAGAAATTCATGTAAAAACAAACAACCAGTCTATTCAAGCTTGTGCGATACAAATAGTGACTTATTTGGTTAAGCAAGGCTACCTCTCTACTAATTTAGAAAGCTTAACAAATTTATAAGGATAAGCGATGCACTACGATGTATTTAATGGTGATGCCGATGGTATTATTGCTTTGCTACAACTTAGGCTTTCGACACAAGTATCGCAACCGACAACGGCCGTATTAATTACAGGCGTTAAACGTGATATTAGTTTACTTAAACAAGTGGATACCAACCTTGCTAAGTCAGCAACAGTATTAGATATATCGCTAGAAAAAAATAACCAAGCTTTAATTCAATTACTTGAAAAAAAGGTGGATGTTTTTTATGTTGATCATCATAGAACAGGTGATATTCCTACGTCAAAGCACTTACAAAGTTTATTTGATACTGATGCGAATATTTGTACTAGTTTACTGGTGAATAAACATTTAAAGAATGAATTTGTAGCTTGGGCCATTACCGCCGCTTTTGGTGATAATATGCATAAATCAGCTAAAGATCTATCCGAAAAAATGGGTTTGACAGTCGCGCAGCAATCATTACTAGCCGAACTTGGTACTTACATTAATTACAATGGCTATGGTACAAATGTTGAAGATTTACATTTTCATCCTGCTGATTTATTCAAAAAACTATCCGCGTATGCTGATCCCTTTGATTTAATTACTGAGCAAAACTCTATTTTTTCACAGCTTAAAAAGGCTTACTTAACGGATATGGCGAAAGCCAACAATGCTGAAATTCTTACTGATAATGAGCAAGTAAAAGTAGTATTGTTAGCGGATGAGGCCTGGGCAAGACGTGTTAGTGGTGTTTTTGGTAATGAATTAGCCAATGTCTCGCCAAATAAAGCGCATATTGTACTTACGTTAAACGCGAACACAAATACCGACAATTATAACAAAAACAGTTATACCGTAAGCTTACGTGCGCCGCTAAATAATAAGCAAGGAGCAGGAGATTTATGTGTTAAATTTCCAACGGGCGGTGGTAGAGCCGCGGCAGCAGGAATTAACGCATTACCCGTAGAAATGCTTGGTGATTTTATTCATAGCGTGTCAGAATATTATGAATAAAGAATATGTTTATATTTCTACTCAAAGCTTGTAAAAAACTTATAGAATGACGAGTTTTTTATCGGCAATCTAGGTTAATAATAAAGGCTAATACAAGGGATCTTATGAGTTTATTAATAACAGGCGGTACAGGTTATATCGGTAGCCATACAGTGGTTGAATTACAACGTTTAGCTCAAGAACAAGATATTATTATTGTTGATGATTTATCTAATTCATCAACGAAAGTACTCGATAGAATCACTAAAATAACCAATAAAACCGTTACCTTTATCAAAGCCGATATTTGCGATTATGAGGCAATGAATACGGTATTTAGCCAGTATAATATTGAAGCCGTTATTCACTTCGCAGGTTATAAAGCGGTAGGTGAATCGAATGAAAAGCCGCTAACATATTATTATAATAATGTTTCGGGCACTGTTATGCTGTTAAAAGTAATGGCGGAGCACAAGGTTAAAAAATTAGTGTTTAGCTCATCAGCAACGGTTTATGGTGATAATGTTTCGCCACTAGATGAAACAATGCCAACCTCTGCGACTAATCCTTATGGGCAAACTAAGCTGATGATTGAACATATTTTGTTTGATTTAGCTAAAAGTGACAGTGATTGGTCAATTGCTTGTTTACGTTACTTTAATCCTATTGGTGCGCATGAGTCTGGCTTAATTGGTGAAAATCCTAACGGTATTCCTAATAATTTATTGCCGTATGTTGCGCAAGTTGCTGTTGGTCGGTTAGCACAATTACAAGTGTTTGGTGATGACTATGATACCGTTGATGGTACCGGTGTTCGTGACTATATTCATGTGGTTGATTTAGCGCAAGGGCATGTAAAAGCGTTACAAAATTTAGATAAGATATCTGGCTGTAAAGCCATTAATTTAGGAACGGGCAACGGTACATCTGTTTTAGAAATAGTGAATACTTTTAAAGAGATTAGTGGTCAAGAAATTGCCTATAAAATAGTACCAAGGCGTGCTGGAGATTTAGCGACTGTTTATGCTGATGCTAAATTAGCCCATGAGTTACTTGGTTGGCAAGCAAAGAAAAATTTGCACACCATGATTGAAGATACATGGCGTTGGCAATCAGAAAACCCACAAGGCTTTTAGTTTATACTGAACTACGCTTCATATAGTTGGTATAGAACAAAAATACCTATGTAGCGTTTGGTAGTGTTTGTTTGATTATTCAGGGTGGTCACTTCTTTTGTGTCCACCTGATTTTGAGTACATTGCTCGTGACACTCTACACGCTAAAGTTGCTTCGTTAAACTAAAAGCACCTCTGATTTGTCCTAATGAATAACCTGTTGCTTTATCATTTGGGTAATGATTTTTTAAGGCGGCTTTAGCTTCTTGGCTTAATGTAGTGCCGTGGCAAGTTAAGCAAAGTGGCGCTGTACCTTGGGCTTTCATAAAGCGAAACTCGTTACCTATTATTTCAGCTTTAGCCATGTTTTTAGCACTTTCCCCTTGTTGTTGGCGAAGATCAAACTCAGCTAAGGTTGCTTCTTCCCATGCGTCAGGCATCGCGTTTTTATTGTTACGCGCCTTTAAACTTACTCTTTTTACTTGCCAGTTAGTGGCTAAAGTTAAGTTATGAGCAATTTCAGGTGCTTTCACTGAGCAGACCGTAACTGCCTGTTGTACACCGCCTTCAGTTAATGCTTTTTTCAATTCAGGCTTTAAAGCGCCGCCAAATTGCTTAACTATAGTAATCGCTTCAGATTTTAGTGCGGTTATATCTGTTTGCTGTGCAACCACAGAAAAAGAATTGAGTATTAAAAAAGCACCAGTAAACGTTAATAATTTATAATCTTTTTTTGATGAAAACATTTTTATCTCTTTAGTAGTAAGTGTAAAGTTAGCCAGCCAACAAACTTTGTTCGTCTGCCCAAGCCAATGCGTCATTGTAATGTTGAACCGCTTTTTCTTTATTTAATTGAAGTTTCTCCATAACAATATTCGTTTTATCCCATTGTGCATGTTCAATAAACTCGACTAATTTTATAATAGCAGCCATGAGGCCTTTTTTAGTCAATAGGGGGGATTTTACTTCATTTGCTAAAGGTAGTTTACCTAAAACCACCGATAATTCTTCATCTAAAATGGCATCAATCATAGATAATAAACCCGTTAAAAAGGCAATTGAATTATCTAGCTCAGAACCCATGTCTTGTGCCACAAGCTCACAAAATTTTGCGCGTGTCATGGCAAGCTTAATTAACTCTACTGGCTTGTCTGGGTTAGCTGTTACGGCAAACATTAAACCTAAAAAACGTTTTAGTTCACCTGAACCAAGAATGACTAACGCTTGCTTAATGGTTGATATTTCACTGCGGCGTTTAAAGATAGCTGAGTTTGCATAACGCAGTAGTTTATAAGATAAAGAGACATCGCGTTCGAAAACACTCGTAATGCTGGCAAGATCTAAGTCAGTCTTAGATGTTTCATACAGTAATTCAGCCATAGCGAGCTGAGAAGGAGATAAGCTTTTAGTTTTGACCATTTCTGGTTTTGCAAAAAAGAACCCTTGAAATAGTGTAAACCCCAGTTGTACTGCTTGCTCATATTCTTGATAGGTTTCTACTTTTTCAGCTAATAAATCAATGTGTGGGTGTGCTTTAATTGCTTCTTTAATCTCTTCAACGTCATCAAAACCAGTTTTCTGAATATCAATTTTAATTATTTTTATAAAAGGGTAAAAATGAGAGTAAACTTTTTGATGTTCATAGTCATCTAAGGCGATAGTGTAACCTTTACTGTGTAAGTCTTTACAAATCGATAATAATTTTTTACCTGGCTTTACCGTTTCTAGAATTTCAATGACAACCTCTTCATTGGTCAACATTTCAGGGTAACCTTGACTTAAGGTGTCTAAGGTAAAGTTAATAAAAGCGGGTTTGTTGCGAGTAAACTCGCTAATGCCAATATTAAATTTACTTGCTTCAATCATTTTGCTGGTTGCTTCATTGCCATCTATCTCAGGAAAAACATTATCTATACTGTCACGAAATAATAGTTCATAAGCATGAAGGTTTTTGTTTACATCTAAAATAGGCTGTCTAGCGGCGTAAAAGTACATAGTTTGAGCAATATCTTTTTAATAAAAACAATTACGAATAAATATACCTGTTCTACTTGAAGATGCAAGGTTAGGTAGTCATTCAATGTGTAAATACAATAATTATTCATCTATTTTGACTTTGCTTATTCTACCGTTTTAAATCAATAATAAATTGATTACATCAAAATTATCCCCGTGATAGGTCAAAATGTGAGTGTCAAAATACCTGTTCTATTTATGTTCAACACACTTGTTTTTATTAAATTATTTCATAACAACCATTTTTAATATTATCAATAGTCCATTGACCAATGGCATAGCGAATTAACCTCAGTGTTGGAAAACCAATATTGGCGGTCATACGGCGAACTTGCCTATTTTTACCCTCTGTTATCACTATTTCAAGCCATGTAGTGGCAATGTTGGCACGCTCTCTAATTGGTGGGTTACGAGGCCAAATAGTCGGTGGCGGTATTTGTTTTATTTGGGCTGGCAAGGTCATGCCATCTTTAAGCTTAACCCCTTCTCGTAACTTTGTTAGGTCACTTTCTTTTGGTATACCCTCTACCTGCACCCAATATGTTTTAGCCGTTTTCTTTTTTGGATTAGCAATTTGGTGTTGTAACTGACCATCATTGGTTAAGAGTAAAAGTCCTTCGCTATCTCGATCAAGTCGTCCTGCGGCATAAACGCCATCCACTGTAATATAGTCTTTTAATGTTTTTCGTTGTTTACCATCATGTTTTTCATCGGTAAATTGGCAAAGGACATCAAAAGGCTTATTAAAGAGTACTACTTTAGTATCATGAACATCTGGTCGTACCTTAATAGGTCGCTTCGCTCTGTGTCTTGTTTTATCGTTGTTGTACATCATTAGTTTCTAATTTTAATCAGGAAAGCGAGCTAGGGCTTATGCTCGGCTATATTAATGCAAGGTAAGTTACTATATTATAGTATGTGAAAAATGATAAATATTAATTAAATTAGAAATTAGCCAAAATTAGCCAAAATGAGCTAATTTATTCAAGTTAGACATAAGTAGGAAGCTCATGAGCACTAATAACTCAAAAATTATTTATACTATTACTGACGAGGCACCAGCCTTAGCAACATATTCTTTATTACCTATTATTCAAGCTTATACTGCTTCTTCAGGTATTAATGTTGAAACTCGTGATATTTCTTTAGCAGGGCGTGTTCTAGCTAATTTTCCAAAATATTTAACTAAAGAGCAGCGCGTTGATGATGCCTTAGCTGAATTAGGTGACATGGTAACAAGCCCTGATGCTAACATTATTAAATTACCTAATATAAGTGCTTCAGTACCACAATTGCATGCAGTAATTAAAGAGTTACAAACGAAAGGGTATGAAGTACCAAATTACCCTGAAGAGCCGCAAAATGATGCGGAAAAGTCAATTAAATACACGTATGACAAAATTAAGGGTAGTGCGGTAAACC
>JQIA01001820.1_pt1 | contig 11457 bp, 9 predicted proteins | sample 811431 | NCBI WGS metagenome assembly JQIA01 (sample SAMN02998118, study PRJNA258478) | marine sediment metagenome | biome: marine; feature: seafloor; material: sediment; isolation source: oil-polluted sediment collected from 3 locations (0.5 km, 0.7 km and 0.9 km)... | place: USA: Gulf of Mexico ... | reverse complement strand
CTGGGACAGCTATGGCGTACCGCATATTACATCCAATACTATTGAAGAGTTATTTTATGCTCAAGGTTGGGCACAAATGCACAATCATGCCAATCTTATTTTAGAACTTTATGGTAGTTCTAGGGGAAAAGGAGCAGAATACTGGGGTCAATCTAAACTTCAAAATGACATCCTTATTCATACCTTAGGATTTGATGCCTTAGCTGATGAATGGGAAAAACAGCAAGACCCAGAATTGAAAACTATTTATGAATTTTTTGCTAAAGGCATGAATGCTTATGCTACTGCACATCCTGAAGCTATTGATGCTAAAAATAAAGTTGTACTCCCAATTTCAACCAAGGATATGAATATGCATGGTATGTATGTGGTTTTCACACGTTTTATTGCAGGCAGTGACTTGGGCAGAGTACAACAATGGCCAGACATGGGATCAAACACCTATGCGATTGCCCCGAAACGTTCAGCCTCAGGGCATGCAATGTTAGTTCAAAACCCACATTTACCATGGTGGAAGGAATTTTTATTTTTTGAATCTCACCTAAATCTTAATAACAAGAATATGTACGGCGCAACCTTAGTTGGTTTTCCTGGAATTGCCATTGGTTTCAACGAGCATCTCGGATGGAGTCATACAGATAATACAATTGACAATGCTGATACTTATGAATTAGAACTTAGTGAAGGCGGCTATTTACTAGATGGGAAAGAAAAAGCATTTGAAGAATCAACAAAAATTATAAAAATAAAACAAGAAGATGGAACATTATTAGAACAAGAAATTCCGCTTTTAAGAACTATACATGGACCTGTTGTGAATAGAAAAAACAACAAAGTGTTAGCATTGCGTATGGCTGGATTAGATAGACCTAATATGTTTTTACAATGGTGGCACATGATTAATAGCTCTAATTTTGACGAATTTGAAGACGCTCTCAAAATGACTCAAATCCCGTTCTGGAATGTTATGTATGCTGATAAAGACGGTGAAATATTTTATGTATTTAATGGCTTGGTCCCAAAACGGAGTTCTGGCGATTGGGCATATTGGAACAAAATTATCACTGGAGGAAAATCAGAAGATGTTTGGACAGATATGCACTCTTATGCCGACCTTCCTAAAGTGAAGAACCCCAGTAATGGCTGGCTTCAAAATGCTAATGACCCTCCTTGGACAAGCACAATTCCTATGACCTTAAATCCAGACGATTATCCTGCATATATGGCACCGCAGTATATGCCATTTAGACCACAACGTGCGGCTCGAATGATGCTTGAAGATGATTCTATTACATTTGATGAGCTAGTAGATTATAAACTCTCAACACGCTTAGAATTCGCCGATAGAATTTTAGACGATCTATTTGCTGCAGTAGATGCTTTAGATTCTGAAAAAGCCAAAGAGGCAAAGAAGGTTTTAGAAAATTGGGATCGCACAGCAGATGCAGATAGTAAAGGTATGTTACTTTTTTATAGTTGGGCTATAAAATTTCAATCTTGGAATAATTCTAATTATACAGAAAAATGGAGTATGGAAAAACCAAATACTACACCAGATGGTATAGCTAACCCCAAACGCGCTGTTGACTTATTAGAACAAACAGCAATAGAATTAGAAACAAAATTTGGAAATTTAGACACGCCTTGGGGAGAGTATTATAGAATAAGGTACAATGGCAAAAACCTACCCGCTAATGGTATTGATGGTTCTATGGGTGTTTTTCGAGTAGCATGGCCAGGAGGCTCAGACGACAATAACATGTATGTTGGTGGAGGTGATTCTTGGGTTGGAATTATAGAATTTGGAGACCAAATCAAAGCAAAAGTATTACTAAGTTATGGTAACGCTACACAAAAAGATTCACCACATAATGGAGATCAATTAGAATTATTCTCTAAAAAAGAATTACGAGATGCTTGGTTTACAAAAGAGCAAGTAAATACTAATACAAAAAGAGTTGAAGTTTTAACAGAAAATGGATTCACAGTAAAAGAGTAAACCCTTATTTTTAAGTGATTTTATTAAACAATTTTCAATTAACTAAAACCTGCCAAAATGAAATTACCGTCTAAGGCTATTCTTTATACACTATATTTTTGTTTTTTATTTATAAGTCCAAATCTATTAGAAGCCCAAACTTATGCTAAAAATGGTATGGTAGTATCAGCGAGTAAAATTTCATCCCAAACCGGAATTGATATTTTAAAACAAGGAGGTAATGCAATTGATGCTGCAATTGCCACAGCATTTTCACTAGCAGTAACACATCCAACGGCAGGAAATATTGGGGGTGGTGGTTTTATGGTGCTTATGAATGCTCAAGGTGAAGCCACGACTATAGACTTTAGAGAAAAAGCACCCCTAGCTTCTTCAGAAAACATGTTTTTAGATGAAGAAGGCAAGATTAAAGACAATAGCAATCATAGAGGTTTGCTAGCTACTGGTGTTCCAGGAACAGTTGCAGGTTTATATTTGGCACATCAAAAATATGGTAAACTCGCTTGGAAAGATTTGGTCCAACCAGCAATTGACTTAGCAGAAAACGGATTTATCTTTAATTGGAATTTATATAGAGCAGCAAAACGTTTTAGCAAGGTAGCGGAGCAATATCCTTTTATGGCAACCTATTTTAATAACGGACAAGATGAACTCACACAACCTAATGAAATATGGAAACAGTCAGCGCTTGCAAACACTTTAAAACAAATTAGAGATAAAGGTCGTGATGGTTTTTATAAAGGTGAAATTGCAAAAAAAATAGATACCTACATGAAAGCCAATGGTGGAATCATCACCAGTGAAGACTTAGAAAAATATGAAGCTATTGAGCGTAAACCTATAAAAGGCACCTACAAAGGTTATGATATTTACGGAATGCCGCCACCAAGCTCTGGAGGTGTTGCTCTAATTGAAATGATGAATATCATGGAGCTTGTAGATTGGGATAAGATTGAGTTCAATTCAACTGAATATGTGCATGTAGTGGCTGAAACCATGCGAAGAGCATTTGCTGATAGAGCTGAGTTTTTAGGTGATCCTGATTTTAATTTAGATATGCCTTTGGATAGATTAATCTCAAAAACCCATGCTAAAAATCGTTTTGAAAATTTAAATATGGAAAGAGCATCTGTAAGTGACTCTACTCAATTTGGTCAAATTTATGATGGAACAAATACCACTCATTTTTCGGTAATTGACAAAGAAGGAAATGCCATTTCTATGACATATACTCTTGAAAATGGCTACGGCGTAAAAATGGGGTCTAAAGACCTTGGTTTTATATTTAATAATGAAATGGGAGATTTTAATCCCGTTGCAGGAATTACAACATCAGGTTGGCAAATTGGCACAAAACCCAACTTAGTGGCTCCACAAAAAAGAATGTTATCTAGTATGTCTCCTACTATTGTTGCTAGAGATGGCAAGGCCTATTTAATAATTGGAAGTCCTGGAGGACGAACCATTATCAATACTGTTTTTCAAACAACGCTTAATGTTTTGGAATTTAACATGCGCATTGATAAAGCCATCGAAGCTATGAAAATACACCACCAATGGTCGCCAGATGTCCTTTCTTATGAAAGACATTTAATGTCTCCTGATACTCGAAAAGCACTCGAAGCAATGGGACACACCTTACGTGCATCAAATGGACTTGGAGCTTTAATGGGAATAACTATAGATCCTGAAACAAAAATCATAACGGGAGCATCAGATTCTTCAAGACCTGAAGGCGCCGCAATAGGTTATTAGATTTGTATTTTTTTAATAAAAAATACTTCGTCCTTTTCTCACTTCTATTTTGCATAGAAGTAGGCATAGCATATTTTTTAAAAGCCGGCTTTATTCGTCATACATTTGGAGATTATTTGGTAGTGATTATGCTTTATTGCTTTTTGAAAAGTTTTTTAACTATTAGACCCATAATAATGGCATTAATTGTTCTTGGTATTTCATTGACCAATGAGTTTGTACAACTCACAACATTTCTAGAAACTTTCAATCTACAAGAAAACAAGTACGCCAAATTAGTGTTTGGAAATACATTTCATATTTCGGATTTGGTAGCCTATACCCTAGGTGTAATTACAATTATTAGTTTAGAATCTAAACGAAGTGCTATTGCCTAACCTTTCCAGAAAACACGCTAGCTTTTGAATTGAATGGATTTCCAGAAGCACGACGTAACAAAACTACTTGTCCACAATGCCAAATAGCATCTGCTATCGGACCATTAATAATATTCCAAAATTTAAATCTGTCGTTATCAAACTGAGACAAATCTTTTGTTTTTCTTAAAAGCTCAGCAGTCATTTCAATATTAAGGAGTGTTTGCTTTCTTTTTTCAGCAAATGTCATTTTAGCCTCTTCTTCCTTGGTTTTGTTTGACTCTATTTTAACAGCGCCTAAAATAAATTTAGACAAACCATAAATATGCTCTATAGTTTCGAAAGATGTGCGCCCAGATTCACTAGGTTTATAAGCCAAATCTTCTTCTCTTAGGCCCTCACTCGCCCAATAATAACGAAAGCCTAAACCATCGACCATACGAGCAGTGGCAGACCCCGCGTTATAATCAATAGTGTGGTCCTGAATTTCATAATAAGGTAATTTTTCTTCCATTTTTTCTTGTGCAAAGGCTAAACTGCCTATTAAACAAAATGCCGCTATTAAATTTTTAGTTTTCATTTGTCAATGTTTAATTTAATTAATCTTTAATCTGTGGAGAAGAGTTAATAGGACTTACCCCGTATTTATCATATAAATACACCAAAGCTGTCATAGTTGCCGCTCCAAGTTCTAACTCGCGCTTATTAACTGCATCGAAGGTGTCGTTAGCAGCATGGTGATAGTCAAAATAACGCTGTGTATCGGGACGTAATCCAGCGAGTACAATATTTTTATTTTTAAGAGGACCAATATCTGCACCGCTTCCTCCCTTTTCAAAAAAGTGAATTAAATAGGGCTTAAATAAAGATTTCCAAACTAACACCTGATTAAAATCTGCATCACTACAATCAAAAGAAAACCCTCTTGGAGTAAAACCTCCAGAATCACTTTCCAAAGCAAAAATATGGTTCTCTCCTTTGCGTTTAGCCTCAGCGGCATATTTATTGCCGCCACGCATGCCATTTTCCTCATTCATAAACAAAACCACTCTTATACTACGCTTTGGTCTTATTCCTGTTTTTTTTAATAATCTTAAAACATCCATAGACTGTACAATACCAGCACCATCATCATGAGAACCATCGCCCAAATCCCAAGAATCAAGATGTCCTCCTACTACAATATATTCGTTTGGGAACTCGCTTCCTGTAATTTCTCCAATGACATTATGAGACAGCACATCTTTAAGTTGCTTACAATTTTGTTTGAAATAGAACTTTAAATTTTTATTTAATTTTAAAAGCGTGCTTAGCAATTCGGCATCATTTGTACTTATTGCTGCCGAAGGTATTCTTTCATTCACAGGTGTATCTCCATAATTCATAGCACCAGTATGCGGAAAATCGTCTAAACGCAAATTCATAGAACGTACAATAGCTGCTACTGCTCCTAACTCACCAGCCTGTTTAGCACCAGATCGTTGATCTACACACCCACCATAAGCTCTAAATGTGTTAATTAAAGTTTCATCCATTGGCCTATTAAAAAACACAATTTTTCCTTCTATTTTTTCACGTCCTAAAGTTTCTAATTCTTCTATGCTATGTACCTCAATTACATTAGCCTTTACACCAAGTGCTAGTGTTGCAACTGACCCACCCAATGCACAGATATTAACATTTGTAGTTTGTCCCGGCTCCGTTTCTATATATGCAAATTCTGGAGTACCTCTTACCCATTTTGGCACCATCACTGGTTGAAGCCATACTTTATCTAACCCAACTTTTTCTAGTTCTTCTTTAGTCCATTGTACTGCTCTTTCGGCATTTAAAGACCCTGACAGACGCCCACCTATTTGATTTGACAAATAATCTAACCACTGATAACTTTGTCCGTTACTTAAAGAATTATTATATATCTTTTTAATTGTTTCTGCATCTGTTTGCGAAAATGACATTGTAGACATAAACAATGCCGCTAAAAAAAGTATTGGTTTCATTTGATGGTGTTTTTTATTCCCGCTTTCGCGAGCATGACATTTTAATATGAAACTACAAAGGAATACTTTGAAGTCTATTTTTAAAGTTTTAAATATACTGTTTCTAATATTTACTAATCCAAAAGGAATCATAAAAAAATCCAACTTTCGCTGGATTTTCTTATTATCACATGAATAAACATCTTAATAATAAACCATATTATTTAAGGTGCTATAGCTATAGTATTAGACCTTGAACTTGCAAAAAAGTTTAATCTACTCGCTATTAAGCTGGTCTTTATACAATTCTATATTTGCCTTTATATCATCTTCCAACTCAGGTTCTTTTATATCTTCATACCTTTTTAAAGTGTCATACATAATCTTTGCAACAATATAGCGAGCCGTTGGTTTATTGTCTGCAGGAATGGTAAACCAAGGTGCGTGAAGTTTTGAAGTTCTATTTATAGCATCTTCGTAGCATTCTTGATATTTGTCCCAAAGCTTTCGTTCCTTTAAATCACCAGGGGAAAATTTCCAATTTTTTTCTTGCTTATTTAAGCGACGAAGCAAACGGTTTTTCTGTTCAGCCTTAGATAAATTTAAAAAGAATTTGAAAATAATAGTTCCATTTTTAGCAATGTGTTTTTCAAAATTATTGATTTGCTCAAATCTCGCATCCCAAAAGGCATCATTAACATCTTTAATAGAATTTACAGATGGTATATTTTCACCCAGAATATATCCCGGGTGCACTCTTGTTACCAATACATTCTCATAATGTGTTCTATTAAAAATACCAAATTTACCTCGAGAAGGGAGTGCAATATAATGACGCCACAAATAATCATGACTCAATTCTTGTGGGGTTGGCACTTTAAAACTATGTACAATAATGCCTCGGGTATTAAAATCTTTAAAGACCTCACGTATCATACTATCTTTACCAGCCGTGTCCATACCTTGAATACAGATCAAAACAGCATATTTGCCATGCGCATATAAGGTGTCTTGAAGTTTTCCTAGCTTTTTTCGGACGTTTCTAAGTTCTCTTTCTACCGTATCATCATTGGCTTGTAAATCGTAAACTGAAGCTCTATCTTTTAAAACAATTGTTTTGCCAACTTTAAAGTCATCAATATCAATGGGTTTCATAAACTGAATTTTTGTTAAATATAATGAAGATTTTGTAGTTTAGAGGCTTCAAAAAACCACATGAAGTATCTAAGTGCAATAATTTTCTTTTTTATTTTTTCTGTTAATCATTCTCAGCAAATCGATTCTACTTATACTAAGAACAAGAATGGCATTTCAAAACCTAGCCTATTATCTACACATCCGTTTGGAATTTTTTTTTCGAGAATACAAGGGAATTTTAAAACCCATGTAGGAGAACATCTCAACATTCAAATTGCCGTTGAAAGTGGCAATGTTTGGGGTACTCAAATAAAAACGTACATTCCAAACAATCTCACCGTTAGGGATGAGGTCAGAAAACATGAATGGCATCAGGCTCAATATTTTTTTGATGAAGAGACTCTAGATTCGAAATTATTTGAACTGCAAATTGATGGTGTCATTAAGGGCTTCCATATTAATACCAATTTTAAAATAGCCGATAAACACGAACTCAATGTTGGCCTTCGGATTTTTGCATTGACCAAGGGAAAAATGCCGTTTTCAAGTTTGACAAGCGACAAGTTCATTGAGAATTTCCATGATAATGTTGCTGGTGGCAATGATCCCTTTGACAGGGAAGTTTTTGGATATAACAGAGCAAACATTAGCTATTTGGATAGAAATGGAAATGTTCTACAACTCAATAACAACGATCTCTTTATTGGAGGCATTGAGACCAGTTATTACTATTACCCAAATGCACTTTCAAAGTATAACCTCTTTCTTAGCTTCGGAGGTCATTTAGGCACTAATCTATCAAAATATAATATGTCTTTAGATCTAGGTTTGTCTGCCAATATTGTTAAAAAAATTATTATAAATCTTAATAGTTATCTGCATTTTGGGGTTGGCTTCGGGGCATTAAGAAAAAATGCTCTACTCCTAAATAATCACAATATAGACTTTGGAACCAATCCATACATCGGCCATTTAGAAAACGTAATGGAGTATAATTTTGTTTCAAAAGGAAAAACAACACACTCTTTTGGTGTCGATCTCTATTTTCAAACGAGTTTAAATAAAAAGGATGAATTCAAGTATATTATTCCCATTCGCAATACCGATGCACATAAAGCTTGGGGTCATGGTGTTACAAATTTATATAAAAATAATAATTACTGGACATTTTTATACTCTTTTACCAGAAAAACCACAACTACTTTTTATGTACAACAAGACTTCACGGTAAATAACAATCCAGATATTCAAACAGGAATGAGCATCAAATTTAATGTTCTTTAATATCATTAGTTAAATTGTATTTTATCGATTAAACGCGCGAAAACAAAGTTAAACCGCTATTTTTTATTACATTAGTCCTACCTACTTAACATATTAACCCCAATCCTATGAAAAAAATCTACTTATTTTTTCTGACTATCGCTATACCTGTGTCGTCTAATGCACAATCCAATTGTGCAGACGCTCATGCAGACTTAATCTATGCGTATTCTCATGTAAAATCAGCATACGACTCAAATAACATCACCCATTTAAAGGATTTTTCGAATCGATCTTTTGATGCTTTTGAACGTACTAAAGTAAATCTTGAAACCTGTTGCGAAACGGCATATAATTATGCTTATGATGCTGCTGAACTTTTAAGCAAAGTGGCAAATGCCAAGACTTTTGAAGATGGCCGCTTTTATGTAAAAAGAGCTCGAGAAATTGCTAAAAAAGTTATTAACGAGCTGGAAATTTGCACAAAGCTAAGTAGTGAAGATGAAGCACTAGCCGCTTTAGAAAATGAACGGTTTAAGTTAAAACAGCAACAGATTGAACTAAAACTTAAAGAGCAGCAAATTAAAAACAAAATGGCCGCGCGTAGTGCGAAAGAGCTACGTTTAAAAAAAGAATCTTTAATACGAAAAAACGAGCTTGCATTAATAGCCAACTTAAAAACGCTTAATGAAGTTTTGGATGCCTGCGACTGCGATTCAGAAATCACACTTAATGAGCGTGATAAGGACAATTTTCTTACTAAAAACTTAGGAGAGATAAAAACGCAATACTTAATAATTATTAAGGATGTTACTTCAAATTATTTAAGCAAGCTAGATAACTGTGATAAGTAATCTTTCAATTAAAACGGGCTGTTTAAATATTTTAAACAGCCCGCTTTTTATTTACTCGCAAACATCTTAACATCGCCTTCACTAACCTCAGCTTCACCCAAAATTATTAAACGTTCTATAACGTTTCGTAACTCACGAATATTTCCTGTCCAATCATATTCTTGCAATAGTTTTACAGCACTAGCAGAGAATGATTTTTTAGAAATCCCTTGCTCATTGGCTATCTTTTTTGAAAAATAATCTACCAATAAAGGGATATCACTTCTTCTTTCATTTAATGCAGGTACATCAATCAAAATAACAGCAAGTCTGTGGTACAAATCTTCTCTAAATCTGCCTTCTGCTATTTCCTTTTTTAAATCTTTATTAGTAGCTGCTACTACCCTTACATTTACTTTGATATCTCTGTCGCTACCAACACGTTGAATACGACTTTCCTGTAATGCCCTTAAAACCTTAGCTTGGGCAGATAAACTCATGTCTCCAATTTCATCTAAGAAAATAGTACCGCCATTAGCCGCTTCAAATTTACCAGCCCTGTCTTTGTTGGCACTTGTAAAAGCACCTTTTACATGTCCGAATAATTCACTTTCTATAAGCTCGCTAGGTATTGCTGCACAGTTTACCTCAATCATTGGGCCTTTTGAACGTTCACTTTTTTGGTGCAACCAGTGTGCTACAAGTTCTTTTCCCGTACCATTTGGTCCCGTTATTAGTACTCTTGCATCCGTTTGAGCAACCTTTTCTATCATATCCTTGATTTGAGAAAGCGCTTTACTTTCTCCAATCATCTCATAGTTCTTGCTTACTTTTTTCTTAAGCAGTTTATTTTCAACAACCAGCTCCTTTCTGTCTAACGCATTTCTGACCGTATTTAAAAGTCGGTTTAAATCAGGTGGCTTAGAGATGTAATCAAAAGCACCCAAACGCATTGTGTTTACGGCTGTATCCAAATCACCATGACCAGAAATCATCACAACAGGGATTTCAGGCTTGATTTTCTTAATGGCCTCTAACACCTCAACACCGTCCATTTTTGGCATTTTAATATCACAAAGCACTAAATCGAAATCATCATTCTTAATCTTTTCAATACCAATTAACCCATCTTCAGCTTCATAAACTTTATAAGTATCGTTCTCTTCAGAGAGTATTTTAGTCAATACCCTCCTAATTGCAGCTTCGTCTTCTATTACTATTATATTTGGCATTTCTTAAATTTTAATTATTGATTAAATGTACATCTCTTTGTGGGAATGGAATACTAATATTGTGCTCTCTAAATACTTTATCAATTTCAAATCTCATATCACTTTTTGGAATTGACGCTTGGAAACTATCATTCATAGTAAAGATTAATTTAAAATCTAGAGCACTATCTCCAAAATTTGTAAAAAGCACCATAGGTTCAGGATTCTTCAAAACTGAAGGGTGATTATTTGCAACCCGTAACAACAATCTTTTTACCAAATGAATATCGCTCCCATAAGCTACACCAACTTGAACATTTTCCCTAGTTTCCGAACCATTTTCCGTCCAATTATAAAGGCTATTGGTTAAGTATAAATGGTTTGGAATAATGAGTACTTTATTATCTATAGTTACTGCCCTTGTTGTTCTTAGTTTAATATCTTCAACTCTACCAACTTTGCCATCCAACTCAATAATATCACCAACATGGACTGTTTGATCTACCAAAATAAAAATACCAGAAATAATATCTTGGAACAAGGTCTGTAAAGCTAAACCAACACCAACCAATAATGCCGCCGATGCCGCAAAAATTGCAGTAACATTAACACCCATATTACTAAATGTCATCAATAATATAATGACATAAATAAACCATTTACTGTACGAAAACAAAGACACAAACTTTGCCTGATCGTTTTTAGGAAGGTGTCTGGTTAGTAATTTTCTCAGTAATTTTAGAATAAATGCCGTTCCTATTAAGATAACAATAACTAATAATATTGTTCCAACAGAAATAACAATTTTATCACCAGGATAAAGGTCATAATTTAAAAAATCAGATAATTTTTCCATACTCTAATATTTTAACCATTTATAAATATCTTTATAACTTGGTTTTTTGCCATACATTAAAATGCCTA
>JQIA01001819.1_pt1 | contig 11459 bp, 11 predicted proteins | sample 811431 | NCBI WGS metagenome assembly JQIA01 (sample SAMN02998118, study PRJNA258478) | marine sediment metagenome | biome: marine; feature: seafloor; material: sediment; isolation source: oil-polluted sediment collected from 3 locations (0.5 km, 0.7 km and 0.9 km)... | place: USA: Gulf of Mexico ... | reverse complement strand
CGGTAAATTTCATGGAATTTATGATGATAAAGATACTTGTGCAACTGGAAATATAAAACTTGTGAGCACCAAATTTGTTGAGAAAAAAATCAAGAAATTATACAAGAAAATAGAAAAAATAAAGAAAGTTGATAGCATTGTTAAAGCTGAAATTAAACCAGAAAACTATCTTAAAAAATACAGTGAAACAAAAATTAATTCTGGTGAAAAAGTTTCAGTTTTTGTTTATTCAAGTGAATTAAAAGTTGATATTTGGGATTATGGCATTGAGGATGGTGACATAATTACTATTTTACAAAATGATAAACCTATTTTAGAAAACTTTAAAGTAAGTCGAAGAAAGAAAAGAATTTCTTTAAAATTAATTGATGATGTAAATTTAATTAAGATAATTACTATAGATGCTGGTAAATTAGAAACCAATACTACTAAATTAAAACTACATGATTATAGAAGAGAATATGAAGTGGTAGCAAATTTAGAAAAAGGGAAAGCAGCTATGATAAATATTGTAAAATTAAAAGTACCAGCAAGAAAAAATAAATAAATTAACATGAAACTAATTATCATAAACGGACCCAATTTAAATTTATTAGGAAAACGTGAACCAGAAATATACGGTTCTCAAACTTTCGAAGATTTTTTTAAAGAACTTCAATTAAAATTTAAAAATATTGAGTTGTCTTATTTTCAATCTAATATAGAGGGAGAACTTATAGATAAATTACATGAAGTAGGTTTTGATTATGATGGTGTAATTTTAAACGCTGCAGCTTATACACATACCTCTGTAGGTATTGGTGACGCTGTAAAAGGAATAAATACTCCTGTTGTAGAATTACATATTTCTAATGTACATGCTCGTGAAGAATTTAGACATCACAGCTTTATTGCTCCCGCTGCAAAAGGAGTTTTGTTTGGTTTTGGATTAAAAGGATATGAGTTGGCGATTCAGAGTTTTCTATAATTCTGAAATTGTTTCAGAATCTTTTTTAAAGTTTATTATGTCTGGTTGAGCGCAGTCGAAGCCTATTTATAACTCTAAAAGCATTTTAATATCTGAACGCTCATAATGCGAATTTTCTTCTACAGGAATTTCAATAAAACCCATTTTTTTATAGAGATTAATTGCAGGAACTAATGTTCTATGAGAATATAAAGTTATGCTTTTCCATTTTTGATTTCTTGCAAATTCTATACAAAAATTCATTAATTTCAATCCGATTTTTAAACCTTGATATTTTGGTGAAACCGCCATTTTACTCAACTCAAAAAAAGTGTTTTGCTTGATGAGAGACACAACTCCAACAATTTCATTATTATATTTTGCGAAAAAGATAAACCCACCAGGATCAATAACATATTTCTTAGGATTACTTAAAACCTTTTTATCATAAGGTTCTACATAAAAATATTTTTCTAGCCATGCTACATTTAAATCATAAAAATGGGCATCATATTCTGGTTGATAGGCTATAATTTCTAGTTTTTCTTTATCCATAGTAAATAAGTTGCATTAAGGATTGACGTGGAAATCCTTTTTGTGAAGAATGAGCAAAAAGATTGTAACAGAAAGCCTGACTTTATTACACTAAAACTTTTTTTGTTTTAGTGTAGTAAAGAAATGCCCAAAATAAATTAAATATTAGCGTTAATAATTTCCATCATTTTATTTTCTAAAATAATAGTTTTTTGATAAATGTCTTCTGCTTTTGCTAAAATATTTTCAGCAAACTTCTTGTCTTTAATATCTTTTGCATTGATACGTACATTAAAATAAGCACCAGTTACCGCAGTTTTAGCGCATAAAACACCAACTCCACCATCAGAAAGCGAATTTTGCAACCCGTTTTTCATCATTTCTAACATCACTTCAATAGAATTATATGCAGTTTTCATCACTTTAAAAGGGATTTCTGTTGCGTATTTAGTAGCATTTTCAATGGCTAATTTCCTAGCTTCAATTTCTTCATTATTGGATTTTGGCATTCTAAAACCATCAATAATTTTATTAAAGGCGTTGGTGTCTTCATCAACTAAAAATAATAAGTCATTTTTATATTTTTGACCTTTCTCTGCCCAATTAGAAAAATATTCCCATTTAGAATCCCAACCAGCTTTATGTGCTGAAAGATTAGCAACCATTGTACCTAAAGAAACGCCTAAAGTACCAACATAAGCAGCAATACTTCCACCTCCAGGAGCCATAGATTCTGAAGCAGTTTCTTCTGCAAAACCTTTAACAGTAAAGTCGATTAGCTTTTTATCAGCATCAGAATTCATCACGTATTCAATGATTCTTTCTTGAGGATTAAATGGTTTTAAATCATCTAAACCAAGAGATTTAATTGCGATTTTAATTTTCTCAGTATCACTAATTCCTAAAGAACGTTGCTGCTTTATTAGATAAAAATCTGCTGCGTCTAACATTGCTTGCAACGGAACTAAACCTACCAATTCTGAGCCTGTAACCCTTAATCCACGTTTTGTAGCTGCCAAATCAGTTTCATAAAAAGCTTCGTGCATAGAAGTGATGGTGATGTTTGTTAAGTTGTATGAAATTTGTGCAATTCCATATTCATCAATATACCAACCAATACCTTTTACCGCCTTTAATTTACCAGGAACTCTTTCTGGTTCACCGTTTTTATCGAGCACTTTTTTTCCGTTAACTAATTTTGCTCTTCCGTTTTCACGGATATCAAAAGCAATTGCGTTTGCCCGTCTTGTAGATGTTGAGTTTAAATTTACATTATAAGCGATTAAAAAATCACGAGCAGAAATTGCTGTAACTCCAGAAAAAATTATTTGTTTGTTATATTCGGTTGGTCCAAAATCTGGTTTAAAATTAGGGTTTGATAATTTTTCTTTTAATCCTTCATATTCTCCAGAACGAACGGTTGCTAGGTTTTTTCTGTCTTCAGAAGTTGCTGCGTTTTCATAGAAATAACCAGAAATACCCAGTTCTTTACCAACTTTTTTTCCTAATTGGTGTGCATATTTTGCAGTTTCTTCCATAGAAATATTTGCAATAGGCACAAGAGGACAAACATCTGTAGCTCCGAATCTGGGATGCTCTCCTGTTTGTTTGCTCATATCAATTAATTCTGATGCTTTTTTTATCAATCTAAAAGCAGCTTCAATTACATTTTCTGGTTCGCCAACAAACGTTATTACAGTTCTATTTGTAGCTTTCCCTGGATCTATATCTAATAATTTAACACCTTCAACGGTTTTTACAATATTTGCAATTGCATTTATTTTATTGATGTCCCTACCTTCACTAATATTCGGAACGCATTCTATAAGTTGTTTGATCATGATTGATGAGTTTATTTATCAAATGTAAAATTTTCATCAAAAATATGCTACAAAAATTATCAAAAAATTAAAATAAATTAAATAATTTGGTTTTTTGATAAAAAAAGATACCTAACAGCTAGTAGAATTATAAAAGGAATTATAGAAATTGGAAATAATTGAATTTCTAAAAGCCAAAGAATTGGCATTGTAATTATTAAAAAGAATAACACTAAGAAGTAATATTTTAACCAATTCTGTTGATTTTTTTTCAACATTAAAAAAGCAATCACCAAATTAGGAGCAAATGCCCACATAAAATTGAAATTGTTTGGAGCTGTAGAATGCTTTGTGAAAAACCAAAGAAAAACGACTAACAATCCTAAAAAACCTGTTATAAAAAGTAATATGAAATCTAGAGATTTAGTTCTTTTCTTTTTCTTGAAATCAGTATACGTAATAAAAATTCCTATTAATGATATGACACTGAAAATTAAAAATGGATTAAATATCGAAATTTCTTGTTTCAATTCTTCGAAATCTAACAGAATATCTTCTCTTTTTATTAATTTTTCTGGTTGATTTTTAACAAATAATGTGCTTTCTTTAAAAATAGAATATACATAATCAGGCAGATACATGTATCCTTCAGAACTTTGTTTCTCGTCTAACTTGCTTCCTAAAACTAAATTAATTCCAAAACTCCCCCAAGTATTCCAAGGAATTTCTCTGTCCATTAATTGTCTTAAAGATAGATTTTTTTCAATGTTTTCATCATTAAAAAAAACTTTATCACCTAAAATTGAAGTTGTAATATCTCTTAATTTTGTTGCACAATTATTAAAATAAGGATCATAATAATAAGATGCATTTTCTAGAAGTGCATTGTTTTCTAAATACAAGAAAAACGATTGTTTTTCTTGTTGTGTTAAGTTTAAAACTTGTTGTTTAACCCAACGTTTATCTCTTTTATAACTATTTAAAAAATATTCAAACTTATATCTACCTAAACTATATATAAGATTCCCTTTTGTAAAATTCGAATAAAAATTAGGAGCATTAAAATCAAACAATCCATAATTATAAATTAAATCTAATTGTAAAACGGGATCTTTTATTCTAATCGCAGAATGCCCAAAAGCTTCATACAATTCAGAACCCGGACCAGCGGTAACAATGCTAACTTCCGAATATACAGAAAGGTCTACTTGTGCATTTAATGATTTTGAAAATACTAAAATAAAGAATAGGAAAATGTAGTTTTTCTTCATGGAATTTTATGGTCTAAAAAAACTATAATCAATTGTGATTGAAAAAACGTTTGAAAATAATGCATTACCAACACTACCAATATTTGTTAAAGCATAATCAACATGTATCCCTTGGTAATTAAATCCTACACCAAAATTAGGTTGTAATGAAAGTGATTTTCCATCATCAGGTTCAGTGATGTATTGAAAATTCCCTACACCTAAACGCAAGTACACTAATCGATCAAAATCTAATTGGAATCCAACAGCTGGATCTATACTACCTAGTTCTGAAGAGAATATGTCATTAGTTTGTTCAAAACGAATATTTAAATCTACTTCAGTCTGTAAGTTAAAAAAACGTCCTATTCTAAATTCTTTGGCAACACCTACTTGAATTTTGGGTTTCGTAATTTCAGTAGTTTCTGGTAATTCTTGATTTTGACCAGGAATTGCATCTTTAATTTTATTGAACTCATCTTCATTAATTGCCCAACTATTAAATGTTGTTGTGATATCTCTTGCCATGATTCCAAACTTCCAATCATTTCTTTCAAATTGAAGTCCTACATCAAAACCAAAACCCCAAGAAGTAGCAAAATCACCAATAATTCTTCTTACAATTTTTGCGTTAACACCAAATTTTACATCTTTGAAAATTAAATTCCTAGCATAAGCAATATTAAAAGCATAATCGGCAGCAGAAAATAAACTAATTCTATTAAAATCGATATTTCCTTGTCTGTCAATTAATTCTGTTGTGTTTAAAATATCATCAACTCCAAATCGAATAATAGAAATACCAAAAGCACTATTTCTATCAATAGGCATTGCAAAAGCTGCATGATCGTAATTAGCAATACCGGCAAAATAAGAAGCATGCATTATAGAGCCTTGATAATCGTCAATACCAACTAAACCTGCAGGATTCCAGTAAATTGCATTTACATTGTTTGTAGTTGCAACAACTGCTTTACTCATCCCTAAAGCTGCTGCGTCTACACCAATATTTAAAAATTCATTGGAGTAATTTCTAAATGATTGCGCATTTAAAAATAAGGGTATCGTTAATAAAAAAAAGAGAATTTTATTTTTCACAAATAGTTGAAATTATTGAGAGCAAATATCTTAAAACCTACTAAAATAACTATAGTTTTTGGTAGATATTGTTTACAAAATATCAATTTGAATATTTTCTTTTATAAAACGGGCAATTCGATGCTCTAACCACATGTTTTCTTTTGGCTTAAAAGAGGACATAAAACCAACATGACCACCAAATTTTGTTTCCTCAAAAAAGAAAAACTCTGAATTTTCTGCTTCTTTATATGGATAACATTCTTTTGATAAAAAGGTGTCATCTTTTGCATTAATTAATAAAGTTGGTTTTTTGATGTTAGAAAGATATGGTTTAGAACTTGCTTTTTTCCAATAATCTTCAGGGCTATCAAAACCAAAAATGGGCACAGTATAAAGGTGTTCTAGATGTTTAAATTTTGTTGCTTTAAAAAGTTTTGCTTGATCTAGTTTGTATTCTGGGAATTTAAAAGCTTTTTCTAAAAGTTTGTTTTTCATGGTTTTAAAAAACATTTCCATATATAATTTGTTTTTTAATTTATCCATTTCAATTTCTGCAGAAGCAATATCTACTGGAACAGAAGTGGCAATACCACCTTTAATAATAGGAGAAATACTGTCCCCCTTTTCACCAATATATTTTAAGGTGAGATTACCTCCTAAACTAAAACCAACAATTACAATATTTTTATAATTATAAGTATCTAATAAATGATTGACTACAAAATCTACATCTTCAGTTTTTCCACTATGATAAGTAGCAAGGAGTAAATTATCTTCTCCGCTACAACCTCTTAAATTAAAACAAACAGTGTCTAGTCCTTTGCTATTTAAATGATTTACGTTTGAAGACATGTACTTAGATTCTGAGCTACCTTCTAAACCATGAATTAGTAAAATTAAGGTTTCAGAGCCAGCAAAAGAAAAATCTAAATCAAAAAAATCTTGATCCCACGTTTTTATTCTTTTTCTTTCATAAGTTGCTTTATCTTTCATGAAAAGGGGTCTGTAAGTAGTATTGAAATGACCATTTCTAAAAGGAATTGTAGGTAAGAAGTCAGAAGTTAAAAGAGGCATAGAACTTTTTATTTCTACAAATATGACAAAAATATAACGAATTTGAAAATATCAAATTTTGATTTCTTATTTTAGCTATAAAATTGGTCTATAAATGAACTTTGTTAAACAAATTCCTAATTTTATAACATTAGGAAATCTACTATCTGGTACCGTTGCAGTTATTTTTGCTGTTGAAGGAAATTATAAAATTGCAGCATTATTTGTTTGTATTGGAATTGTTTTTGACTTTTTTGATGGGTTTGTAGCTCGTTTATTAAAAGTTTCTGGAGAGTTAGGAAAACAACTTGATTCTTTAGCAGATATGGTTACAAGCGGAGTTGTACCAGGTTTAATTATGTATAAGTTATTGCAAGATAATTTAAAGAACGCTCCAAATTTTACAAACTCAGCTATAGAAGTTTTAGATTTACCTTTAATTGGTTTGATTTTAACATTAGCTGCTGGTTACAGGTTGGCCAAATTTAATATTGACACTAGACAAACAGATTCTTTTATAGGTTTGCCAACACCTGCAATGTCTCTGTTTGTTGTTTCTTTACCTTTAATATTACAATATACTGAAATAGAATTTGTTAAAGATTTAATTCAGAATAACTATTTTTTAATTGGTGTAACTTGGATTTTAAGCTATTTAATGAATGCGGAATTACCTTTATTCTCTTTAAAATTTAAAGACTATTCTTTAAAAAATAATTTGGTTACTTATATTTTTCTTTTATCATCTATAGTGTTAATTTTTGCTTTTCACTTTTTATCAATACCAATTATCATTATATTGTATGTTTTAATATCAATCTTAAAAAAATAAATTATATAAAAAAACTAAAATGATACCAGCTAATATCCCCCCAAATGAAGCAGAAAGGTTAGACGTTTTAAATTCATATAATATTTTAGATTCCTTACCCGAAAAAGAATATGATGCAATTACCAAAATTGCTTCAGGTATTTGTAATACACCTATTGCACTTGTTTCTATCGTTGATGAAGATAGGCAGTGGTTTAAATCTCATCACGGTTTAGATGCAACAGAAACTCATAGAGATTTAGCTTTTTGTGCACATAGTATCTTACAACCAAATGATTTGTTTATTGTTAATGATGCTACAAAAGATGAACGTTTTTTTGACAACCCTTTAACAACCCAAGCACCTAATGTAGTTTTTTATGCAGGAGCTCCTTTAAATAGTTCAGAAGGTTATTCTTTGGGTACTTTATGTGTTATTGATAACAAACCTAAAGAATTAAATGAAAGCCAAAAAGAGAGTCTACTTTTATTGGCAGCACAAGTTGTTAGTCTTTTAGAGTTAAGAAAAAAGAATGAGGAGTTAGTAGAATCTAATAGTAAAAACTTAAAATTAAACGAACAGTTAAACAATTTTGCTTTTCGATTAACGCATGATTTGAAGTCTCCAATTAATGGTATTAGTTTTTTGTTAGATGTCTTGAAAGAAGACCATTTTTCTCTTTATAAAGATACTAAAGCTGAAGAATACATTAATTTAATTTCTAGCAGAAATGTTTATATGAATAATTTAGTAACTGAAATTTTAAATTATTCTAAAGTAACTAGTGAAAATATTATTTATGAAAATTTTAATTTAAAAGACCTTTTAGACAGTATAATCGTTAATATCGATTTTGAAAATAAGATGTTTATTAACTCAGAGAGTTTAGATTTAGAGATAAACTGTTCTAAGATAGGTTTACTTCAAATTTTTCAAAACTTAATATCTAATTCGAGAAAGTTTTCTGATGAGGAAAAAGCTATTATTGATTTAGTTTATAAAGAAGATGAGCATAATTATTATTTTACCTATACAGATAATGGTCCTGGTATTGATGAAGTATATTGGGCTAAAGTATTTGAAATGTTTGAAACTTTAGATAATAAAGACAATAATAATACGGGGATTGGGTTAACAACAGTAAAATCTATAGTTGATAGATTAGGAGGTGCTATTCAACTAAAGAAAAGAGATGATGACAAAAAAGGAATCTGTTTTTGTTTCTATTTATCAAAAAGAATTGATAAATAATCTTATTGAGTAAATACTTTTTTCTTTTTTAATTCAAAATCTTTACCTAAATAAACTTTACGAACCATTTCATCTGCGGCTAATTCTTCAGGGGTTCCTTCTTTTAAGATACTACCATTGTACATTAAATAGGTTCTATCGGTTATTGCTAAAGTTGCTTGTACATCATGATCTGTAATTAAAATACCAATATTTTTGTTTTTTAATTGAGCAACAATACTTTGTATATCTTCAACAGCAATAGGGTCTACACCTGCAAAAGGTTCATCTAATAGAATAAAATTAGGGTCAGAGGCCAAACAACGTGCAATTTCAGTTCTACGTCTTTCACCTCCAGAAAGTAAATCTCCTCTATTTTTACGAACATGACCTATATTAAATTCTTCTATTAAAGACTCTAATTTTATTTTTTGCTCTTTTTTTGATAAACCAGTAAATTGTAAAACAGATAGGATATTATCTTCAACAGATAATTTTCTAAAAACGGATGCTTCTTGTGCTAAATAACCAATTCCTTTTTGAGCACGTTTGTACATGGCATCATCAGTAATTTCTTCATCATTTAAAAAAATACGACCAGCATTTGGTTTTACCATACCAACAATCATGTAAAAAGAAGTTGTTTTTCCAGCTCCATTAGGCCCTAGTAGTCCAATTATTTCACCTTGCTTCACTTCTAAAGAAATGTCTTGTACAACTTTTCTACTTCCGTAAATTTTTTGAATGTTCTCTGCTCTTAAAATCATATTTTAAAAAATGTGTAATGGTAATCATTTAGCTAATTAATCAGCATTGTAAAAATAGTAATTAGAATGTTTTAAAATCTTAATATGTTCATAAACCTTATGTTTATAAAAATAAAAAATTAAACATTTTATGCCTCGTTTTCTAAAGCTTCCCAATATTCAACAGCTCTTCTTAAATGAGGAATTACAATTGTACCACCAACTAAAGTTGCTATAGACATTGTTTCCATCATTTCTTCTTTAGAAACCCCATTTTTCATGGCAGATTCTAAATGATATTGTACGCAATCATCACATCTTAAAACTGCGGATGCTACTAAACCTAATAATTCTTTTGTTTTTACAGGAAGTTGACCTTCCTTAAAAGCATTAGTGTCTAAATTAAAAATACGTTTAATTACTTTATTATCAGAAGTTAAGATTTTATCGTTCATTTTTTCACGATAATCATTAAATTCTTGAATTTTATTTGGCATCTTTTTGTTGTTTTTTGATAACTCTTCTTGAGACTTTTATACTTATTTCATATAAAATAAGGATTGGTATTGCAACGATAACTTGACTTGCAACATCCGGTGGTGTAATAATTGCAGCTAAAACTAACACAACCACTAAAGCATGCTTTCTATATTTTTTTAGAAATTCTGGTGTTACTAATCCAATTTTTGTTAAAAATAAAATCAATACAGGTAGTTCAAATAATATTGCAACACCCAATAACATATTTGTAATTAAACCTATATGTGATTCTAATGTAAAACTATTCTCAATTGCATCTGTAATTTGATAATTATATAAGAAATGTACTGATATTGGTGCAATTACATAAAAACTAAATAATACACCCAAAAAGAATAATAAAGAAGCGATAAATATAAAACCTCTAGATCTTTTAATTTCATTTTTCGTTAAACCAGGTGAAACAAATCGCCAAATTTCCCATAAAAGATAAGGGAAAGAAACAATAACACCTAAAATTAATGAAGACCAGATAGAATTCATTAATTGCGATGTAACTTTTATACTTTGTAATTTTTTATCGGCAAAATTGACATCACAAAAGGCACTATCCATACCAATTAAATTAAAGAAATCACAAAATAATTGATAGGTGATAAAATCAGATTGTATATGAGCTAGTAAAAAGTTATTATAAACCTCTTCTGCAAAGACAAAAAATACAATTGCTAAAATAAAAATAGAAGCTGCGCTTCTTACTAAATGCCATCTTAATTCTTCTAAATGTCCTAAAAAAGACATTTCTTTTTGTTGCTCAGCCATTAAAATATACCTTCTTTAATTAAATCATGTAAATGTACAACTCCTACATAATTATTATCATCATCTTTAACTAAAATTTGAGTAATACTATTATTTTCTAAAGCGTCTAGTGCTTCAATGGCCATAGCATTTTTATCAATCGTCTTTGGGTTTTTACCCATAATATCTTTGGCAACAAAATTATTAATCTCTGTTGTTTTACTCAACATTCTTCTAATATCACCATCAGTAATAATACCAACAATTTCATCATTATTTAAAACAGCTGTAACTCCTAATCGTTTTTCTGAAATCTCTACAATTACTTTTGCAATGGTATCATCTTCAGTAACTTTAGGTAATTCATTATTTTTAATTAAATCAGAAACTCTTAAATATAATCGCTTTCCTAAGGCTCCTCCAGGATGGTATTTTGCAAAATCTTTACTCGTAAATCCTTTTAGCTCTAATAAGCAAACAGCTAAGGCATCACCCATAACTAATTGTGCGGTTGTACTAGTTGTTGGTGCTAAATTATTAGGACAAGCTTCTTTTTCTACAAAAGTATTTAAAGGGAAATCTGCATTTTTTCCTAAAAAAGAATCAACATTTCCAGTAATTGCAATAATTTTATTTCCATAATTTTTTATTAAAGGAACTAAAACTTTTATTTCTGGAGTATTACCACTTTTAGAAATACAAATAAC
>JQIA01001818.1_pt1 | contig 11464 bp, 12 predicted proteins | sample 811431 | NCBI WGS metagenome assembly JQIA01 (sample SAMN02998118, study PRJNA258478) | marine sediment metagenome | biome: marine; feature: seafloor; material: sediment; isolation source: oil-polluted sediment collected from 3 locations (0.5 km, 0.7 km and 0.9 km)... | place: USA: Gulf of Mexico ... | reverse complement strand
AAATGGCCAAACTCTATGCGGAAGGCATTGCCTGGGGTGCTGCAAAGCAGATGGTTTTTGAGCGTATTAATGAAGAGCTTAAAGAACCACGGGAGCGTTATGATGATTTAATGCAAAACCCTAAAGTTATTGAAACCGAACTAATTAAAGGTGCTGAAAAAGCCCGTGATTATGCAACACCATTTATGAATCGCTTACGGAAGTCTGTTGGTATTTATCCAATCACGTAACAAAACAAGTAACTCCCACCCTCATTGCTCATGCTTGTCTGGGTAAATGGGTGCTGCCACAGCAGATTTATCTGCTTAAGAAATCTTGAGAGAAAAGAGGACAATACGAACCTCTTTTCTCTGCTTGATTTTAAAAAGTAGAGATAAAGGCTTTAGCCCCACCCTTCATAAAGAAATAGTTTTTAACGCCTTCTGCTTCAATCAGATATTGAACCCAGCGAACCTGTCTTCCGGCTTCATCATAGACATAAAGTGTTTTACCATTATTTGCATACTTCCTTATGTATTTGATGAGTCGCTCACGGCTTTCAAGTGCTATTGCAACATCATTCATACCAAAAAGGCCAACACCACCACGTTGAGTTGGCCCTCGAATATCCACGGTTGTCACACCATCGCCAAGCCTTGAAGCAAAATCCTCAGGGTCCAGCATATGCGCCTTTAACTGATCTTTACTTAGTAATTTTGATGCATCCACCGGAGTTTCATTCAATAGGACTGCTTTATCCGGGTGTGCTTTTGCCCAGTCAAATACTCCCGAATCATAAGCTAGTACACCCTTAACGCCACCTTTAGAAGCGCGCAAAACTGCCTTATATGATTTATAACATGTGTGACCATTGCAATAAGTCACGAGCTTTTTTCCGGCATCAGAAAGCTCTCGAAACCTATTAAGGAAGTCCGTACTAGATAGTGGAATATTCTCAGCTCCAGCAACATGAATAATACTGAATTCAAAAGTACTTCTTACATCGACAATATGATAATTATCGAACTCTTCATTTAACCGGTTGGTTTCAATAATATCAATTGATTGATATTTTTCTCTCCCGGGATAATCACTCTGAGCAAATAAGCTTGACACCACAAGCAAATACAGCACAACTCCACGATAAAACATAAAACAACTTCTCCTACAATATAACCCCAATAATACGAACGAAATATATTATGAAAATTCTCATAATTAAATTATTCCAGTCCCTTTAGCATATTAAACTTCTATCAATAGCATTATTTTAGCTATGCCCCTTTAACTAGCTAAATAAGTTCTTAAAAAATCCTTTCTTCTCGCCTTTCCTACCTTTCTCAAGTTTCTTCACATTGTGTATATAATCAATTGTATGCTCAGCAAGTATGGCCCAAACACGGTCAAATCTTTTTCTATCCATACCTTCTCTCAATGAGCGTATGTTTGGAACAAAGCCAATTTCATCTAATGCTTTTAGTGTTTTACCCGTAGCCATTACCAAGCAATAATTCAGTAACTGCTCTTCGGCATCATAACGCCTGTCATTCTCTGTCGCGGTATTGACCCTTTTATTATAAAAAATAGAGTCATAGGGTAAAAGACGTGCATTAATTAATGGTGTTAGCAGTTTCAAAGCCAATTGACGCTTAGCGATACTAACAATTTGGTGATCGCTACTATATTTCTCTATGAGTTCCTGTATAGATTCTTCTTTCAATACACGATCATATAAACCTACCTGCTTCAAATGATAATCTACTCTAAAAGCATATTGATTCAAGTTTAAACCAAAGAAATCAGCGCTTTTCATAAACTTTCACATTTTGTTAAAACATACATCTTTTCAAATTTCCCACCACCCAGGCTAATAGAGGTTTCCAAATCTTCCCATTGCCATAAATCTGAAGGGAATAATGCATGCATTTCTTTTATATCACAATGAAATGGAGGGCCACTAACAACCTCTGTCTGCATAAACATAATAAAAAGCTGTCCATTAATCGCGAGCCAGTCATAGAGTTTTTTGGCATAACGCTTTCTATTCTTGACGGGAATAGCACACAAACTCGTTTGTTCGTATATGACATCAAACGGCTGAGAAGGACTCCAGTCAAAAAAGTCATGCTGTATTAATTTAGCTTCTATTGAATGCAATGCCAACTGGCTCTCAAGAAATGTTATGGCCGACCTGGAGATATCAATTGCGGTCACAGTGTAGTTACTTTTCACAAGCTCTACAACTTCATGCCCTCTACCACAGCCAGGCACTAAAACACTTCCCCCGGGTTTAAATCGAGAAAAAAATAATTTTAACGCCACACTTGAAATCCCGCGGTCCCAACCTATTTCACCAAGTTGATAACGCTGCTCCCATGCTACTGGATCATTCTCAAGGCTCACTTAACTGACGGCCAAATTGCTTGCTTGTACGGACATCTCATAGTGCATTCAACATTCTTAATATTTTCATTATTGTACTAAGTATACAAATTTAATCCATCCGTTTCATGTTTTTTATTACTAGACCGTGACAACAATGCTTTTGATCTGTATTTTACTCACTAATATTTATTAATTTGTTGTTCAATATGCCTATTAAAATTCACGACAGCCTACCAACCAAAAAAAGATTATTAGATGAAGGTTTGGTAGTCATGAAAGAATCTGAAGCAAGCCGGCAGGATATTCGGCCACTTCATATTGCACTATTAAATCTAATGCCTCTAAAGGAGACCACTGAATTACAAATTGGTCGTTTGCTTGGAGCTACGCCACTACAACTTGAATTAACTTTACTGACAACAAGTAGTTATACTCCTGCAAATATATCCCGCCAACATTTACTAGATTTCTACCACTCTTTCGAAGATATTAAAGACCAGAAGTTTGATGGTTTAATTATCACCGGAGCGCCAGTAGAACATTTAAACTTTGAGGACGTAGCCTATTGGGATGAACTTTGCACCATTCTTGAATGGTCTAAAACGCACGTACATAGTTTGATGGGGATTTGCTGGGGCGCTCAAGCGGCATTAAAGTATTTTCATAACATTCCTAAACATACTCTTCCGGCTAAGAAATTTGGCGTCTTCTGCCATCAGGTAACACGCCCGAACATACCTATACTAAGAGGCTTTGATGATGCATTTATCATTCCTGTATCACGTCATACAGAAACACGTGAATGTGACTTAAGCCAAGCCCCACTTCTTGAAGTTGCAGCAATTTCTCCCGAATCTGGTGTTGGTCTGGTTCATGAAGCAGATATGCGGCGCATTTACATGCTGAACCACCTAGAATACGATGCGAACACTCTTGAAGCTGAATATTTAAGAGATAAAGAAAAAGGGAGTAAGATTCAGGTTCCTGAGCACTACTTCCCAGAAGACAATCCTGAAAGAGCTCCTGAAAATCGCTGGCGAGCACACGCTCACCTATTTATGTCTAACTGGATAAACCAAGTCTACCAAACCACTCCGTTTAAATTAGAAGACATCGGTAATGAATAGTTATTTCATCATAAAATACATCCATCTGACCACAATCATTATTAGCATATCGTTATTTGTTGGCCGCTGGGTCTGGTTACATATATATAAGCCCGTAACGAAACCACGTTGGATTAAAATAGCCCCGCACGTGAATGATACAACATTGCTGTCTACTGGTTTGTATATGGTCTGGGTTTCTCAGCAATACCCGTGGCATATTCATTGGGTTGGATTAAAACTCTTACTGGTAGTTGTGTATATTGTGCTTGGCTTTATTGCATTAAAAAGCACAACGAAAAGTTTTCGCTACAGTGCTTTTATCTCAGCAGTAACTGTGTTTTCTTTTGTTGTGTATCTCGCATTAACAAAAGGCTCATAGAAATCAAACTATGAGCCTTAAATTCGATATTTAGCAATAGCTAAGCGTATATTATGGATTAAAGCGAATATTAACGTAGGCACTTCTTCCAGGTGTATTAAACCCGTATGCAAGAGCATAATCTTCATCCGCCAGGTTATCCAGGCGCAAACCTAGCCCCCAGTTTGAGTTGAGCTGATAATCCAGACGAGCATTGAATAAAGTAAAGCTCTCTAGAGTCGCTCCAAAATCATCCCTATCTCCCGTATGCTGGACTTCAGAATATAGGCTTAGATTGCGGGTAAGCTGATAGGAGGCATTCAGGCCAAGTTTTGTATCTGCCCGCCTCAGTAAACGGCTTGATATCAACTTATTCTCCGTATCCTGAAGTGTGGCATTTGCACCTAAACTCCAGTTTTCTTTACGCAAAACATAAACCAGCTCCAGACCTTTCATTCGTACTTCATTGATATTAATCGCTTGAAATGTTTCACCACCAGAAAAACTTATTAGGTCCGTTACTTCCGTATAAAAAATATTCGCGGTTAAACTGACATCTTCACTCAACTGAATGCGCGAACCAATTTCAGTGCTTATTGACTGCTCAGGATCAAGGTCAGGATTTCCTGCATAATATCCAAAGAATCCAGGAGAGAATTGCTCGCTTAGGTTCGGTGTTCTGAAGCCTGTGCCTATTGAAGCAAATACATTAACATTCTCTCCTAACCGGTGACCGAGTGCTAACTGACCTGTCAGCTTACTACCAAACTCACTGTTATGATCATAGCGAGCTGCAACCTGGTATGTGATTTTCTCGCCACCCATTAGCTGTGCGAATACAGCCGAATTATCTCTCTGGTCCCGATAGCTATTAGATTTACCTTCTTCGTGTTGGTAGTTCACACCAAACTGGAACATACCAGCCTGCGTCTGAAGACTATTGATCACATCAAGATGACTGCGCTGCGCATCTGTTTTAGAAAAATAAACAGGCGTTTCTAACTGGTCATCCAACCAGGATAGCTGAACATCATACTGCCAGTTAGAGCTCACTTCACCGTGGTATCCTGCCGCTAGAATCAATAACTCAACATCCGTAGCTCCTTCATCAAACTGTGTATCTGACGTCATATAATAGGTCTGAGCACTAAAACCATTGGACTTCCAACGTGCTGTTATGCTGGTATTTTCATAGCCATCATCATCTGGATTAAAAGAGAAGCCGTTTTCATTCTGTGATGAAATGCCACCTATATCCTGATGGCTGATAGTAGCCGAAAGGCTATTCGAGGAATATCCGGCAGCAGCACGCATACTGTTGAAACTACCTGCACTTATTTCAGCCGATGTTCCATTTCGTGTGAAGATATGAATAACTCCTCCAATAGCATCCGATCCGTATAGGCTTGCCCGTGGGCCGCGCACTATCTCAATATGTTCAATTTGCGCTAAACTTAAATGCTCCCAGGAAAACCCTCCTGTATGAGCTGAGTTTGTTCTAACACCGTCAATTAATACCAACACATGATTCGAGTTGGTACCACGCATAAAAATACTGGTCTGCTGCCCTGCTGCACCTGTTCTAGCGATATCAATTCCCGGCTGGTTTGTCAGAAGACTGACTATATCCGGAGCACCTGAGTACTCGATATCTTCTCGACTAATAACCGATGTTGCTGCCATCGCCTGAACCTGACTTTGTTCACTGCGGCTTGCAGTAATAAGCATACGTTCTTGTTGGACTGGTACATCATTGTCTGGATATGATGTTTGACTTTGCTGTTGAGCAAAGCTGGAAAAGCTGGCAGAAAGACCTGCCGCTAAAAATAGGATTGGAAACTTCATTTGTTGTACTCCACTTTTGCACGCACCCGCGCGAATCTGCACGGCGGAGAAAAGCCAAAGCCAACACTCAAAAAAACTGTCCGGGAACTAATCACCTATGACTAAAAACTCATTATTGCGCCAAACCGTCCCTTATTTTCGTTAAATAGCAAGCTATCTGTCTTAAACTAAGGGGCTATTCAGCATCAATTTGAGTGTTTCTCATAACGATGCTAGTTCTCAGGCAGCCTTATAGGAGACTGTCATTAACGATTCCTGCAATTACCCGCCGCATTGCACAGAAAATCATATGGCGTAAATAACACCATTTAACAAAGGAAACATGGTCTTTTTGATCCATGTTTCCTCAACTTACCTGGGCCGGTCTCCGGGCTCGTGAAGCATCTGGGTCGCCTTCCCATCACTAAAAGTGACAGTGGCTGGCAATTAAGCCGGACCTGATTCATCTCACATACCGTTGCGGGGGCAGCGCTGGCCTTTCACCAGCTTCCCATTACCACAGGCGGGCGGATTGTAACGTGCTCTCCATATTTTTACTACTGTCTCTTTGTGCTAACCGGATTTATATAACCCTGCAGGCAACAAGACATTTTGTTTTATGGGAATATGAAAACAGCCGACTATTCCTTAACCCTGACATAAGATTATTTTTACGGAAAGATATTGCACTTTTAGCAAGCAGAGCTTATTATATCTCTTTATCCGATTAGAGAGATATAAGCATATGACGAGCTTTCTCTTCACTTCAGAGTCCGTCTCTGAAGGACATCCAGACAAAATGGCTGACCAGATTTCTGATGCAATTCTTGATGAAATACTCAAGAAAGATCCTAAAGCACGTGTTGCTTGTGAGACTATGCTGAAAACTGGAGCCGCTATTGTTGCTGGTGAGATTACGACAAACGCATGGGTTGACCTGGAAAAAACCGTTAGAGAGGTTATTTCAGATATTGGCTATACCAGTTCAGAAGTAGGTTTTGATGCTGATACATGCGCCGTTATTAACATGATAGGCAAACAGTCTGTCGACATTGCTCAAGGTGTTGACCGTACCGCCCCTGAAGAACAGGGCGCCGGAGATCAAGGCTTGATGTTTGGTTTTGCAAGCGATGAAACAGATGTATTAATGCCTGCCCCAATACACTACGCGCATAAACTTGTTGAAAAACAAGCTGAAATTCGCCGCAGTGGTAAATACGACTGGATTCGCCCGGATGCCAAGTCTCAGGTGACATTCCGCTATGAGAATGGGAACCCTGTAGCTATTGATGCTGTGGTTTTATCCACACAACACGGGCCAGATATCAGTCAATCTGATTTACGCGAAGCTATCATGGAAGAGATTATCAAACCGATACTTCCTCAGAAATGGTTGTCTTCCAGCACTCAATACCATATCAACCCAACAGGACAATTCATTATTGGCGGCCCCGTTGGTGACTGCGGTCTAACTGGCAGAAAAATAATTGTTGATACTTATGGTGGCTGGGCACGCCATGGTGGAGGTGCATTTAGTGGCAAAGATCCATCTAAAGTTGACCGCTCAGCAGCCTATGCATGTCGCTACGTTGCTAAAAACATTGTTGCCGCAGGCTTAGCTAAACGATGTGAAATTCAGGTTTCTTATGCCATTGGTGTAGCTGACCCGACATCCATCAGTGTTGAGACTTTTGGCACCAGTGATTTAACAAATGAACAGCTTACAGCATTGGTTAGAGAACACTTTGACCTTCGCCCATATGGCATTATCAAAATGCTGGATCTAATTAAACCTATCTATCGGCAAACTGCCGCCTACGGGCACTTTGGTCGTGAACCAAGCATATGCAACATAGATGGTAAAGACATTGAGACATTCAGCTGGGAAAAAACTGACCGCGCTGAAGAACTCCGCAACGCATAAAGGAAATACAATATGACAGATTTTAAAGTAGCCGATATCAGCCTTGCTGAATGGGGCCATAAAGAAATAGCCATTGCCGAAACTGAAATGCCTGGCTTAGTGACGCTAAGAACCGAATACGGTAATGAACTACCGTTAAAAGGCGCACGAATTGCCGGTTGCCTGCACATGACAATTCAGACCGCGGTTTTAATTGATACTCTTGTTGCTCTTGGCGCTGAAATACGTTGGTCTTCTTGTAATATTTTTTCAACACAAGATCAAGCTGCTGCTGCAATTGCAGACAAAGGCATTCCTGTTTTTGCATGGAAAGGTGAAACAGAAGAAGAGTACTGGTGGTGTGTTGAACAGACAATACATGGGCCTGATGGCTGGACACCAAATATGATTCTTGACGATGGTGGAGACCTGACACAGGTTGTCCATGATAAATATCCTGAGCTATTAAAAGATATTGGCGGTGTTACAGAAGAAACAACAACCGGCGTTAAACGTTTGTATGACATGGCTAAAGACGGAAGCTTAGGCTGTCCAGCCTTCAACGTAAATGACTCGGTAACTAAATCAAAGTTTGATAATCTTTACGGCTGTCGTGAGTCTCTGGTTGATGGTATCAAACGTGCAACTGATGTAATGATCGCCGGTAAAACCGCTCTTGTTTGTGGATTTGGTGATGTTGGAAAGGGTTGTGCACAATCATTGCGCGGCCTCGGTGCAACCGTATGGGTGACTGAGATTGACCCTATCTGTGCTCTCCAAGCTGCGATGGAAGGCTACCGTGTTGTCACAGTAGAAAACGTTGTTGATCAAATAGATATCTTCGTTACCGCAACCGGAAACTATAATGTTATTGATCATGACCATATGGTTAAAATGAGAGACCAGGCAATTGTCTGTAACATTGGACATTTTGATAATGAAATCGATGTTGCCAGCCTTAAACAATACACATGGGAAAACATCAAACCTCAAGTAGACCATATTATTTTCCCGGATGGAAAACGTATTATTCTTCTTGCTGAAGGTCGTCTGGTTAACCTGGGTTGTGCTACAGGACACCCTAGCTTTGTTATGTCTAATTCTTTTACTAATCAGGTATTAGCTCAGATCGAATTATGGCAACGTGGAGATCAATACAAGAATGAAGTCTATGTATTACCAAAATACTTAGACGAGAAAGTAGCGCGCCTACATCTTGGACGCATTGGTGTACAACTTACCACACTATCAGATGAGCAATGCAAATATATTGGTGTGGATTCTAACGGTCCTTACAAGCCAGATTACTACCGCTACTAACCAAAAAGAATAGCAGGATAATATTATGGAATTAAGCTTTGAATTTTTCCCACCTCGCTCCCAGGAGCAGCGTGTCGTTCTGGCTGAAACAAGAAAGCAGTTACTGCCTTATGACCCAGCATATTATTCTGTCACTTTTGGCGCGGGTGGCTCCACACTGGATGCCACCCTCGATACTGTTCGCGAAATCCATAAAGAAGACTCTATTTGCGTAGCCCCTCACCTCTCTTGCATGGGTGGTAAAGAAGAATCCATTATTGAGCTTCTTGATGCCTACAAAGACGCCGGAATTCGCAGACTATTAGCCTTACGTGGTGATATGCCTTCAGGCATGATGCCCTGGGGTTATTTCCGCCACGCCAATGAGCTCGTTCAATTTGTTCGTCAGGAAACTGGTGAGCACTTTCATATTTCAGTTGCATGCTATCCGGAAGTTCACCCTGAAGCCGAAACGGCAAAAAGTGATTTTAAATTTTTCAAGCAAAAAGTTGAAGCCGGAGCAGACAGCGCAATAACGCAGTTCTTTTTTAACCCGGAAAGTTATTTCTACTTTGTTGACCGCTGTGAAAAAGAAGGAATAGATATACCTATCATTCCAGGTATTATGCCTATTTCTAATTACAGCCAACTCAACCGTTTTGCTCAGACTTGCGGATCCGATATGCCTCGTTGGCTCGCTAAGCGCCTGCAGGACTTTGGTGACGACCGGGTATCTATTCAGGAATTCGGAACCGAGGTCATTAGCAAGCTATGTGAGCGCCTAATTGAACAAGGTGTACCGGGACTACACATCTACACCTTAAATAGATCAAAAACCACCTTAAAAGTGTTTGAGAACCTAGGAATAGAGAAAGTAAAATAATTCCTGCTCATAAAAGCCAAAACGGGGCCTAGCTTATGATGGACGCTAACAGTAGTCATTTGGCAACAGATCCGGGTAAGTCACTGCCAGAATAATAAATTCACTGTTTCCAGGGGTCGGAAGATTTTTTATCGCCTGAGCCAACTTCTTCCCATTCGGCATCAATAATCTCACCATCCGATGACTCCTGTGATTTCTCAGCCGTATTTTGCATAAACGGGTTAGCGCCGGGGCTTTGCATATTCTCTTTCATCTGCTTTCTGATTGTTCGTGTTTTAAACCACACGTATATTCCAAAAACCAGCGCTACGCATGCAGCCGCCAGAAAGATAAAAAAACCAAAGAAAAGCATTCCAGCCAAAAATACTGCGCCAAGCAGCCCATAAATCACACGTTGTAGAGGACTCTGCGGACGGGAGGGCATAAACTTAATATGTGTATATCGATTATTCATTCTAAAATGATGGTGGTGATTTTTTATTTTTCAAGATGTATGCTTATATCTTTTTGGTAAATAAACTTATGACTGATACGATTCTATGTAATACAAATGAACTTGAGGATAATATTCCTACTGGTTTTACCATATCAATAGATGATAACGCTGCTGAAATTATTGTCATTAAAACCGCACATGGTTTTTTTGCCTGGCGTAATGTATGCCCTCACCAGTCACGCCTACTGAACTGGGCCCCGGGAAAATTTTTAATGGATAACAAGAACCAATTAGTCTGTGGAGCGCATGGAGCATGTTTTAATATTGAATCCGGCTTATGTACATCAGGACCTTGTTCCGGTGAATCATTGACGCCATTTAACATTAAATTAACTGAAAAAACAATATGTTACTAAAAAACAAGATTAAGTCATATTTATGTGACCTATGACACTTGATCCAACTCAAAGATTGCGTATCATTAGCCTGCTAATAAAGAGGAGATCCCATGGACGCACTGGATCGTATACATCAGTTAGTTATAACGCACCGGATTATTATTTTCATGAAAGGCACGCCAAAACGGCCGATGTCGGATGAATCTGCACGTGCCATAAAACTACTGACAAAATATGTGAGCGAGATTCGTGTTATCAACATCCAAGCCGAACCGGAAATTCGTGCGTTCCTGCCTATCTATCAAGACTGGAACCACTTTCCACAGCTTTATATAAATGGCGACCTTATAGGTGGTGCTGAGGTGCTAGAAGACCTGGAAGAACAAGGTGAACTCGGCCCGCTTCTCAAACAAAACAGTATGCAGCTACAGTCCGCCTAATATACTGCTTCGAGCACTCTTACTACCGAGTGATACCATCGACACCAATACGATTATCCCAACTATTTATAATTTTGCAAAATAGCTCAGCTGTTTTTTCTGCATCATAAAGAGCCGAATGGGCCTTATCCTGATTCCACTGTATCCCGGCACGCTGAATTATATTCGCTAATACCGTATGCCCATATGCTAAAGCACCTAGCGTTGCCGTATCAAAGTTTGTAAATGGATGAAACGGATTTCTTTTAATTTTACTGCGCTTAACTGCAGCATTTAAAAAAGCCTGATCAAAGGCAGCATTATGCCCAACCAACACAGATCTTTTACAACCAGAATCTCTCATCGCTAAACGAACCGGTTCAAATATTTTTTGCAGTGCAGTCCCTTCATCATCCGCAAAACGAAACGGGTGATATGGATCAATTCCTGTAATGTCCAATGATTTTTGCT
>JQIA01001817.1_pt1 | contig 11466 bp, 14 predicted proteins | sample 811431 | NCBI WGS metagenome assembly JQIA01 (sample SAMN02998118, study PRJNA258478) | marine sediment metagenome | biome: marine; feature: seafloor; material: sediment; isolation source: oil-polluted sediment collected from 3 locations (0.5 km, 0.7 km and 0.9 km)... | place: USA: Gulf of Mexico ... | reverse complement strand
AGGACAGCGATAAATGGGACTTATATGTTTAAAAGAGCGACTGAGATATTCGGCCCAGTTGGGATCGGCTGGGGCTATAAAATAAAAGAAGAAAGATTTGATGATTGCGCCCCTTTTATAGATCCTGCGACTAAACAGGTTGTATATGCTCAATCTCACACAATCAAATTGAAATTCTGGTACAGGCAAGGTGATAAAAAAGGAACAATGCCAAGTTTTGGACATACTAAATACAGGTATTTAACACGCACCGCGAACCCTTATGTTGTTGTTGATGAAGAAGCTCCAAAAAAATCACTGACCGATGCGATTAAAAAAGCTTTGTCAATGCTTGGATTTAGCGGCGATGTATTTATGGGTGAGTACGATAATCGCGATTATGTTGAAGAATTAGGTAGAAAATCATTGATCGAACATGCTGACGACAAGGATGCGGAAAGGCTTAGGCAGGTTAAAGAGTACCAAGATTGGTTAACTAAAGAATTAACCTGCTACGCGCTAATTGACTCACCTAAGCCGCTAAAAACCGTATGGACTGGTCATATGAAAAAGGCGGGCAGAAGAGGCGATAAAGAAGGCCAAGAGCTATTAACAAAAACATACGAAGCGAGACTTAAGGAGATAACACAATGAATATTGTAATTTTTGATGATCTGACAACTGAGACTGCTTTAGTTGCAATTGAGGCTGAATCGTCTAAGTATAGTGATTTATATGTCGATATGGATATTGATAAAGAGAGGAAGTTTGTTAAGGATAAAGCTACTCTAATCAGTGGGATTTTAAAAAAGCTTGAGCGCGCAAGGATTGATAAAAGCGCCGAATACAAAACCCAAGTTGAAGTCGAAGCGCTGGCGATCAAAGAGCGGTTACAAGCAGCGAACATTCCCTTCACAGCATTAATCGACGCACATAAAGAAAAGCGAGCAAAAATACTCGCAGAAGAAAAGGTGGTTCAAGCAGCTAAAGATTTAGCTATTCAGATTGAGCAAGAGCATAGCGACGCCATCACTCTTGATAAAATCCGCACTTTTGAGGCAGAGGAAGTTATCAAGCTACAAAAAGAACGCGACGAAGAAATCGCAAGAAATGCCAGAGCGCAAGCCGAGCGAGAAAAAGAAGAAACCGAGGAACGCGCAGAGAAGGCCGAGAAAGACCGCATACTGGCCGAAGCAAAAGCTAAACGTGACGCCATCCAAGCAAAGAAAGAAGCCGAGGAACGCGCAGAGAAGGCCGCAGAAGACGCAAAGCAGGCTGAGATCAAGCGTCAGGCTGACGAGAAAGCAGCTCAGGACGCAGCCAAAGCAAAACTGGAAGCCAATAAAAAGCATGTTGGTGCGGTTCACCGCACAATCAAAGAGGGCTTAATGGCTGCATGTAATATCGGCGAGGCTTCCGCCAAAAAAGCCGTCTTGGCATTAGTCAAAATGAACAACGTAACGATTAACTATTAAATAGCTATTCAATTAACCAAAGAGGATGGGAAGATGAAATTAAAATTAAAATTAAGTTATGGTACTTGCCAGTATGAAAGTTTTGAAAGCAAAAAATAGAAGCTAACACGAGCGACTATGTAAGTGACTATAGCGTGTACTTCAAGGAAGTGGTTGTTGATATCCCTGACGATTTCAAGCTTACAGAAACAGAATTCAATAAAGCAGTTCATCTGAAAAACTTAAGTATTGCTGAGCGGGAAGTCGAAGAGAAGCGGGATCAGCTGTATCGCGCAGAAGAAGTTGTCAAAAATATGCTGGCCTTCCCTGCGGAAAAAACGGATTAACCAAACTCCCGTGTAATAGCGGGTAACTTAATTAATTTGGAGAATATTATGCAAATAGCAATAGATTTTGATGGGACATGTACAACTCATGACTTTCCTGATGTGGGAAAAGATATTGGCGCGCAAATGGTTTTGAGGGAGTTGGTCAATAACGGCCACGATTTAATTTTATTTACAATGCGATCCAATGTCGACGATCCAAAAAGCGAATTAGATGAAATAGTTAAGCAGGGCGGGAATTACTTAGATCATGCTGTTGAGTGGTTTAAGGATAACGATATTGAACTTTACGGCATTCAATCAAACCCAACTCAATCGGACTGGACTCACAGCCCAAAGTGTTATGCCCAGCTTTATATTGATGATGCTGCGCTTGGATGTCCTTTAATATATGACATGACGCGCTCATCTAGACCGTTCGTAAATTGGAGAGCAGTGAGAGAAATACTAATCGGCAAACAATTAATTAAACCGTAGTAACGGAGAATATAATGAATAAACAGAAGAAATCACGAGGTTACACGCTATTTGATAACGGAGCCGTTCGTCTGTTTATTCTCGATTGTGATATAGATGAGTTTCTGATAGCTGTGCTTTACGGTGATATGCTAAAAGCGTGTGAGCTATCTATTCTCATCCAGAAGCCTAACGGTGATTTTGAAAGCAGCAAAAATCAATCGATCAGATATGAATCCGATTTAACCTTTTATTGCCATCGTAAACAAGTACAGGAAAATCGTAGAAGTTGCCATGGCCGATCTGATCGACATTGCTGAAGTAGCGTGCATCTTGTGCGTTAAGGAAGACAATGTTTATAGACGCAAAGCAATCCCCGCAAGTGTTAGTAAGCGGCGAAACGGTAGGGTCTGGGCTAGATTGTGGGATAGAGAGTCTATCGAGATTTACGCTGAATCGATCGGGATAAAGAAAGTCAGGCAAGAAAAAGACAAAGTTAAGCAATTTAAACTTGCTATGTCGTTACTAAATAAAAGGATATTAAATGTTAAATAATTGTAGTTTTATAGGTCGCTTAGGCAAAGACCCAGAATCACGTTTTACTGCATCTGGTGACGAGATTTCAAGTTTTAGTATCGCTTGTACTGAAAAATGGAAAGATAAGCAAGGCGTCAAACAGGAACGTACTGAGTGGGTGAATTGCACTTGTTTTGGCTCTCTGGCGGGGATAGCTAGCAAATATCTGACGAAAGGCTCATTAGTTTATATTTCGGGGAAATTTAAGACAGACAAATATCAAAACAAGCAAGGCGTTGATGTTTACTCGACTAAAATTAATGTTCGCGAATTAAAAATGCTTGGTGATAAGTCTGACACGCATCAATCTTACCAGAAACAACAAGCACAACAGCAAGTCGCACCTCAACAACAAACCTCTAACGATGGGTTTAATGACTCGTTCGATGATGATATCCCGTTCTGATGCAGCAAGGCAATTTAACAAAAGCTAAAAATAAGATAATGTCTGAGATATTATCAAAGGGTGTATTTCAATTTAGATATTATGTTTGCAGGAATTCCGCTGGTACGGTGGAAAAACACAACGAGAATCTGAAAATAGCTGTAGAGGCTCTACACAACAAAAATAAGCTATCAATTTGTGGGCGACGCCTTTTTAGTAAGGTTTTTGAAGATGGCAGCAATATCACAGGTATAAACTTCACAGCAATCAATCGAGGTGCGACATGAATAAAGGTGAACTTTTAGAAAATCGTAGCGATATGGACTGGGTGAATCGGACAGAAGACCGGTATAAACCCAAAACTAAACCCTCCAGTGATGAGTTTATTAAGAACGGTGGGTACTACACTATTTTAAAGTCGTGTAAATTTTTACAGCATAAAAAGGCGTGTGAATCATGAAATACCTAATCATATTATCTCTAATCTTAACCGGTTGTTCAGCATTCAAACCTACCGACAACAAAACATCGATTTACCTGGGTTATGGTTATCCTTGGAAAGCCGATAACAACGGCTCACAAAACCTATCTGCATCAATCGAACGCAACGGCTGGAAGGTCGGATATACCCACCGAGACAGCCACACACGCACGCCATGGGCGAAAGAGCACCCTGAATGGCCGCTGATCCCAATTAAGCGCCATAGTGTCTTGGCGGTCACTAGGGAGGCTTACAGATATAATATCAATAAAGAGTGTAATTTGTTCTTTGACCTAGGCTTATCTTACACGACTAAAATATCAAGAGAAACGTCTAGTCCTATTTCGTTTCATGAGAACTTAGGCGCTCAATGTGGGATATGGAGGTTTCAATTTACACATGATTCAAACGCCGGGCTGGTTCCACCTAACACCGGCTCTGATGATTTTATGATTAGCTTTAAACTATGGGGTGATTAAGCTCGTAATGCTGCTAAAATTGCGTCTTGCTCGACATCAGTTAACGCTGTATTATCAAATATTTGAGTCAGTAACGATTCAAGTTCTTCGCCGTTTGCATCAATCATTTCGTTTGAGTGAAATCTGGTTACTATCCTGCTTGCCGCCTGTCTTTTCCCAGCGCTAACTCCGCTATCAAGCGCATAGCCTCTTATTTCAACTCTCACCGCATCGGGTAGTAATTCACCAATCGCGCCAATCCCTACGAGTTTCTCAACTGTATCAGAGGATAGCAATCCAGTGTATTCAACTATTGGATAAGATGATAAAGCCGTTAGTTCCGCAAGCGTTTTGCCTGTTTCGTTTTTTACGATTAATTGATTAGGTGTTGTTGGATGGTCGAATGCGTCGGTTAATTTGCTGAGTTTAACGTCTGGGTAATTCCAGTTATTTTCGCCCAGTACTTTATTGATGATAATATACATTATAGTTGCCCTCCGTGATCTGCTAACTCTCTAACGTATGTATCAAACTCGGTGCGCAACATTGTATGTAAGTACGGTATGCCACTGCCCGACTCTTTTACTAGCTTAACTTCTGTACCCCAAGGATGTGCGTAAATGCCCGCATCCCCTGAGATTAAATCGCCTTGTACCATTGGCACGTATACCGGAAGCCCGTTTACATGCAGTATGACATAACTACCGCCTGCTCCGGACTGGCTAAAGTTAATCGTGCTAACTAATATCGTCCCGTCTGCGGTCTGATACGTTCCGGTTGTAAACTGCGCATTTGTTTCTATTGTGTGAGAGACTTCTGCCCCGGTACTCTCATTTAATACGATAGTTGTATCCGCGAACACGAGAGTAAAATTACCGCTGTCTATGTTGGGTCGAGTCATTGCGCAATCAGCAAGAGTAATGTCCCCCGCTACAGGGTTTGCTGTTATTTGTACGTTACCTACGTTAGTTACAGCGCCGGTTTCTAGCGTTATATAAAATAAATAGTAAGTGCGCGGCGCTGTCCCGGTATCAACGCCGACCCCGTACAACCTATCGTTAACGCTATCATACCAACTCGCTTTGTGACCTAACCAAAAATCAACATTAGCGTGTACGTTAGCCATGGTTACAGTCCAGATCGTACTCAGCTCCAGCTTACCGATCCAATTGCCTGCATTTGTAGTTGGCATTGAAATATTATCCACAAGCGCGCCATCTGCGTGCAACAGCACGTCTGTTCCGACAGTACGTCCGTACGCCGCTTGAGGTACCGCTGGCGCTGATGGCTGCGTAAAGAAACTACCTCCCCCGCTCGTAGTTATAATAATCTCGCCGCAAATTCCTAATTCTCTGCTCATAATGAACCTCTAACTATTTAATAAATCAATTTCATCGGAATTAAGAACATAGTCTAATATTTTTAATTCTTGGATCTTTGTTTTAAAGTCGCCGGTTATCGTAGCAACTCCAGCACTATCTATTGTACCATTTAATGCAGTAGCAACTGTAGCTGTCCCATTTACTACGTTTCCATCGATATAAATGTTAATAACGCCGATAGATGATACGGTAACAATAATTGTTTGAGAGGACGTCGACTCAGCAGTTATAGCCGTTGTCGCATCATAATCAACGGCGTCGCTTCCTTTTATAGTTGCTTCCCACTTGCCGCCGCTCGATGTTCCTATTCGAAAGACATTTCCACTTGTCGCGTCTGGAAATATTAAAATATCGCTTGATACCGATTGTTCGTCATAACTGCCTAGCCTCAATATCACGCTAAAGCCATCTTGTAAAAATGGGATATTATTTAAGGCTTTGAATGTGTTGATATCTGCGCCCCGCAAAACGCTTGCAGCCACCGTTGCAATATAACTGGTTTCAAATCCTGATAACTCTAATTGAGCGCCCCACAAATAACAACCGCTTGAAGCATCGCCAGTGTACGCGCCACCTTGATCTGCGTCGGCCAATTGAATTTTTATCCCGCCGCTTGTCGTTGTTGATGTCGATTGAATCGAGCATCTATACCACCCATTAATAAGCGGCTCTATCTTTGCTGTTATCCCTGCATCTATAGTCCCGATCGCTCCGGTCGCTAAATTAAAATAAGCACCATCGCTTGAATTAGCCGTATCTTGCAGATAGATGAAATTCCTGGAATTCGCCTTTGCAAAAACTGAAAGCGTGTATTCTGTTGTATTTGCTACCGTGACAGCTTGAGAAATATCTTTAATGCTTGAGCCTGCTGATTCAATTAATTGGTCGGCTGTTACCGTTTCGTCCGGCGCTGCAAGTGCGTCTGCTGATATCGTTAAGTTTGATTGAACCCATGTTGTGTTAAATGTTTGAGACTGCAAAACTATATTCGTTCTTGCTGGCTCAAATAACCATCCCTCTTTTGATTCTCGCGGCCCATCAACTATTTCAGATTTGATTATATTTTGAAGATCTTTATATGTACCGATTGTTGATCGAGTCACACTGACAGTGCTAGATAAAACCTCTGCAAATCTATTTTTGACATACAATCTTAATGTCGGGTTGTCTAATAATAATTTCCTGACATTATTAAACCCTACGCCGTCTGTACCAGCGGTTCCGTTAATCCCTCTAGGCCCAGACTCTCTTACTATAACTTCCGTTGAGTTGCCGCTTGCGCTCGCTATTGTCATAACTAAGCCCCCATCAAATAAATTAGTTCGTTTGCACTTAATTCTACATCATAAAACATATATTTACTAAGGTGCGCGTTTAGTGCGTTAGCTTTCAAACTGTCCATCCCGATATACATTGTTGCGGGAATAAAGCTTGATGGCGTGATTGTATCGGTGTTTATCAATGCAGATTCGTTATAAATTTTTAATGTCGTACCGCTAAAAGTAATCGCTATTTTACTAAAAGCAATAGCTTCTATTGACGATACAACCGAGCCATTTTTAAGATTAATCAATCCATTTTGGAAATAACAGCTAAATTCATCTGCGCCAGTTTGGTCGTTAGTGAATATTATTTTCTTAGTTGCGCTATTAATTACCGATTGATGTTCAAAAATAAAGCTCCACGGTAGTGACGGGTTAGGCATATTAAAATCATACGGTGTTGAAACGACATCGGCTAATCTTGTTGTAGCTGCGTCCATTGTTTTGTTATAACCGCTTAACTCTCCTGTTTCGACTTGGACGCCTGTGATATTTAAAGAGGCTGTTAAATTAGTTGAAGTGACACTGATCAATATATCAGCACCAGCACCGGACGTACACTCAACGCTCATTCGCTGAAATCCTGTTACGCTTGGATTCGGGAAGGTTACCGCAGTACCCCCACCCAAAGACACGGTCAATTCAGAAGTCGAGCCAGCTGTTAAATAAGCCCAAAATGAAACAGTATGGGCGGTTGATGCAGCCATACCGATTGTTGCGATACTAAGCGTTACGGTCGGAGAGGTAGCCCATACGATTCTTGTTTTTTCTCCAGTTACACCAAAAGGGTCTTCACCCGTAAATGTATCGATCGTGCAATTAACTAGTGTCCACTTTGATAAGTTTCCAGAGAATTGGCAGATATTGTCTTTCTCTCCTTCGATCAGCCAGCCCTTATCGCTTTCCCTTTCTATTTCACCAATGAAATTTTCTGTTACGGTGGTTCCTGTTGTTCTTATGTTCGGAGTAGGATTGTTGTTATCCTCTATCTGAACTTCATAAAGAGCTACTCTAACGCCTGCGACACCTCTTGGAATTATCGATAATTTTTTATTGACATCAAAAAAGCTTTGAACTGTTTTAGATACTCTTTGCCACTCACTTGTTGCGTTAACCATATCCTCAAGAAATGATCCGGACTTGATTTGCAGCGCTGATGTAGTCCCTGATATTAATTTTATCCAAAACGAAATTGTATAAACTCCGCCAGCCGGTAAAATTACAGAGTGATCGGTCTCAATAAGAGAAGGGATTCCCGGCAATACTTCGGTATCAACATCGAGATTAATTACTGTCGCATCACTTCCGCCGAACGGGTCGGTAGTACCTGCAACAATAGACCATCGTCCAAACAAGTCAGCCCATTCAGCAAAGTCATTTGAGTGTTCGATAAAATTAGTTGTTGTTGAACTTCTGACCCAGACGTTTTTATGATGTCTATTATTATGAGAGGCTAGGCTTCCGCGCTCCCAATCAATATTCCCGACCTTTGATAATTTATTAGTCATCAACGCATTATAAAGCGGTGTCTCAAGCTTTTGTATTGATACGTCGCTAACGCCAAGGCCGTTAATACCATCAACAGAGCTAGCGCCCGATTCGCCTTGATGAATTATGACTTTATCGGTCATTCAGTTGTCACCTGTTGAAGCGTTAAACTACCAGTTAAAATGGTTTGTTCTGATAAATCCTGATAAGTGATTTTCACGCTATAATCCCATTTAGCTGACTCTGTAGCTCGTGGTAATAATGCGGCTGTTTCGACGTCTGTTAAAGTGAATTCCATTTGACCTAGTGTTGCTGCAATAATCCCGCCACTCATGGTTTTTACTACTGGATCGGAATCAGTCACCACAATGCGCAGATCCATTTTAGCGGTTGCTCCGGTTAAATCTTTCGGGGTTTCTCCATCACTTTCAGTAAATTTTACCGGAAATATTAGATCATCCCCTGCTACGAAGCATGGGCTATGAGTTCCAGGACACGGCATTATAAAACCCCTTTTAAAATTACATTATACATTATTAGTGGTCTCCGCCGCCATTCACATAATTAGACGTTGTATCACCAAAAAAGACTACTGTAGCGCCGTTATCGATAACACCAGATCCAGCAGCGCCTCCCAAAGCGTTATTGTTTGCGCCTGCCTGACCTAATAAAATGCTGTTTTCAACGCCGTTTGCGCCATCGCTACCATCTGTACCGAGTACTGTTCCTGTGACTGTTCCGCCAGCACCGCCTAAGCCTATACTTCGACCATCACCACCATCACCGCCATCGCCTCCAACTCCTGTAAACTCTACCCCAGGCAAAAATGATGCGTCAAAACCTCCATCTCCGCCATTGGGTGCCTTTATAGAACCAAGTGCGGTGGGAAATGATGTCGAAGGTGTTGCGCCTGAGAAATAGATATCTGTGTCTATACCCTCAGCATCATAAACGGTCGCGCCAGCAACGCCATTTTCTGGCGGTGGAAAAGGCACCCAAGTGCTGCTACTGGCTTTCCACAGCAAAGAGCCGCCATTCCCAGCATCGCCGCCCTTTGCCTGCAAGTCTGAGCCGTTAGCTAAAATAATAATAATTTTCGAGCCGATAGGAAAAGCTCCAGCCCTTATTGATGCAAGATTGCTAGCTGAACTTCCTGAATTCACATTGTCAAATACAAAAGTTATTGTTACCGCTGAACTTGGAGCGCCTGCGTATTGGATAAATAAATTAACATCGGAAATATTGCCGGTTATCACAACCTCTGATCCACTGGCAAAAACAGGCTCATAAATTAATGCTGATACTGCATATTCGCGACCATGCCGCCCGTATTTTGGCCTGATAGATGTTATTTGCGCTCTATCTGTTCCAGACGATAACCCGTTGAAACCTAATGTTAATGACGTTTCTAGGTCTACGATATCGCCAACATCAAAAAGGCGCTTTCTTTCTGGTGTAGTCCAATTATAAGCGAACGGATTTATATACCTGCTTACCCATCTATTTGTTAATAGGCTAGCAGCATCGCTAGACAATAAGGGCGTAAAGTCAAATCTTTTCGTTTTGGGCTCGCCAAACAAATCAGGATCTTCAAAATCTGTACGCTTAAATAACGAAGCTTTTTTATAATTCTCAATACTTTCTGACGTAGCTAATGCTGGTTTATCGTAAACCACGTAAGCCCTGGTTGATCTAAGGTTTTCAGCGCGAACGCGTTTAATCGACTCAAAATCAATCTGGTCTCCTTCGGATAACGTGATAGATGATTCTTTCCATACGCTAATTGCTGATAGTTTAACTTCTCGCGCTACCGGGTCAAACCACATATCGATTTGAAAGTTAGTTAGTATTTTTTCCAATACATCGTTAGTATCTTCTGACTCAATCCATAATGTGTTAATTTTGGTTGTTGGATGCCATTCTAAAACTTCAGCAGCCCAATCCGCTTTTGGTATTCTTGCAGCAGGTACGCCAATATCTAATAAAACTCGTTCTAACAAATCATCAATTGTTTCGTCGTCCGAGACATCGCAAACAAATATTTCATCACCGGCATCGTGCGAATCTGCGGTTGTTGTCGATAAAGTGTTTGTATACACAATATCGGCACCCCTTGCAGCCGTGCTGATAGTCGCTGTGCCCGTTCCAATATTTGCAACAGCGGATATTTTGATAAGCTCGTCGCCAATTCTTACAGTGTCACCGACCAAATAAGTCACATTTGCATCCACATCAATAGTCAATGCTGCGGCATTAAATGACGTTCTGGCTGAGCCCTCCAATGGTAGCGGCCACACCGAATCGCCAACATTTATTCTTGACAGCTCATCTTTAAATCTTATATTCCACTTGCCGACGCCGGTACTATTGAACGATTCAATAATGTAATGCCTTGTTTCTGCGCCTGTCGCTAAATCAACAGTTCCATCGGATTCAACCCGGTAGTTTTTAATGCGTAAAGGCTTGTTATCTAGTATTTGTCTCGCGTCTAACTTGCTTAGAAATGTGCCTTGATCAATTACCGCGGAATCAACAGCCGGCGCATCTGGATTCGGATCACCGTTGAAGTCAATTAAACTTATCGATCCGCCGCCCCTTGATGCTAACCCTCTGCCTGACTGGAGTTTGGCCGTAGTTTCGCTGATATTGTCAATGTATCTGAGTATTGATCCATGTAAAATAGGCGCATCTGTTGTAGTAAACTTATAAGTTCTAGTTGCGTTTGATGATTGATCGCAGCTTAGAGGTGTTCCGTATCCAGGCTGACCTAAAACCGTGCAAGTACCTTCGACAACAGGCAAGTCAATTTCAACGACAGTAAAATGCTGTTGATTAATTAGATCTTGAGAAGCTAGAAAAGTCGTCATAAGCCTGAGAATACTTTAAAACTAAATGACAGGTTGTTTAGTGATCTAGTTTGCGCATGGGCTTTTGGTGGCGTTGGTGTTATCTCAAAACAACAATATGTGCTTTCAGGCAATAGCGGATCTTCGTTAATAAAGAATAAATCAACAACAGCAAAATCTAAAAAGTCCTGATATTCTCCCTGGCTAAATGCCGCCGTCATATTGGGTAGATTTAACGCGCCCTTTAGCGCTACCGGCTTGCGTAGAATAGCTACTGGAGCCGCTAAATTAT
>JQIA01001816.1_pt1 | contig 11473 bp, 9 predicted proteins | sample 811431 | NCBI WGS metagenome assembly JQIA01 (sample SAMN02998118, study PRJNA258478) | marine sediment metagenome | biome: marine; feature: seafloor; material: sediment; isolation source: oil-polluted sediment collected from 3 locations (0.5 km, 0.7 km and 0.9 km)... | place: USA: Gulf of Mexico ... | reverse complement strand
GGCAACACCACCTATGTTAATGTCTTCAAAATATTTCAAGTGGTTTTCTATAACTGCACTATCAACATCCATATCATCATCTAAATAAAGCAAAATATCCGCTTTGGCCGCTAATCCACCGACATTTCTCGCTAAAGGGGTGCTTGCAGGGGCAAGATCAAGTATTCGAACATTACTTTTTTTTATTATGTCGTCTCTGTATAACTTCCAGCTATCCACATATTCCACATTTTGATCTACGATAATCAGCTCGTCATTGTCTTGCATAATTGAAACAATTTTTTGAATTGTTCGCACCGGCTCTTCACCATGCTTGAAAGTGGGAACAATTATGCTAACCCTTGGTTTTGCATTGCTTGAATTTAATTTTTTGCGATATTCTACTATCTGAATACTCACCAACATACCTCACTAAGGATAACCAATGCACATCCGCAGTTTGACATAAAAAAAAATTGACACTTAGAGAACATCACAAAAAAGGACAAAACAGGACAAAAAAGGACAAAAGCACATCAAAACAAAACAAGAGAAATCAACGTACTGTCTGCATAGCCATAGCGAAGTTACTGATTTACGGCGCTAACATATAGGCTATTTAACCTGTGAAACAAATACTGCCGGGTTTCCTGCCATAATAGATAAACGTTCAACGGGCGCACCCACAACGGCTCCAGCACCTACGACTGACCGTTCACCCACGTTCGCCATAACAATTGCGCAATTGCCGACCCAAACATTATTACCTAGCGTGACCTTCTCATAACTACCACCTTGCATTCTTAATGGCTGAGTTAGATCTTTGAAATTATGCTGCTTCTTTCCACTGAGTATATGCACCCCACTTCCCAACAAGCAGTCCTCCTCTATTTTGCATAATCCGATATTACCCTGCGGCCCTATGTAAACATTATCTCCAATCTCTATATCAGCATGAGAGAAGAGAGTACCAAAGCCAATAACCACGTCTTTCCCACAAGACATCATGGTAAATCGGTAGAAGTTGCGTCTAAAATAAGCACCTACCTGCCCTGGAATCAGTGAGTAGCATTGAGAGAAACTGGCAAAAAGCACATCCGGTCGTGATATTGGCTTTAATATGAAATAGAACAATAAAAATGGAAGATTGATAATCACAAAACAGTTATTGAGTATTGTTTTCAACAAAGTTACTTCCTTTTTCTGATAAGCCCCCTATGGATTTAGAGGGTTGAGATCGATCTACCCTTTGGCGCTGACTTGGGGCTCACGCAACAATGCCAATACGTCGGTGGTTTTTCTCTCCATCAATGCCACATCACCCTTAGACTCCACATTCAGTCGAACAACAGGCTCTGTGTTAGATGAACGCAGGTTAAATCGCCAATCACCTTCTTGATCTGAAAAAGCCAGACTAATCCCATCAGTGTGGTCTATGGATACGGCATCGCCTTTATACGCAGCCAATACTCGCGCTATGGCTATTTTCGGGTCATCTAATCGTGAGTTGATCTCTCCTGAAGAGGGAAATGCGGCTATTTGTGCTGATACACGATCCGCTAGCGTTGTCTTTTCAACACAAAGCAGCTCTGCCACCAACAACCAAGGGATCATGCCGCTGTCACAATAGGCAAAGTCGCGAAAGTAATGGTGGGCGCTCATTTCTCCGCCATACACTGCATCTTCTTCTCTCATGCGTTCTTTGATAAAGGCATGGCCCGTTTTGCATAATACGGCTTCGCCCTGCCCCGCATTGACAATCTCTTGAGTATTCCACATTAATCGAGGGTCGTGAATTATCTTTGCACCGGGGTGCTTCTTTAAAAATGCTTCTGCCAATAGCCCGACAATGTAATACCCCTCAATAAAGTCTCCATTAGCATCAAATAGGAAGCAACGATCAAAGTCTCCATCCCAGGCAATACCCATATCTGCTTGATGCTGCCGTACGGCGCTCGCAGTATCGTCTCTGCATTCAGGTAATAGTGGGTTGGGGATTCCGTTGGGAAACGTCGCATCGGGGTCATGGTGCACTTTGATAAAAGTGATCGGTACGTTCATGGCTTGAAATTTAGTTTCAAGCACATCGATCACATGCCCCGCAGCTCCGTTGCCAGCATTCACTACCAATTTTAACGGCGTGATATTGCGAGGCTTTATGTACGTCAACAAATGATCGGTATAAGCATCCAATATCGATTTCTGCGTGTAGCTTCCGCGCTGTTCAGGGTCAACTTTAGTGAATTCATTATTTTCTGCCAGGCGCTGAATGTCTTTAAGGCCAGTGTCTCCAGAAATAGGCTTGCTGTTCTCTCTAACCAACTTCATTCCATTGTAGTCTATCGGATTATGGGATGCGGTTACTTCGACTCCACCGTCCACCTTAAGATAGCTGGTTGCAAAATATATTTCTTCTGTACCTACCATGCCAATATCAATAATATTTGTGCCTGAATCTTGCAAGCCTTTAGCCAATGCCATCTTCAAAGATTCTGAGGTTGCCCTAACATCCCCACCTACAACAACCGTCTTTGGACTCAACAGCTGACCATAAGCTCGGCCAATGCGATAAGCAATATCATCATTGAGCTCAGTACCTAGTTGTCCACGAATATCGTAGGCTTTAAAACAGGAGAGTGTTGTCATTTTAGTTCCTTTGCTTATTATTACGCCCGGCCATACCGATCTTCCAAACGCACAATATCATCTTCGCCCAAATAGGAACCCGATTGTACTTCAATTAACTCCAAAGGAACCTTGCCCGGATTCTCTAGAGAATGCACTGTGCCGATGGGAATATAGGTAGATTCGTCTTCAGTAACCAAAAAAGTATTATCGCCATTAGTAACTTTCGCAGTTCCTGATACCACAATCCAATGCTCGGCACGATGATGGTGCATTTGTAGGCTAAGTTTTGCTCCGGGCTTTACTGTGATCCGCTTAACTTGGTAACGATTACCGGTATTAATAGAGTCGTATTTCCCCCAAGGTCGATAAACTTCTCGGTGATTACTGCATTCACCTCTACCCTCAGATTTCAACCGATTAACGATCTTCTTGACATCTTGAACCTGACTCTTGGCTGCAACGAGGATGGCATCCTTAGTGTCAACTATTATAACGTCCTCTAAACCAACAGTGGCGATTAATCGCTCCTCTCCATACACCAAGCTATTTTTGGTGTTATGCATGAGTACATCACCGCGTGTAACATTGTTATCGCTATCTTTGTCTCCTACGTCCCATAGCGCCGACCACGAACCAATATCATTCCATCCTGCATCCATAGGAACCACTACAGCATCACTGGTTTTTTCCATTACCGCATAATCAACAGATTCATCAGGGCAAGCAGCAAATTGATCAGGGTCTATTCGAATAAAGTCGAGATCTGTTGTCGTTTTTCCTAATGAGGCATCACAGGCCTTACTGATATCAGGTCGATGATGTTTCAACTCTTCTAAATAGCGGCTTGCTCGAAATAAGAACATACCACTGTTCCAATAATACCCTCCCTCACTAACATACTTATCGGCAGTTTCTTGGTCTGGTTTTTCTACAAATTGATCAACGCTAAAACCCGAAGCTAGCGCCTCCCCTCGCTTTATATAACCGTAACCACAATGGGCTGAAGTGGGAACAATGCCAAAGGTGACGAGTTTTCCCTGCTCAGCTAATGGGATAGCCTGAGTAATCGCATCAGTGAAAGCTTGTTGATTTTCAATGACATGATCAGCAGCCAGTACCAACAATAATGGATCTCCAGTCGCCACCTGCGCAGCTAAGGAAATGGCGGGGGCAGTGTTACGTCCTACCGGCTCGAGAATAATGGGCCCCAGACTATCAATTTCGCGCAACTGTTCCGCAACAATAAACCGGTGATTTTCATTACAAATAGTTAGTGGCGGCAATGTCTCAAGATACTCTAAGCGTTTCAATGTGACTTGCAACATTGTATTCTTTTCAGAGAGGGCCAAGAACTGCTTAGGGTATAATGATCGTGAAAGCGGCCACAAGCGGCTACCAGATCCTCCAGCCATGATGACGGGTAATATCATAAATTACGTTCCTCTGTGCTCGCGGTGTATTCGTCAATCGGCGAACTATTATGCAACAACCGGCCCAAATCATTCAACTTGGCCTCCCAGTTATAATACTGAACGACAAAATCGCGATTTATGGGCCTCAAATTAACGCCGCAAATACTCTGGCGCGTGCCCTTGGTTTGTTGTGCTTCATTTAATTGAGCAATGAGGCCTGAAATAAACTGATCTTTATCATCAGATATTATCACATCAATTTCATGGCCAAATTCTTTATTCTGGTAGTCGATTCCCTCGAATGCCATCGATGTACCAACTACCACTTTTTCCATTGACAAGGCTTCTAGTACTTTGTTTTGTACACCTCGAGCGATACGAAGCGGGGCCACGACAACCGTTGAGCCGTGTATATAAGGACGCACATCTTTGACTCGCCCTGTCACAACAACATTCTTTCCGTCATGTAATGCTAAAACATCGTTACTAGGACTCGTACCAACAATGTAGAAACAGGCATCCGGGTGTAGCGCCAACACCGAAGGCCATACGTTATTGCAGAACCAAACAACTGCCTCCACATTTGCCCAATAATCCATTGCTCCGGTAAACGATACGGTAAGCGTTGGAAGTTCAATAGACTGAAAGGATGCGTTTACGTTAAAAAAATCAGAGTCAACACCATTTGAAACAGCAACAACTTTTTGCTGGTTTTCAGGAACCAATGTTTTAAAGAAATCCGCCTCTTGTGGTGACACTAGCGTCACTGAATCAGCGATAGTTGCAATTTGTTTTTCGTATAATTCTAATTTTTTATGCTCTCTTCTATACACCCAGGACATAGGGAACGTTGTTTTTTCTGAGTACTGCCGCCATTTATCAGAATCAACATCGACCAAATCGATCACTCTGTTCATATGACTAAAGGTGTTTTTTTCCACATATTGCGCCATAGACGATGAAAAAACGACACTCTGTTGTATGTTGTGAGTCGTCACCATTGACTGAACCCAACGAGACAGTTCTGGTGACGCATAATACGGTAAGGTTATCGGAACACCCGTTAAAAAGGCTCTGAGCGACAATACTTTTGCCTTTAAAGGATGTAATTCAATCACCTTGCAATGACAACAAAACTCAGCAAGTTTATCAACATATTGAAGGTCGTTAGTATCATCCACGAAGCAGCCTAAATAGACATCATAGCGTTTAGATAACCAACGTAATATGTTAAAAGAGCGTATTTTATCGCCTTTATTCGGTGGGTATGGGATTCTATGTACTAAGAACAACAAGGGTTCTTTCGATGTAACGCCATCAATACCCATAAACATCCGCCATACTTCCCCACTCAAAATCCTTCAGCATACGCTGAAGCCGATGCTCAACCCGTTTCAAATTTAGGTAATGCCGAAACCTTGTTTTAGCGCTAATGCCCTGAACTCGAGGTTGCAAGCTGTCTATCTCCCACGGGTGAAGATAGAAAATGTACGGCTCTTGCTCTCTGGATTGAAATGCCTTAATAGCATATTGCGTAAAAAGATAAGGGTACAGACGAAAATAACCACCGCCAGATATAGGTATATTTTTACCAAAACATTGCAATGTACTTAGAGGAATTTCAGAAACACTCGTATGCGTAGCGTATTTAAACCGTGGCGCATCGGGAATTCCGTAGTGGTCATGAACAACGGGATACACACTAGAACTATACTGGTAACCTTCACTCTCTAGAACATCGTAAACCCATTCATTATCTTTAGTAAATGAAAAGCTTGGAGCTCGGTACCCTAGAACAGGTTTTCCCGTCAGGTCTTCTAACAATCGTTTAGCATCACCAACGTCTTTTTTGAAAACTGCTTCTGTTTGGCCTGTTGCCCTTTGATGCATAGTACCATGACTGGCAACTTCATGACCTTCATCGGCGATACGCTTTATTAAATCAGGAAAGCGCTGCGCTACCCAGCCTAGAGTGAAAAAGGTGGCTTTTGCATTATTCTCTGAAAAAAGGTCGAGCAATGTATGGGTGTTTGATTCTACCCTGGGCAGGATATCATCCCAATTGTCGGGATTAAACTTATGTTCGAATGCGGAGACCTGGAAGTAATCTTCCACGTCGATTGTCATTGCATTCATTATTTTTTGAGGCGCTATGTTTGACATTCTACTACTCGTTGGTCTAATTTCAGCCGTTGTTAATAAAAGTAATTCGTTATTGGAAACTCACCATTTCTTGCAGTGAATCAGCATAATCCTCAGCGTATTGTAATAAAACATCTCGCCCAGGAGTGGCATTCTTGTCATAAGGAATAGACATCGCAATGGCTGCACCATTGCCCCCATTACCCAATAATACATTCGCAGCTTGCGCAAACTTTATAAAAACGCTGTTGCTTGTCGATATATTGGGAAGCAAATACCAATACAAGATCAAGCGCTTCTCCCCATTACTTGCACCTACTTGTAATAGGGTAGCTCTAATCGAGGCTCCAGTGCTGGTGGTGAAGTGTACCGTTTCAGCATTGATGTAGCGCCATTTTTTAATATCGAAAAAGCGGTTGTTTTCGGATATCAATTCTGAATTCCCTGTCCCTGGTTGGCCATGTACATACACTGCCAAATAGTAATTAAATGCAGGTAGCTCTGTATTGGTATCAATACCCGGTCGGTAAACAACGCCTAAATGCTCTTTCTCTGCTGTATCAAACACAGGCATCCAAACATATTCATCGTCTATTGAAACGGACTCTCCGGGCTGCTGGTGAATAACAACATCAATGCCACGATCAACTTGCGACAAGCCTGCAACGACAATAGCTGTAAATAGAACAGGTAATACTGACGCAATACTCGCAGGGTACCAATTGACGGCTCGCCAAGCCGGATGTAATCGTGCTTCTTCGGTATTTGTAACATCTATCGCAGTATCCCTTAAAAATACCGCTGGTGGATCTGAACCAATACGCGAAGCTATTACAAGAACCATAACAATAAAAGCAAAGAACCCCCATCCGTACACTAGGTGGTCTGCCTCTTGCGCGTATTTCATATCAATGAGATAACCGACCATGATAGTACCATATGCACGTAAACTGTTTGCTATAATAGGTACTGCAACCGCCAACAAAAAAAACACCACGCGTTTCCATGGATGGGCATAACTAACATATGAAATGACCGCCCCCATAACCACACAAGCAACGAAAAAGCGTACTCCTGAGCAGGCTTCGGCAACTTCAAACAAGCCACTGGGTATTGTAATAAATAGCCCATCACGATAAACAGGAACCCCTGACCACTGCAAAAACGACACCGTCAAATCCGCCGTAATCACCTGAAAGTACGGAACAAGCTCTTCCCCCACAGGTATCGCAAAAACAACAAAAAATAGAGGAAACCACAATATTTTTGCGATTGAAAAACCTAAAAATAGAACAATAACGCAAGACAACATACCAAATACAGCTGCGTGCATAAATAACGACACATCAGCAGCAAAGCCAATTAACCAGAGCCCTTGTAACAAGATCAAAGGAAAAACCATAGCCAACGCTGGTTTAGGAGCCGTCTGACATACCCACTGCCTTCGCTCGTTTGCAAAATAAAGCGCAAGCGGGATAACAAAAAAACAATGCATGTACGTATTGGAATGGAACCAAACAGAACTAACATCAACCAGCGTCGTATAAAATACAAGGCCCCATACCAAGCACCACGCGAGCAGTAATATTAACAGGGTTTTGAATAAGTTGACGGTGTCGTTCATTGGCTATTCTGCGCAGAGTAAGAATCTTTAGATGATAAAACCCTTTGAACCCAATGTTTAATATAACGGCCTTTTTGCTCTGCATGCAATTTAACAATGGGTTTTTGCAACGCCACCATCGTCAGGCTCTCACTACTATTAGCCAAGCTTCGTTTATACTGCGCCTCGCCTCCAAGAAAATCATAGGCATCCTTGCCTGATGAGAGGGCATGATTTATACATAGTGAATGAAATACTAAGCCGGGTTTAAGCTTGTTTTGTTCACTAGGGCAAATTCCACTGAGATAGAAATACACGGAATTCTGAAACACAAAGTTGTAAATATAGCCCAAAACAACGGTTCCTACCGATAGTTTGAGTAGTTCCACAGCCCCAGAACAGAAAGCCTGCTTAATTAACTGGCGATGAAAAGACACAAAAGAAGGGTTATAAAAACCACTGTCGCTACCCCAGCGTTCTTTGTGGATAGGAGATATTGCGTCAAAATACAACAGAGCATCCTCTTCCGTAGCTGCTTTGGTTACCCGCAGTTCACCTTGCATTTCATAATGTCTCGAAGAACGTCGGATCTGCTGTCGCGTATTCTTTGACAGTGACGCCACATAATCAAGATTACGGCCCGGCAATTGCCCACCAGGTAAATCTCGCAACAACGCCAAATCAACCGAATACGTTGGAGCATCCCAAAGATCAATAACGGTGGTCGTTGATGTATTAACTCGTGATAATTCGTTTTTTTCGAGAGGCCCAAGAATCAACTCATCCCACGGAACCAAGCTACCCTCTAAAAAAGGGACAAGCCCCTGGTAAACAAGAGTCTCGTTACCCTCAGCGACTAGCATACCGTTATATTCTGGCCATATCTGATCTTGGTTTGGTAACCCTGTAGTATGTAAGCGAAGCTGTTGTACCCTGAGTATACCGTGCCGAACAACAGTCGTGACAACAAAAAAACCCATGGCAATAATATCTCCACGGTTGGTGACCGTACACAGCTGCAACTCGGGGCGCATTTGTTGTTGCCAACAATATATCCATTCCCATGACAAAAAAATACTGGTATTAGACTGTAATAACAAATGTCGCCACTGACGCTCATAGCCAGGCATATCACTATCCCTAACGGGTACCAGGGTATATTGTAATGCATGAACGTTCACGTCAGGTATTGTCATCAATATTATTTGATTTTGTAGGATACAGAAAGTGACACTGATTTATTGCTAACGTTGTAGCTGCCCTCTTCACCTTCTCGTCCAACACGCCGCAAGGAAGCGTCTACCTGAGCACTTATATTGATATCATTACTTAAGCTATAAGACACACCGATGCCAGCCTGCTGAGAAAAATCTGTACGTTCGGTGTCAGCAGAATCATTGTTTGTCGTGTCAAACTCACTTTTATCAATCCGGTAGGACGCATTGAATATTAGGTGTTCCGATAGTGCATGTGACAATGTCATATCATATGCCAATACCTTTTGCGTGTCCTTTTGTGTTTGCAGTTCATCATTTGAATAGGAAAAGCCTAGTGTCACATGCGTGACAGGCGTAAATATTGGCTTTGATACGCTAATGCTGGCACCAGTTTGTATGACAACATCTTCTGTCTCATAACTTTGATCTTCTATGCCAATAAGCGCTAAATCATCTGCATTATTGATTTGCCCAATCACTACGCCTGACGAGTTAACAATATCAACCCCAGAGGATTCCACGATGGCACGAAAGGCACCATAATCTTGATCATAAAAGCTACTTATACTGTCTTTTAACTGCTTAGAGACGGATAATTGAAATTGAGACTCCCCCCACGATGATGAATAGCTGATATCAAAACTATTGCTCGTTGTTTTTGATTTAGCTTCCGAATCAGCACCGCCTTGAGTAGTCAGTCTGTTTATACCTAGGCCAGCTGAAAAACTACCTGAGGCGGTTGACGCATTGAAGGCAATAAAGGCTTCTATTGTTTCTGGCTCGTCTTCACTATTATTGAAGCTCGTTCTTGAAGTAGAAAGCGATAAATCAACACTTCTAACGGTGGAAAACCTGTGAGACAAGGATGCTGAGGCATCACGCACCTTGCTACCGTTATCTTCTGTTGTATCTTGCCTCGACACCGTATAGTTAGCAGCAAGGCTCAACGAATCGACTGGCGATAAAGGAATATTAATTTGTGGCCCTGTTGATATGCTTCGTTGCTGAGAGCGATTACTATCCGTATCAATTTCTTTTCTATCGATAATAGAATAGCTTTCATTGTCTGCAACATACCATTGCACTCTAGAAGGTAAAACATGCCAAGTGACCCGCCCATTACCATCGACTTGGCGGGTATTATCTTCATCATCTAAACGGCGTCTCACATATGACATTGCATAGTTAGCATCAATCGAAATATGTTTCGTCTGTTGTTGCCAGCCCGCTCCAATTTCAGTTGAAAGCGTAATTTCTGACTCCTTCCTTTCATGGGATAACCGCGCATTGTCTTCGTAGATTACAGACTGGGAAGCTACAAGAGATACACTCTCGGCAGAAAAGCCAACTGTCGCACCTCCGACGGCAAAAAGACAAAATAAGGTACTCCACCTAATAACCATCAAGCTGAGAGTCCGTTCGCAATGAGCTTTAAACACATAGAAATAATCCATTGAAGTGGTTTTATATAGGAGCCGTGTAGTGCCTACCTAGATTAGTTATTAAAGATGATGCCGCTAACCTTGTCTTTTCCCGCTGCATTAACACTCTCCCCTACCTGGTGATCCGTTACTTTGCCATAAGGCACCACTAACACAAGGTAATCACTCAATGCAGACAATATCTGGCCTTCAGCAGACACTCCAACGGGCGGGGCATCAATTATGATAAAGCGATCGGGGTAGCGAAGCTTAATCGACTTAATGAATTCATACATTCTATCTGATGTAAAGTACTCTGCCCCGCCTTCAATATGACCACCCACCGGTATTACCCGTAAGCGATCAATACCTGATGCATAAATAATATCGTCTATGTCCAAGTCAGGGTTAACCAAATAATCGGTTAAGCCAAAATCAGGTTCGACACCTAACAATCGGTTAGCCGTTGGATTGTAAAGATTACAATCGATAAGCAATGCTGTCTTTGTTTGATCCATCGCAAATACCGCAGCCATATTTAGCGCAACAAAGCTTCCTCCGCCACCGTGACATACGGGGCTAATCATTAATACGAAATTACTTTTATTTGCTTTTTGTACAAGTTTTGTACGAATTTCTCGAAATGTATTAAGAACCCCCGTATTTGCCATCCCTGGATAAACGATTTTTTTTTCGTCCAACTCTGCAGGTGATAAAGGCGTAATTTCAGCCATATGTTTTATTTGGGTAGCACTACGTAGCGCACTCACCGTTTTCTGGTCGTTGTTCGGCAATGTCATACAACTCCACCTACCCTTGCTAAAATAATGCCGACATATACCATCAACACAATAAGCACAAATACCCCAAGTACAATAACATCCGTTTTAAAAATGCGTTTTGAAAGTGATGTGTGGATATGCGGAACTACCCCTAGAACGGGTATGGCAATGCTGGCAGTTAATTTGTCAACAAAACGAATTCTTGGGTCAAGCAAGATAAATGCAACCAACAGACCTATTGACACCAAAATACCCGCCAAAGGTCCTGCTAAAGCAAAGTGCACAAAAC
>JQIA01001815.1_pt1 | contig 11476 bp, 10 predicted proteins | sample 811431 | NCBI WGS metagenome assembly JQIA01 (sample SAMN02998118, study PRJNA258478) | marine sediment metagenome | biome: marine; feature: seafloor; material: sediment; isolation source: oil-polluted sediment collected from 3 locations (0.5 km, 0.7 km and 0.9 km)... | place: USA: Gulf of Mexico ... | reverse complement strand
ATTGAGCTAAATTTATTGAGGCTTTAGGGTGTATCCAATTTCCGCCATAACATCCTGTTTTTATTTAAATAATTTTAATTACGGGAATTCCCGTTTTTAAACTATAAGCTTTAAGATATTCTTGTGTAGATTTAAGGCGGTAATAATCATTAAATTGTTTACCAACAGCCTTGCATATTGTTGTGGCGTTTAAGTAGCCATCACTAGAACGTTGACGGATTATAGCACCGTTAAAATCACGATTTATTAATTGTGGGTTGTCATTATAGAAACTCCACAGCAGATACAGAATTTTAAGAGGTACACTTTGCAGAGTGGAATTCTATGGTTACCACCTTTTCAGGTAGCTTTCCATAGCTAAGTGTGTTGTTAATTATGATGATTAAATTTTTGGTTGTCAAGTTTTGGGTTGGTTGTAAAAGGTTATAAAATATATATTGAGGAATAACTCTTGCGAATCTAATTATCAATCAACTAATCACTAGGATTATCCATAGTGACTAGCAAATATTAAGCGTAGATATTAATGATAAATCTTACTACCTTTATTTTTAAATTCTTCAGCTTTTTCTTTTAAACCAGCTTCCATGGCCACATCAACATTCTCAATTTCTTGCTGTTTAGCATAATCTCGTACATCTTGGGTGATTTTCATCGCACAGAAATGAGGGCCACACATGGAACAAAAATGAGCTTGTTTAGCTGATTCTTTCGGTAAAGTTTCATCATGAAATTCTTGAGCTCTCAATGGGTCTAAACCTAAATTAAATTGATCTTCCCAACGGAATTCAAATCTAGCTTTGGAAATAGCATTATCACGATATTGAGCTCCAGAATGGCCTTTGGCTAAATTAGCGGCATGAGCTGCAATTTTATAAGCAATAATTCCCTCTCTGACATCATGTTTATCTGGCAATCCTAAATGCTCTTTAGGAGTTACATAACACAGCATAGCACAACCATACCAACCTATCATCGCTGCCCCAATGCTGGAAGAAATATGATCATAACCAGGAGAAATATCAGTTATCAATGGCCCTAAAGTATAAAATGGAGCTTCATCACAGTCTTTTAGCTGTTTATCCATATTTTCCTTAATCATATGCATAGGCACATGACCTGGGCCTTCTATCATCGTTTGTACATCGTGTTGCCAAGCAATTTTAGTCAATTCGCCCAAGGTTTCTAATTCAGCAAATTGAGCAGCATCATTAGCATCAGCAATAGAACCTGGCCGCAATCCATCTCCTAAGGAAAAAGCTACATCATAAGCTTTCATAATTTCACAAATTTCAGCAAACTTGGTGTATAAGAAGCTTTCCTGATGATGAGCCAAACACCATTTAGCCATGATAGAACCACCACGAGAAACTATACCAGTAAGCCGTTTTGCTGTCATTGGAATATAGGCTAATTTTACTCCTGAATGAATAGTAAAATAGTCAACTCCTTGTTCTGCTTGTTCAATTAAAGTATCACGAAATAATTCCCAAGTTAATTCGGCTGGATTACCATTTACTTTTTCTAAAGCTTGATATAGTGGTACTGTGCCAATTGGTACTGGAGAATTACGCAAAATCCACTCTCTAGTTTCATGGATATTTTTACCAGTGGACAAGTCCATGACTGTATCGCCACCCCAACGGATTGACCATACCATCTTTTCAACTTCTTCTTCAATGGATGAATTAGTAGCAGAATTACCAATATTGGAATTAATTTTTACCAGAAAATTGCGGCCAATTATCATTGGTTCTACTTCTGGATGATTGATATTTGCTGGGATTATAGCCCGCCCACGAGCCACTTCATCACGTACAAATTCTGGAGTAATAATTTTAGGAATTGTTGCTCCAAATGATTCACCTTGATGCTGAAAATTTAAGGATTTATCTTGTATTTGCTGGTTCTCACGAATAGCAATAAATTCCATTTCTGGAGTAATAATTCCTTTGCGAGCATAGTGCATTTGAGTTACATTTTGACCAGCTTTAGCTTTCCTAGGTTGTTTTAAATTAGGAAAACGTAATTCATCTAAAGCTGGATCTGATTGCCGATTTTTACCATATTGAGAGCTTACCGTTGGCAAAATTTCCGTATCATTACGTTCTTTTATCCAAGTTGTACGTATATCTGGAATTCCTTGTCGTACATTTATAGTAATATTAGGATCGGTATAAGGTCCGGATGGATCGTATACAGCTATTGGAGGATTTATTTCTGGAGCTGAGTTTTCTATTTTAGTTTCTGATAAACTAATTTCTCGCATTGGAACTTTAATATCAGGTCGTGAACCAGTGAGATAAATTTTTTTAGAATTTGGGAAAGGTTGAGTAGAAATTTGGTCAAGTTGATGATTTGAATTTTCAGTCATAAGTAGTTGATTTTAAATTTTTTATTAAATCTTAAAAAGTTTTTGGAAAAGAATTTATATCCAGATTGTAGAGACAAGGCATGCCTTGTCTCTACGTTATAATATACGATAATTTCTGCTTCAGTACTTATAAATCGTGAAAGTTAACGACGTAAAATAGCTAACCATCGCCATAGGTTCAATAAACTGGTTAATGAACTTGCTACATAAGTCAATGCACAAGCAGTAAGAATTCTACGAGCAGCCCATTGATCCCGCTTGGAAATATATTTAGCTAAAATTGGTAAAGCTCGTCTAAAACTGGCATCTAATTCGACTGGTAAAGTAACGAGATGCACTATCACTGCTGTCCCTAAGCTCATTAATCCACCGATGAACATTAAAACACCTAAAGCTGGAATATGAGTAAAAATTGCGACAACTGGTATCATAAACATCAATCCGGCTCCAAATTTTTCCATTATTTGAGTGGTTTGAATTAATTTAATACGAGTCTGAAATGGTTGATAATTAATGTTGTCTTGAATTGCATGACCAACTTCATGAGCTGCTGTTGCTACGGCAGTTAAGGATTTTCCTTCTAGGTTGGATTGAATCAGGCGTACAGTTTTATCTATTGGATCGTAATGATCACCAGTTTCGCTAATTTCTACTTTAACATTATACATCTTAAACTGGACTAATAAATGTTGGGCAAACTCACCACCAGTACCAGGAAAATCTTCACGATAACAGCTGTATTTTTTTAATATGCGTTTAGCCCAAAATTGAGGACCAAATATAACAACAATTATTAGTATCAGTAAAAAAATTAGCATGAAATTATCAATATCTATTGAGATTAAATTAATATAGAGGTATTGCTTAAATTATCAATCTCACTAGAGGAAAGTTATTTCCCAATAAATTCATTCATGTTATAATTTTGTTAATGGTTTTTCAATAAAGCTAATACTTAAAAAACAGTCCATTTCTATATTAAATAATATTATTAAATCAATAAGATAAAAAATATTGAATAACCAATTTCAAACTCTAAATATCATATCTTTAGCATTAATATTATTAAATTAAGGGTAACCACAAGGGATTACCCCTACAAATCATCATATTATGTGCGATCCTTCAAGGTTACTTTTAACTTAATGGTATTGATCTCTAATATACAATAAAATACTAATAAAATGAAAACGTTATATCCTGATATTGAACCATATGCTACTCACCAACTTGAAGTTGGACAAGGTCACGTATTAATGGTAGAAGAATGTGGTAATGCTACTGGAATTCCAATAGTTTTTCTGCATGGAGGGCCAGGTTCAAGCTGTAAAGCCTATCATCGTAGTTTTTTTAATCCTGCTAAATACCGAATAATTTTATTTGATCAACGTGGTGCTGGGCGTTCTACACCAGCAGGCGAACTACAATCCAATACAACCGAATATTTATTAGCAGATATAGAATTAATCAGAGAGAAATTAAATATTGATAAATGGATAATATTTGGTGGTTCTTGGGGAGCAACTTTAGGTTTATTATATGCCCAAAAACATTCAGATAAAATTTTAGGACTTATTTTACGCAGTATTTTCCTAGCTAGAAAATGTGATATTGATTGGGTTCATATGGATGAAGGAGTAAATAAATATTTTCCTGAACAATGGCAAGAATTTTTTGATTTTGCACCTGGAGATTGGACTCAGTTATTAACAGCTTACTATACAGCCTTAACTGGTAAAGATGTAGATGTCATGAATAAAGCTGCTTTAGCCTGGGCAAGTTGGGGAGGATGTGTAGTTAGTAATGGTAAATTTGCCACTCCAACCGAAATATCAGAAAAAATATTAAATTTAATCCGGATTGAGTGTCATTATTTGTATCATAATTGTTTTATTGAGGAAAATCAGCTTATTTCAGATATAAATAAAATTGCAAATATTCCAACTATTTTAATTCATGGTGAAAAGGATTTAGTTTGTTTACCAGAAAGCTCTCAACTATTAAAACAAAATTTACCCACAGCAAAATTAATAATTGTACCTAATGTTGGCCATTTATCTGATGAACCATCAATGCTCTCAGCTTTAATAGAAGCAACTGATGAAATGTTAAATATAATTTAATATATCAATAATTTATTACTTTTACTACATACCATGTTGATTTTAAATAGCCATTCTTAACATTTTGTTAACTATGATATACTGAGAAAATATACAACGTTCTTAATATACAGAATCATGCAATATATAATTTTGACACTATTAGTATCATTTGGCTTACAAGCAGAAACATTAAATAAAATAATTCAACATACTTTGACGACTAATCCAGATATGTTACTTACAGTAAATAATTACCGTGCATCAAAACAAACTATTAAAAAAGCTCAAGCAGGTTATTTACCTTCATTAGAATTATATGGTAGTTATGGCAGTGAAAATAGTGATAATAGCACTACTCGCAATCGGATTGGTGGTGATGTAACTTTAAATCGTAGTGAAATTGGTTTAACTCTATCGCAAATATTATTTGATGGTTTTAGAGTCAAACATCAAGTTGAACAACAACAGTTTTTAACTAATTCAAGTTCTAATACAGTAAAAAATACCAGTGAAAATATTGCATTATTAACTTCAGAAGTCTATTTAGAAATATTACGCCGCCAAGAATTACTAGAATTAACTAAAAATAATGTGGTTATTCACCAAAAAATCCTTGAAAAAATTAAATTATTAGTAAGAGGTGGTGCTGGTAGAAAAGCTGATGTTCAACAAAGTAGTAGCCGTTTATCTTTAGCTAAATCGAGTTTAGTTAATGCCAAGGGAAGATTGCGTGATGCTGAAATAAATTATCGACGAGTAACTGGAGAATTACCAATAAAACTATTATTACCAGATTCTATCGATGATAAATTACCTAATAATTCTGAAGAAGCTTTATATTTAGCTTTAAATAAACATCCTTATTTAAAAATTGCAAAAGCAAATCTAGCAGCTGCTAAATCTTCTCATCATCAATCTAAATCAGCTTTTATGCCTAGTTTTACATTTGAAGTAGGAGTAACAAACAGAGATAATATAGATGGAGTTGAAGGCACTAATGATGATATGAGTGCAATGCTAAAAATGCGTTATAACTTATTTCGTGGTGGAGCTGATACTGCTAGGGTTCAAGAAACAGCAGAAAAAATTGGGACAGCAAAGGAAAGTATTCGGAGTTCGCAACGAATCGTTGAAGAAGATGTATTATTATCATGGAATGGATTAGAGACTATTCGAGCTAGATTAGAATATTTACAGGAATATGCTAAGTCTGCTAAAGCAGTATTAAATTCGTATAAAGAACAGTTTAAATTAGGTCAACGTAGTTTATTAGATGTGCTTGATTCAGAAAATGAATTGTTTAATGCTCGGACTTCATTAATATCAGCAAAATATACCAAAATATTTAGTGTTATTAAATTGTTGGAAAGTACTGGAACATTATTAGAAACATTGCAAATAGAATTGCCACCAGAAATTAAGAGTTGGTAAATTATAAGGTACTATAAATTCATTTAGAAAATAAGGAAGTATCAACTTTAGCATCAATTAAACTTACTGATGAACAACTAGATAGAGTTGAATCATATATTGTTTCTCAAATGAATGAATTTATCGAATTGTATAATGGATAAATCTGGATTTAAATTATTAAAAATATAGATGTTTTCCAAAGAACTCGTGTTATGTTTGGAACTTGGTTCATAATACTATTTTTAAACTCAGAAACTGGGCTATTAGATTATTCAACTAATAATATTTGTATTGAAATTTTTTTAATTGTGTTAATTTATCTTATCTTATTTACAATAATTTTATTCATATTTGCTGTTTCTGCTGTAACCTGTTGGGGAATACTTATAGCTCCAAAACTTATTATATGGGCTACTGGGATATTATTTGCCACAATTTGTACGATAATTATTAATGCTAATTTTTTACTAGAAAATTATGATGTATTAGTTAATAGTTTGAAATTAGGTTCTATTTTTTTTCTTATATTTTTGTCAATTATAACTATAATACCGAACAATATATACATTACAGTGACAATGTTTTCTTGGAGTATTTTTATCCTGCTGCTTTTCGAGTTTACTTTTATAACTAGTTTTTTGAATTTATAAGTGATATATCAAAATAATTATTAATTTAACATATTTATACATTTAAATTATGGATGTTTGGTTTTTAATTGTGAATTAGTGAATTAAAAATGGTTAATTACTAATGATTTTGACTTTAATTAACAATTATTAATTCACAGTTAGCCATTCACAATTAATTAAAAATCATCCCAAACAGCTATGACATTAAAATTATGGACATAATATATTTAAGAAAGTTAAAAATAGACACAATTATTGGAGTATTTGACTGGGAACGTCAAACTAGGCAAACTATTATAATTGATTTGGAAATGGCAACTGACATTCGGAAAGCTGCTCAAAATGATCGGTTAGAAGATACCCTTAATTATAAAGCAGTAGCCAAACGCTTAATTGATTTTGTGAGTAATAGTAAATTTCAATTAGTAGAAACTTTATCAGAAAAAATTGCAGAAATAGTTATGAATGAATTTTCAGTACCTTGGTTACGTTTACAGTTACATAAGCCAGGAGCTGTACGTGGTGCAAAAGATGTTGGAATTATAATTGAGCGAGGTAATAAATTTTAATTATGGCCAGAGTTTATGTTAGTTTAGGTAGCAATATTAATCCAGAGCATTATATTAAATCTGGTTTAGTGGATATGCAACAGCAATTTGGGGATTTAATTCTATCTTCTATTTATGAAACTGAAGCTGTAGGTTTTGATGGAGATAATTTTCATAATTTAGTGGCTGGTTTTGATTCTGATTTAAAAATTTATGCAATTGCTCAAATATTACGCAATATTGAAGATAATAATGATAGACAACGTGCTAATAGCCGATTTAATAATCGTACATTAGATTTAGATATTTTACTGTATGATGCTCTTGTACTCAAAGATAATAACTTAGAAATCCCAAGAAATGAAATTTTAAAATATGCTTTTGTATTATTACCTTTAGCAGAAATTGCTCCTACAGTTAAACATCCAATAACCGGTCAAACTTATGCGGAATTATGGCAAAATTTTGATAAAAGTAAACAAAAATTATGGCCTTGTACATATTCTAAGCCTTTACCAAATTAGCTCCTAAAACCTATAAAAATAGTAAAGCTTCTACATCTCCTCTATCCTGCATATTATTAATTAGTATCTGAAGTTACACAACCATATGTTTCGATCTGAACGCATAATTATTCAACTAACATCTTATAATGAAATTTAAATTACATACAACCGATGGACTTGCTCGTCGAGCTAGTTTACATTTTACTCGTGGTACAGTGGAAACCCCAGCTTTTATGCCAGTAGGAACTTATGGTTCAGTTAAAGCAATGATGCCGGAACAAGTTCTTGCAACTGGAGCCGAAATTATCCTAGGCAATACTTACCACTTAATGTTACGTCCTAGTACTCAAGTAATTAAAGCTCATGGCGATTTACACGATTTTATGCACTGGGATAAACCTATTTTAACTGATTCTGGAGGATTTCAAGTATTTAGCCTAGGTAAAATGCGAGAAATAACTGAACAAGGAGTAATGTTTAGTTCTCCAATCAATGGTGACAAATTTTTCTTAGGCCCAGAAGAATCAATGATAGTGCAACGGGATTTAGGAGCTGATATTGTAATGATATTTGATGAATGTACTCCTTATCCAGCTACTGAATTAGAAGCTCGTGATTCTATGGAATTATCGTTACGATGGGCAGCCCGTTCTAAAATTGCTCATGCTGATAATCCAGCAGCTTTATTTGGTATAGTGCAAGGTGGTATGTACGAAAATTTACGTCAAATTTCACTAACAGGATTAGTCGATATTGGTTTTGATGGTTATGCTCTTGGTGGTTTATCAGTCGGAGAACCTAAAGCAGATATGCAACGAATTTTAGCTAATGTAGCTCCTAAATTGCCAACAGATAAACCTCGATATTTAATGGGAGTTGGAACTCCAGAAGATATAGTTACAGCAGTGAAATCTGGAATTGATATGTTTGATTGTGTGATGCCTACTCGTAATGCTAGAAATGGCCATTTATTTACTAGTCATGGAGTAATACGGATTCGCAATAGTCAGCATAAATATGATACTGGTCCATTGGACAAAAATTGTGACTGTTATACCTGTCAAAATTATAGTCGAGCTTATTTACATCATTTAGATAAAACTAAAGAAATTTTAGGTTTAAATCTAAATACATTGCATAATTTGCATTATTATCAATATATTATGCAAGAATTACGAAAAGCTATTTCTGAACAACGTTTAGATACTTTTGAATTAGGTTATTAACTGAAGTTACGCACCCAGTTTCTAATACTTATTATAGCATAAAAATAATCGTAACTACCTACCATTACCATTTTTTACGTTTATAAATCATGATGATATATTTAATCAAAATTATCTAATAATATTTTAAAATACTTGGTATGGTAGGTAGTTACGAAAATATAAACTTAGTAACTAAATAATATGAACATCCAATTAGAACAATTAGAAACAGCTATCCGTAGCCAAGCTAAAAACTTAGCTGATAGTAATTTACAAGCCGCTCAACAACAACGAACTAAAATTATAGCTGATGCTAATAAACAATTGGCCAAACGAGAAACACGAGAAATTGAAAAAGCTCAAGCAGCAGCAGAACAAGAATATCGTAGAAAAGTACAAGCTAGTGAAATTTCTATGCAGGCAGAATTAGATCAATTACGCTGGAGCTTGGTGCAATCTGTAATAGCTAATATGCAGCAATATTTACAAAATTTAACTACTGATAATTATATTAATTTATTGAAACTATATCTTACTAATACAGCTGCTTTATTTACCGATAAAAAATTAATAATAGAAGTGAATACTAAAGATTATCAGCTATTAGCTCCTCAATGGGAAACTATTATAAAAGAATGTGTACCAAATAAAATATGTATTCTATCTATGGAAACTAAACATATTACTGGTGGTTTAATAATACACAATGCTGAGAATAGAATTAGAATAGATAATAGTTTTGAAGGTTTAATTATTCGATTAGAAAATGAAATTTATCAAGTTATTACCGCTCAATTATTTGCTTCAGTAAATCCAACGAGGAATATCTAAATGTCTAAAAATACTGGAGAAATTATTGCGATCAATGGTCCTATTGTTACAGTACAACTTCCAGAAGTTCGTAACGGAGAACAAGTTAGAATTGGCAAATTAAACTTAATGGGTGAAGTTATTCGGTTGGATGGAAAACTAGCGACTGTGCAAGTGTATGAATCCACAGAATCTTTATGTCCTGGCGATATAGCTCAAGCTTTAGGACATCCATTATCAGTAGAATTAGGCCCAGGTTTATTAGGAAAAATTTTTGATGGAGTGCAACGACCATTAGATAAAATTTTTGCTGCTAGTGGTGATTATATTAGTCGTGGTTTAGATATTGATCCATTGGAACGTGAACATTTGTGGAATTTTACTTCCAATAGTAGCTTGTCATTGGGAACTCAAGTTAGTTCTGGTACTTTACTTGGAAACGTTCAAGAAACAGAGACTATCAATCATCCCATTTTAGTACCACCTAATTGCCAAGGAGAACTTATAGAATTGGCACATGCTGGTGAATATAATATAGAACATACTATTGCTAAAATAAAAGCTGATGATGGCACGCTTCAAACTATACAAATGTTTCATCGTTGGCCTGTAAGAACTCCACGACCTTATAAAAACCGAGATCATGCAGTTTTACCTTTGCTTACTGGCCAACGAATTTTAGATACATTTTTCCCATTATTAAAAGGTGGTAAAGGGGCAGTACCAGGGCCATTCGGAGCTGGTAAAACCATGTTACAACAACAAATTGCTCGTTGGGCGAATGCTGAAATTGTAATTTATGTCGGTTGTGGAGAACGTGGTAATGAACTGGTTGATATTTTGGAGACCTTTCCAGAATTGATTGATCCACATACTGGTCGTTCTCTGATGGAACGCACTTTATTGATAGCCAATACTTCCAATATGCCAGTAGTAGCTCGTGAAGCTTCTATTTATGTTGGAGTGACTATCGCTGAATATTATCGAGATTTGGGTTTTGATGTAGTTATGGTGGCTGATTCTACCAGTCGTTGGGCGGAAGCTCTGCGAGAAGTTGGTGGTCGCTTGGGTCAAATGCCCGTGGAAGAAGGTTATCCAGCTTATTTAGCTTCTCGGCTAGCAGCTTTTTATGAACGAGCTGGTCGTGTTACAACCTTAAATAATAAGCAAGCTTCAGTAACGTTAATTGGAGCAGTATCACCGCCAGGGGGAGATTTTTCAGAGCCTGTAACTAGTCATACTAAAGAAATTGTACAAACTTTTTGGGCATTATCGAAAGAATTAGCTGATGCTCGACATTACCCATCAATTGATTGGAATGATAGTTTCTCTGATTACGTTAGCACTGCTCAACAATGGTGGGCTAAAAATATTGACATTCATTGGCAGGAATATCGTAATGAAGCTTTGAAATTACTATCCAATTCCGATGAATTAGAGAAAATTGTAAATTTGGTTGGTCCAGAGGCTTTATCTTCTGCTCAACGTTGGACATTGGAAGGTGCTGCTTTAATTCGAGAAGGAGTTTTACAACAAAATGCAACTGATGAGAAAGATAGCTTTTGTTCTCCAGAAAAACAGATGTTATTATTGAGTTTAATGCTAACTATTTATCATAAAGGCATTACTTTATTAGAAGCAGGAGTTCCAGTACAACAACTTACCAATTTGTCTATTTTGGCTAAAGCTCGACGGATTAAATCTCAATTTGGTAGTGATGAAATTAGTAAATTTAATGAGTTTGAGCAGGAAATTCAAGATGCTTATGATAAAGTTATGATGGAATATAGTAATTCTTAATTAATTGTAGGACTTACGCATTGACAAGGTTATCATATTGTGAAACTATTTAAATACAATATGTTAGTATGTCTATAGTT
>JQIA01001814.1_pt1 | contig 11477 bp, 7 predicted proteins | sample 811431 | NCBI WGS metagenome assembly JQIA01 (sample SAMN02998118, study PRJNA258478) | marine sediment metagenome | biome: marine; feature: seafloor; material: sediment; isolation source: oil-polluted sediment collected from 3 locations (0.5 km, 0.7 km and 0.9 km)... | place: USA: Gulf of Mexico ... | reverse complement strand
ATGATTGTATCCTGATATGATTTTTATTTATTTGAGCATAAATCTAACCAAACATCAAGACAAAAACACACCCTACCTAATGGTTATGAAGTAATAACCGAAACTGACATGTTTAAGGAACAAGCAATGAGACAAAAAATGGAGCAAGCTAAACGTAAATAATTACTTCTATTTCTAAAGATAGATGTTGATAAAAGCAATAATTTTAACTAAAAATACCACTTAACTGTAAAATTATACCATTCACACTAGTCATTGATGACAAATTATCTAGTTATAATTATAATTTAAATTAAAGATGTTAAAGTAGATATGGAATACACAATATGAAAGATCAAACAGCTTTTACATTGATTGAACTAATGATAGTAATTGCATTAATTATTATTTTGACTACATATGCAGTACCAAACGTGAGATCAATGTTAATTAATAACCGTATATTAACGAAAACTAATCAATTAGTTCATGCAATTAACTATGCAAGAAGTGAAGCTATTATAGATGCTAATAAAGTTATAATAATTCGAAGATTGAAAGATAATTGGACAAATGGTTGGGAAATTGTGGATACCAATAGTGGGGTGGGTGATGGAACAGTACTTAAAGTTTTTGAATTTAAAGATGACAAGATAGATGTTACTATGGAAAATGAAGTTGGATCTTTTAGATATACTAGTAGAGGATATTTGCAAAGTCTAATTACATTTGAAGTATCTAATGCCGAATATCCTGAAAAGAAAAGAATAATAACTGTTAGGCCAACTGGAAGGGCTAATACAGCAAGCTCTAATTCTCATTAAAGAGATACAATTATGTTTAAATATAACCGTGGTTTTACTTTAATAGAAATATTAGTTGCTTTATTAATAGTTTCTGTAGGATTGCTAGGCGTAGCAACTTTACAAATCAGAGGGCAACAAATTAATTTTGCTGCATACTATAGAACTCAGGCTACTTTTCTAGCTGACGATATAATGGATAGAATGCAAGTCAATTTTATTGAAGCATCTGCTGGTAATTATACGTTAGATGGATTATCTAACTGTCCAAATGCGGGTAATTTATCAACTGTTTGTGATACAGCAGGATGTAACAGAATCGCTTTACGAAACTATGACCTTGCTAATTGGTGTTTCTCTTTACAAAATGCTTTACCTATGGCAGATGCAATAATCACTTGGAACCCCTCTCCTCCTGCTCCTACAAACGCATATACAATTCAAATTTGTTGGGCAAATATATTAGATACTGACAGAGCAGGTTGTAATGGTCAAAATAAAGAAGAACAAGTTTGGTTTCACATCGCCCCTGCACTAATATGAGATAATTTATAATGAAAAAATTATTAGGATTTAGTATAGTAGAAATAATGGTAACATTAGTTATTAGTACAATTTTACTAGCTGGGGTAGTTTCAATTTTTAATATGAGTAAAAATACTTATACTATTCAAAGTAGTTTGTCAGAATTACAAGATAATGCTCGTTTTGTCATGAATGTACTAACTGATGAGCTACGAACAATTGGTTACACTGGTTGTCAAGATATTCTGGTTTATACTAATCCATTTTTGGACAATACCAATCCATTTGGAGTTATAGTAAATGATGATGTTATTCCAGGTACTGGACAAAATGATTATCCACCAAGTGATAGGTTAGTATTTAATATTGATAAATCTATCCAGCAGGAATTAATACTGACTCCAGCTAATGAAGGATTATTTCCAACAACTGCTACAATTACAAATACTATACCATTGACTGCTAGTAGTAATGTTTTAACTAGTAACTCAGGAAGAGTAGGAATTCGAGATTGTATTGGAGTAAAGTATTATCAAGCTTCAGGAGGAAGTACTATAACTCTTGACGAAACTCCAGATAGATTTTATCAATCTCCAATAGATTTTTTTATGACTAGAGGCAATGGACCTATGTCTGATTGTGTAGCTGGTGGAGTTGGTAACGCTTGTTCTAGCACAGTACTGTATGAAGTAAGAACAGATGATAATAAGGAACTTGGCTTGTGGAAAACAGTAGATCATGGAAATGGAGCATCAAATCCACAATTACTAGTAGAAGGTGTACAAAATATTCAAATTAGATACGGTATTGATACTGGTACTAATCAAGATGGTATACCAAATATTTATGTTAACACTCCTCCAGCTCAAGGAACAATTGGTCAACCCATAGTTAGTGTACGTCTCACTGTATTGATGAGAACAGCTAAAAAACGTGGGATTAAATGCCCATTTAACAAAACGTTTTTTCTTGATACTAGTTTAAATTGTACTGTATGTGGTTCTGGTGGTTCATATCAACCATTGGAAACAAACAAAGAACTTGAAGAAGGTTATTGTCATCGTTTATTCACCACAACTATTGGAGTCAGAAATGGAGTCTTTCCTTTCTAGGAGATTATTATGAAAACCAATTTTTATAAAATGCAGGAAGGTGCTGTACTATTAATGTCATTAGTATTATTAATAGTATTGACCTTATTAGGTATTAGTGCGTTAGACTCAACTAAATTAGAAACTAGAATGGCAGCTAATACTAAAGAGGATCATACTGCATTTCAAGCGGCTAACGCTGGTCTTGATCAAGCTTTTCACCATTATGTTTTTCAAGGTAAACATGACAATTTTGCAAATTTAAAAGATTTTCCAGAAGAAGAAATATGGAGTGAAGAAGAACCAAAAGTTTTAGAAAATAGCAATACCTCTGGATTAAAATTTGATAACCATGCTGCTGCTAATTTACGAATAAAAAAAGTAGTTGTACCAGAAACATCACAATATTTTTTCATAATAGAAAGTACTGGTAGAACTGATTGTTCCGCCGATGGTCAATGTGATGGTCATGATGTGACTTTAGTAGAAGGTTGGTCCTTTAAAGGAGCTAAGGATAATGGTGAAAATAGTGATGAGCTAAAAAAATGTCTCAACTTCTCAACTGATGATTGCCAAACTTTTTTTGCAGGTATTGATGGTTGTATTGCTGACCCAGATTGTACGGTTGGTAATGTTCCTCCTGCATGTAGTGAGGCACCTGTTGGGGCTAAACCTATACCTAATTATTGTATTACAATATTTAGAAATATAGTAGGTGGTTTAGCTATTTGATGAATGAACAAAATTATAGTAATGAAAATTTATGGAGAATATATCATGATTAAATTACGTACTTTATTAGTTTCTGTATTAATAAGTATATTATCTGGATTATCTATATCCAGTTTTGCTGATGATACTGAAATTTATTCACGTAAAACTGAAGTAGTTAATGCTACTGAAGGTTCTAATATATTATTTATGTTAGATAATTCAGGTAGTATGAATAGAGTTATTACAGATGAAACAGGTAACCCTTCTGGTTATCGGCGTATAGATGTATTAAAAGAAGCTTTGGATAAAATGTTAGATTCTGCTTCTAATGTTAATATGGGTTTAGGACGTTTTGCAGCTCTTATTAATAGTAATAGTCCACCAGTAAATGCTCCAATAATATTTCCAGTAGAGTTTATTGATAAAGATATTACTGAATTAGAAGGTGAAGAAACTAATAGTATTGGTGATATTACTGTATCTGTTATTCAAGGTTCGGATGATGCTGAACAGTTTGAAGAATCTGGTGAAATGATTTTATATGAACCAAATTTAGATATGATTATTAGACAAAATGAAGTAGTTAGTTATGATGGGGATGAAGTAAAGAGTGCTTCTGTCACCACAGAAAAATTTGTTTATACTGGTGGAGATGATGCAGAAGAATTTTTAAATGACGAACATACCTTGCAGACTGGCAGAGAAACTATGTACTTAGGAACTCGGCCAAAAAGTGCAACAGTATCAAATGATACTAACACATTAGTTGGGTTACGGTTTAGAGATATTAATATTCCTCCCAAAACAAAGATTCTAGCCGCTGATATTGAATTTTTTAGTACTGATTCACGTGAAGCTACCGAAGATTTAAAGATAGCTATTTATGGTGCTGCTAATGATGGTTTATATATCAAAGACCCTTCAGGAGTTACCTTTGGTAATTCATGTTATAAAAATGGTAGGGATGAAGATGCATGTATTAATGGAACTTCCGATGGTTATCTCACTGGCGAAGGTTATCCGGAAGACAAAAAAAACTTCCCTTTAATTACTGACTCTAACGATGATGTTATAAAAGTACTTTGGGGTGAAGCAAAAGAAGTCAAAACCGGACAAGCGTTTAATAGTGCTAATATTAAAGATATTATTCAAGCAATCATAGATCGTGATGGCTGGAATGATGGTACTGATAAACATCACCCATATAATAGTTTAGTATTATTATTTCAAAGAGATGGAGTTAATCCAGCAACAGATTTAAATAATAGTAGAAGTTTTTATTCAGCAGATAATATTGACAAAATACCACCTAAAATCCGTATAACCTGGGAAAGAAATGGTGCTCCAACATCTATAGCTAAAACTGATAATGATGTAAAAAATCAAAGAAAAAACAAGGTTGCTGCTAATGGCTGGAAAGATAGCACAAATAATGAAGTTATTGGTCTTGGAAGATGTGTGAAAAATTCAGGAGGATATTGTGGTGGAGGAAATCATAATGAAGTTTTAGTTGGTGTGCATTTTTCAAATTTAGATATACCAAAAAATGCTGAAATAACCAGTGCTAGAATTACTTTTACTCATCAAAATGGTAATGATCCAATATTGGATGGTAGCAAAAAAGATTTAGACTTATTTATCTATGCTGAAGATTCAACTGATCCTGAGGATTATCGTAATGTAGAAATAGTCACTCGTGAAAAAATGACCCCAGCAATAAACTGGAATGATGTAGCCATATCACCAGATAGTTTGGATAAAAGTATAAGCTGGGATGGAACAACAGGAAATTTACCAACTGGTCTAAAAACTACTTGGGATGGTGAAGGAGAGATACTGGAAACATATTGTTCTAAAGATGAAAACGGTATGATAACTGATGCTGATTGTATTAAATTTACTACTCCTGATCTTACATCTATAGTACAAAAAATTGTTGAACAGAAAAGTTGGGAACGAGAAAATAGTATTGCATTTATGTTTGAAGTAAATGCTACTAGAGATGGTTCTGAAAACCTTCCAGCAACAGTTGGATTTAGGAGAATTGTTGTTCCAACTGATGATGATAGTAAATATGGTGGAAAAATATTATCGTATATTGATGGTGATACAAATAGTACTACTTTACCTAAACTTGAAGTAACTTATCAAATTGCGTTTCAAGAAAATGTATCTGAAAAACAACAAGTTGGTTTACGGTTTGAAGCTATTGATATCCCTCGTGGAGCTAACATTGAAAATGCTTATTTAACTTTTAACAGTGCAGAAGACACTACTGATGATACTATTAATGCCGATCTTATTATTCAGGCAGAAACTACTAGTTCTGCAACATTTACTGAAGAACCATTTAACATTAGTAATCGAGAATTAACTACTGCATCAGTATCCTGGTCACCTAATAGTTGGAGTAAAGGACTATCTTATGAAACTCCTGATTTAAAAAATATTATACAGGAAGTTGTAGATAATGATGACTGGTGTAGTGGTGATTTGTCTTTTATTATTACTTCAGATGATTTATCCTCAATTCGTAAAGCATCATCCTTTGATTATATGTCCGGTTTATCTCCTGAACTTAGAGTGCGTTTTGATACTGAGAATATTAAATCAGGTGGCGGTTGTGTGAACCAAACTTACTATTCCAAAATTTCAGAACGATTTGATGATGCAGAAGAAAAAACAAGTGGTAGTGAGGATGGTTTAGTATATTTAGCTAGTCCAATCTTGGAAACTGGTGTGCGTGATAATGAATCTCGCTTAATTGGCTTTCGGTTTAGAGAGCTTCCAATTGGTAATGGAGCTGAAGTTGTTGGAGCGAATTTAATGGTCAGTGCGTATGCTAAGAATAGTAGTGAAGCAACTTTCCAAGTTTATGGGGAATTATCTCCTAAACCTACAGAATTTTCTTCTGAAGATAATGATCTTAGTTCCAGAAAACCTAAAACTAGTAATGTTGAATGGATCCCGAAGATTTGGGAAAAAGGAAAAATTTATAGGACACCAAATATTGCTAGTGTACTGCAAGACATTGTTAACCAGGAAGAATGGAAAGCTTATGGTGATATAGTTTTATTTCTTGAAGGTGATTCTAATTCTCGTGGTCGTCGTGACATAGTTTCTTTTGATAATAATCAAGCTCTGGCAGCTACTTTGCGAATTCAGGTTAAAGGTAAATTAGGTGAAGATGGCAAAGGTGATATTCTAACAGTACGTAGACGGTTACAAAGTTTAGTGAAAAGAATGCGAATTCCAAATAGTCGTACTCCAATTGTAGGAGCATTATTTGAATCTGCCCAATATTATTTAGGTAAAAAAGTTGTTAATGGTGAGAGTCGTAATAATGAGTCTTTTCATTTAGTTAGCCACCCAGCAACCCATGACAGTGAAAATAATATTCCAGCCGGATGTAATATTAATTTAAATCCTTATGCAGCCGAATGTGCTGGAGAAGAAGTAGCAGGTGTAGCTACTTATACTCCACCATCTCAGTCAAATAGTAGTTGTCAAAGCAGTCATGTTGTATTACTTACTGATGGACGAGCCAATGTAACTAAAGCTCAAGCTATTACTCAGAAAAATAATGCTATTGCTTTATTACCTAATAGTAGTTGTATTAATAGCTTTGAATTGAATGGGAAAAATATTAATATTTCTGAACATGAAGCTTGTGGGATTGATTTAGCTGATTATATAGCAGCAGAACATAATATAATTGTCCATACTATTGGTTTTCAACTGGGTACTGCTTGGTTAGGCAAATACAGAGTTGGAGATAGCTATGTTGTTGGTCCTAAAAATGGAGAATATTATGATACTACTGAAGATGCTACAGAAATTAATACTACAGACTTAGATGGCAGATATATAAGTAATTCAAAACGTGGTCAAGTACTTGATTATGTTAAAGACACAGATGAAACTGAAGATAATATTAAAGCAGTTGATTATTTATGTCGTTTAGCTTCTCCTGGCGGAGGTAACTATGATAATTGTAGTGGCCGTAATTTTTATTTAGCCAAAACGGTTGAAGACTTAGAAACTGCTTTTACTAATATTAGTGCTCAAGCAACCACTACTAACAGTTCATTTGCAGCTCCAAGTATATCAGTTGATAACCTTAATAAATTAAGACATAAAAATGATGTTTACTATTCTGTATTCAGACCAACACCACAACCACGTTGGCATGGTAATATTAAAAGATATAAATTCCTAAATGAAAGATTAGAAGATGCCAATACGAATAAAGCTATTGATGAAAATGGTTATATTGCAGATGGCACTAGAAGTTTTTGGAGTGATTTAAATGATGGTGGCAATGTTACTGCTGGTGGAGCTGGTGGAGAATTATCTAGCAATAATAGAAAAATATATACCTATCTTGAACCTTTATCACCAGGAGTGAATCATAAGGCTAGTGTAAAAAACTCTAAGATAGAAGAATTTGATGAAGCGACTACAGTATTTCATGATAATTTGATTGCAAAATTGTTAAAAAATACTAATGATGATTTGGCTGAAGAAACAACTGAAGCTACAGAAGAAGCTAGACTAGAGCAAGCTAAAATAATGATAAAATGGATTCTTGGAAAAGATACAACTGTTGGTGAAGGTTCTTCAACTGCTAGTCAATCTGATACAGAGGAAAGTGAAGAATCCCAAGATACCATAACAACAAAAACTTCTGGTGATCGTTGGATGTTTACTGAACCATTACATAGCAGTCCAAGAGTACTTTTTTATGATGGAGATGCAGAAGCTAAAGGTGATACAAAACCGGAAGAAAGTAGATTACTTGTTGGAACTAATGATGGTTTAATTAGAATGATTGATGTTGCTGATGGTAAAGAAATATGGTCATTTTTACCCGAAGATTTACTATCAAAACAATCAGATATGAAAGATCAAATTGGTGAATCTCATTCTTATGGAATTGATGGCACAGCAACTTTTTTTGTCAATACTAGTGATGGAAAAATTATTAAAGAAAAAGGTAATTTTGCTACTATGTTTATTGGTATGCGACGTGGTGGTAGAAATATTTATGCACTTGATATAACAGATAAGAGCGATCCACCAAAATTAATGTGGACTATTAAAGGTGGTGAAACAGATGGTGAAAATAATTTCACTAGATTAGGCCAAACTTGGTCTGCTCCTATACCAACAGATGTAGATGAAAGTTATTGTCCTTATGCCTGGTGTAAAGTTGTAATGTTTGCTGGCGGTTACGATCCAATTGCAGATGGCGAGAATAAATTCAATCCAATCAAAAATGTTACAATGGGCAATGCTATTTATATGGTAGATCCTGATACTGGTGAACTTTTATGGTGGGCTGGTAGAGATCCTATGGCAGATTTAGTATTAAAAGATATGAAATACGCAATTCCTTCTGATTTATTATTGCAAGACACGACTAATGACGGTTTGACAGATCGTATTTATGTTGGTGATATTGCAGGACAATTATGGCGAATTAACATAAATAAAAATACAGATGAGGGTACTGTAGGTGGTGTTATGGCAAAGTTAGGAGAAATTAGTAGTAGTGGTCCTAATAGACGAAGTTTCTTTTATCCACCAGCATTGGCCCGCATAAATTCTATTAATATTCTTACTGCTGTTACTGGAGCACGCCCAAATCCTTTAGCCCCTGGAACTAGTGGAGGTGGTGGATATTATGCACGTGATCAATTTTATGCTATCCTTGATCCAACTAAAGAATTTGATTTTATCAGATATATAACCACCGAGAATCTAGCAAATGTTACTAATTGGGGGAAGGACGAAAAGATTAATTTACAAGAACCTGGTAATAAAAAGGGCTGGTATTTTGATTTACAGGAATCTGACGACTCTTGGATAGGTGAGAAAGGTTTGGGTAGACCATTAGTACTCGGTGAAAATGTATTTTTTATCACTTATGTACCGCCATCTTCTTCTACAGCTAAAAATTCTGATGGTAGTTGTGGTAGCTTTAACCCTGGTTCTAGTCGTTTCTATGCTATTAATTTACTCGATGGTGGACCAGCTTTTAAGAAAAAAGATAATGAAGATAGTTATGATACAAAGGAACGTGGTGAAGATCGTAATGATCGTTCATTAGAAGTATCTACTTTATCTTTTGATCCTATTGTTATGTACACAAGCAATATGGAAGAAGCATTATTTGCTGGTCCAGAACTAATTATGATAAATCCTGTACCACCAACTCGAGTTTTTTGGATGCAAAAATAAATTTGTCATAAGTAGGTATATAAAAGTATATTAACATTTTTAAAAAATGATCATTAGTTACCACTTAACTTAAAAGATGAAAAAGTAAATGTTAAAATACTTATGCTTACCTACTAGGCAACTGTGAACAGGATATATTATATGAATAATAAAGGATTTACATTGATTGAACTGATGATTGTTGTAGCAATTATCGGAGTAATAACAGCTTTTGCTTATCCAGCTTATAGACAACATGTATTAGAAAGCAATCGTTTTGAAGCAAAATCAGCATTGATGGATCTATCTCAATTACAAGAAGAATTTTTTGTTGAGAACAATAGGTTTGCCAATAATTTTGGTAATGGTGAAAATAGCCTTGATGCAGAACGAGCCGGTTTTGTGGAGAATAATGGAAGATTTATATCAAAAAATTCTAAGCTAGATTTAGTCAATGGCTATTATGAGCTTAATCTGAGTAGTGTAACTAATGATGACTACACATTAACTGCTGATGCTATTGGCACTCAAGTGAAAGACACGGAATGCCTACAATTTACTATAGACCAAGCTAATAGAAAAACAGCTACTAGTGATAAATGTTGGTAATATATGAGGCGATATTTAATAATACTTTGTTTAATTACTTCAGCATATAGCAATGCTGGAGTAATAACTCCAGTCAATTTATCTATTTCTAAACAAACTCATAAGTTAGAAAATAACTATCTAGACCTAAAATCAAATCGTACTAATTTATTAATTTCTAGTGTAGCTTTAGGAACTGCACTTTATGGAGCAACTGCATGGTGGGATGATAGCTCAACAACCTTTAAAGTTAGACATGAAGGTTGGTTTGATCCAGATACTCCAAATGGTGGTGCTGATAAATTAGGCCATGGTTATTCTTTTTATGTTAGCACTCGCTTATTAAAAAAAGGTTTTGAATGGGCTGGACATGGTAGCAAACAAGCAGCTAAATTAGCAGGTTTGACTTCTGCTGCTTTGTCAGTTGGAGTTGAAATAATGGATGGTTTTACTGATAAATACGGATTTAGTACTGAAGATGTAATCATGAATTTATCTGGTATTGGTATGGGAGTATTTTTAGAGAGCTATCCAAAATGGGATGAGTTATTTGATTTCAGGTTAAAATATTGGCCTTCTGATGATGCCAAAGAATTGAAAGAATACGATCCACTAGCCGATTATTCTGGTCAAACTTATTTATTTATAGTTAAAGCCAGTGGTATACCTGCCTTACGACAAAATACATTTTCCCGCTATTTAGAACTAGCTGTTGGTTATGGAACTAGGGGTTATCAACCAACAGATGGTACTGGTAGACAAGAAACATCACGTCATTTATATTATGGTATTTCATTAAATTTATCTTTACTATTGAATGATATAGTATTTAACAATAAAAAGAGTGTTTATAGAGATACAACTGAAACTGTTTTGGAATATTTACAGATGCCTGGAACAAGCTTATTATCAGATCATAAATTGTAATAATATTAAAAAGAGAGATATCTTCAGAATATTTCAACTAAAACTAATTTTGCATAATTAGCGATTTTTATTTCTTGAATTAGTGCTATTTCAATTATTTTAATATTTTACTACATTCAATTAAGCTAACCAAACCAAACCTACGAGATAACTTTTTTATTAATAAAACCTCTGTACAGGACAAAAATTTGTAGGCTGGGGGTAAAGTGATAACAAAAACCAGCATTTCCATAAGCATTATCAAGGTATTGCTGGATCTCACTTTGTTCTACCAAGTCTACATTTAACTATTAAAAAATCAATAAGTTATATTTTTTTTGTCCTGTACTCAAAGTAACACTTATTTTCTTAACTTAATGGTATTGAAGATGATACCTTAAAAACACATCTTAATCTTGAAAGCTTTTCTGGAAAAACTGCCCAATCAATCTATCAAGTACTCTACAGTATATTTAACTGGACTTGAAACCATCCACTACTGGGCTTGGACTATTAAAGAATTTATAAATATACTTAAATATAAGTAAGTTACACCAAATCGACAAAACATCTGACTATAGCGTTTTCCGATTGACTGGAGTACATCTTTAAGTTGTTTCGGGAATGGAGCTTAGCGGATTTCCCGAAA
>JQIA01001812.1_pt1 | contig 11480 bp, 11 predicted proteins | sample 811431 | NCBI WGS metagenome assembly JQIA01 (sample SAMN02998118, study PRJNA258478) | marine sediment metagenome | biome: marine; feature: seafloor; material: sediment; isolation source: oil-polluted sediment collected from 3 locations (0.5 km, 0.7 km and 0.9 km)... | place: USA: Gulf of Mexico ... | reverse complement strand
TTCTTAATTAAATTCAAAATAAATATCAATTACTTATATTGCTGTAGTTTATCCAATCGAAAAATGCTATATACTACATAATATTCAGCTAAAAAAATTATAATTTTGGAATTCAAATCTAAAGATTTGAACTCCAATCCTCAATTATTTAATTAGATACTCGCTGAATTTTAGCTCCTAATTGGGTTAATTTAGCTTCGATCTGTTCATAACCTCGATCAAGATGGTAAATACGGTCTATCAAAGTATCACCTTCTGCTACTAAACCAGCTAATACTAAACCAGCTGAAGCACGTAAATCAGTTGCCATTACTGGTGCTGCTTGTAATTTTGGGATACCAGTCACAATAGCAGTATTACCTTCTAACCGAATTTTAGCTCCCATTCGTTGTAGTTCAGAAACATGCATGAAACGGTTTTCAAAAATTGTTTCTGTCAACATTCCTACTCCTTCTGCAACAGAATTCATAGCAGTGAATTGAGCCTGCATATCAGTAGGGAAAGCCGGATAAGGAGCAGTATGAACATCAATTGCTCGTGGTCTCCGACCTTGCATATCTAATTCTATCCAATCATCACCTCTGGTAATAGTTGCCCCAGATTCTAACAATTTTAATAATACTGAATCTAAGATACTAGCATCAGTATTATTCAATCGTATCTTACCACCAGTCATCGCAGCAGCTATTAAATAAGTTCCAGTCTCAATTCGATCTGGTAACACGCTGTGTTTACAACCTGATAATTTTTCTACTCCGTCAATGCGAATGGTATCAGTTCCAGCTCCGGTAATTTTAGCTCCCATTCCAATTAAACAATTAGCTAAATCAACTACTTCTGGTTCACGAGCAGCATTTTCAATTATAGTCAATCCATCAGCTAAAGTTGCTGCCATCATTAGGTTTTCAGTGCCAGTAACTGTAACAATATCCATACACAAGGTTGTACCATGTAAACGGTCAGCTTCGGCAGTAATGTAACCATTTTCTACCTTAATTTTAGCTCCCATTGCAGTTAGACCTTGGATATGCAAATTAACTGGTCTGGCTCCAATTGCACAACCACCAGGTAAAGATACGTGAGCCTTACCAAATCTTGCTATTAGAGGCCCTAAAACCAAAATGGAAGCTCGCATGGTTTTAACCATCGAATAATCGGCATTAAATGAATTTATATTGCTACTATCTGCTGCAATATTAAAATTATCATCTAATTCTAATTTAATACCCATTTTTTTCAACAAGTTCATCATGGTAATGACATCTTGTAAATGAGGGACATTGCTTATTTGAGATTTATCATCAGTCAGCAAAGTTGTAGCTAATATTGGCAAAGCAGCATTTTTAGCTCCAGAAATACGAACCTCACCATTAAGTTGGTGACCACCTTTGATTAATAATTTATCCATTTGTTTTAAAATGTTGTATTGGAAACGATAAAGACCTGACAAGTTTTAACAACTGGCCAGGTCTAATTTGGTTGGAACAAGAGATGGTATATGAATTATTCCACAATCTCTTGCAAAGTTATTTTGTCATAAAATTCAGCAAATTTATCTCTATCTGGAGTAGATCTAACTGCTATGGCTGTTCTTGGGTGTTCATTCAACATTCCAGTCACCATCATTGGAATTATATAACCCCATTCTATTTCTTTCCGTAAAGGAATAAAATATTTTTCGATTAGTTTTAAAACTGGTCTAAGATGATATTTAGGATTTTTCAGAAAACCAACCAATAGTTCCAAATTACAATTACCAGCTCCTCTACCAATACCATACACAGAAGCATCAAGTATATTCACTCCTTCAATAATAGCTTGCACTGTATTTCCAAAAGCTAACTGACAGTTATTATGGCAATGGATACCAATTGTTTTTCCTGGTAATGCATCTATATATTTTTTGGCTAAAAAAGTAATATCTTCGCAATATAAAGAACCAAATGAATCAACTAGATATATATAAGGAATTTCAGTTGCAGCAATCTGCTTCAAAGCTTCATCAATATCCTTTTCCATATTAGTTGAAACAGCCATCAAATTAAGCGTAACTTCATAGCCTTTATCCATAATTTGATTAGCTAAAGAAATACCTTTATCCACATCTTTGACATAACAAGCTACTCGAATCATATCAAATATAGATTCTTCTACTGGTAAAATATCTTCTTCTCTAACTCGTCCAATATCTACCATACAGGCCAATTTGGCTTTTAATTCGAGCCCTTCTAACACTTGTCTTACATCTTCTTCTTTACAAAATCGCCATTTTCCATATTCTTTAGGATCAAACATATCGGCTGAAGCTTTATAACCGATTTCCATGTAATCAACTCCAGCATCACAAACAGCTTTATATGTTTCCCTGACTAATTCATCGCTAAATTGCCATTTGTTGATTAAACCACCATCTCGAATGGTACAATCAAGTACCTTTATTTCTGGTCTGTACATAACTTAATTCTAATTTCCTTTTTGGGGATTTTTAGGTGTGAAGAAGAAATTTTATTGATATTTTGTTATTATAACTGAAATATATATTTTTAGGTAGGTAACTTTAGGAATCCAAAGTATCAAAATTAATTTTGGATTCCTAATGCTAAAGAATCAATTTTATCTCTATACAAGCTGAACTATTTAAATTCCTGTTGCAGTTTACTAGTATAAGCTGTCAATGCCGCTAATTCTTTTGAATCCCACGGTAATGCTTTACCTGCCATTGGCTCTAATATGCAAAATTGAACCATTTCATCTAACTCAACTTGTTCTATCCCAAATTTTCCTTTTACCATTCCTACAGTATGTGGATATGGTTCAGCGAAACTTGTACCAAAAGCAGCTTTGCCTTGTTTATGACAAGTTTGACAAGCCATCCCATTAGTACTTAAAGAAGTATCAGCCCACATTTTTTTACCATCTGCCAATAATTCTGCTTGATTGCCGGCCATCAATTTAGTACCAGCAGGTCGAGTAATTATTTTAGAACTAGAACCACAAGGATTCTTTGCAGCACATGGATTAGCTGTAGCATTGCAAGGATTTTGTATACTACAAGGATTTTTAGGGGCAGTATCAGTAGTGGCTACACATGCTACTATCCCTCCTAACATTAGACTTAAAAAACTAAATACAAAAATGATCCATCGTGTTGGTTTTAAATTAAACATAAAAAATATCCTAAATTATTTAAAGTTAAAATTTATGAGTGAAAATATTTAAATATTCTGAAGTTTTATATAAAAGTAGAGTATTCTTAAATGAAACTTGATAACAATTATTGAATTAGCTATAGCAATTCTTAATTATGAATGCTTAATTTTTAATTAAATTTAAAATAAATATCAATTACTTATATTGCTGTAGTTTATCCAATCGAAAAATGCTATATATTTTTATATCTAGTCCAGATTAAATAACACTAACATAAAAAAGAGGATATTTGCAATAATTATTTCTTTATATAAATTAAAAAGATGGATGATCGTTTAAAAAAATTATGAAGTGTATAAAAAAGCCTGAGTAGAAAATTTAGTTTATAAAAGTAGAAATAAATTGTTTAGCATCTCAGAACAAGAATTCAATCTGAAATCGTGTCTTAAAAGGGATACCATCCAAATTAAGTTTATCAATGTATAGATTTTATTACATATGAATTATCAATTCTATGATTAATTCCTAAAATTCTTCTACTTTGTACAGGATTACTAACTATGTTAATATAATCGTTTAACAAGTCATCCATTTTAAACTTCAACCTTTAGAAAAAATACCACATATGTGGCAACCACGAATTTTAAATCTATTAATATTATTATGTATCACTATTTTTTCAGTGATTGTATTGTTAATGTATGTTGATCATAATGAAACTAATAATACTGAAAGTAAAGCTAAACATTTAATACAACAAGAACTTGAAATTGCTGTTCGGCAGGTAAATTCTGAGCTAAAAGCTTTATACTTAGTGGCTAATTCCCTAGTTAAAGAAATTAGTACAGGTAAATTACAACGTTCAGCAATAAATGATAGATTGACAGAAATAATGGCTATAACTCCTAATTTATTTGGAATTGGAGTAGCTTATATTCCTTATGTTAATACTCCACAAGAACGTCGCCAGTCACCTTATTACCTAAGTAGAGAAACTAACGAAGATTTAGTTCAACCATTCATTATTCCATGTCCTGTCGTAAATAATATCTCTAAATGTGTGGTTTTTATAGAATATTCTCTTAAAAATATCCAAACATTACCTTCTTTGAAAAATTTAGGCAAACAAGTATCTTTATTAAACACTGAAAATTTAGCTAAAATTGGTTATCAATTTATTATTTCTAAACAAGGAAATTTTATAACTCATCCTATTATTGAATATCTGAATGAAACTCATAATATTTTTGAAATAACTAAAAATGACAAAGTACTTGAACAATTAGCCAAGTCTGCAGTTCATAATAACAGTGGTTTTATGGAATATGTTAATCAAATCACAGGGCAGAACTTATGGGTATTTTATCAACCAATTCCAACTACAGAATGGTCGATGTTTACTGTATTACAAAAGGATAGTTTTATTGACCCAACAGCTTCTTGGCGGCTTTGGATTGAGCTTGGAATTATAACTTTCTTAGTATTTTTATTTTCTTTAATATTGCGGGTTGATACTGGTAATACTTTTGATTTGTGGGTAGCTTCATGTATAACGTCAGTATTATTATTGGTTAGTTTATATGTTGTATGGGATTTTATTGAAACTGGTCCAGTTATCTCTAATAAAGATAAAAATCAGACAATTATTGTTAATCCAGAAGGACTAAATAGTTTTTTTGATTATACAAAAAATATTACTAACAACTTGGCTGTAATTCCCACTGAAATAGTTATTGAATATTTAGAATTTGATGAAAATGATGCAATCAACATTGTTGGTTATGTTAAGCAACAATATCAATCAGAAATTCATAATGAGATTACTCGTGGTTTTACTTTGCCTCAGGCAAAAACAACAAAAATTAAAATTATTGACCATTATTTGACTGATCAAACTGAAACAATACGCTGGAGTTTTACCGCTTATATACCACAAGAATTTGACTATTCTAAATATCCACTGGACCGAAGAATAATAAATTTATTATTTCAACATGCTGATAGAAATGCAATTTTAAGTCCTGACTTTTATCCAATAATGAATCCAAATTCACATCCTGGAGTAGAAAAATTAAATTTTTTGCGTGATTGGAATGTACATAGCAGTTTTTTCAATTATCAACAGCAAAGTAAACAATTAGATTTTTATTTAAGTATAGTTTTACAAAGGGATTTGTTAAACCCGTTTGTGTATCATGTATTACCTCTCATTGTAGTACTAGTAATGCTGTTTACTATTTCATTGTTGTTAGGCCAAATAAAAATTTACTTTAATGTAATTCCACCTTTGACAGCATTGTTTATAGGTACTGTACTGTCTCATATTGGTTTACGCCAAAATATTTCTATGTGGGTAATTCTTTATGGTGAATATTTTTATGTATTCACATATACTTCAATCATTTCGGTATTAATTAATTTTTATCTATTTGATAATCATAAAGAACTTAAAATATTACAATATAAACAAGGTATTTTATCAAAAATATTATTTTTTCCAATTGTATTGGGTGAAATATTAAGTATTATGTTGTGGATGTTTATATTCTTTTGATATAGATGATTGATTACAATTTATTCAATGTAATCTTTAAAGTGACAGGAAAACCGATCGTTTGAATTTAAAAATTAATTTCAGATCAGTATTTTTTATGTGGAGGTTCTTCTTCGTCAGGTAAAACTGTAAAATCCTCTGGATTAATTCCTTCACCAAACGGAAATGGTTTAATATCAGTGTTATAGCTTAAATACATTATAATTTGATAGATAAAAGTACTTAAAACATCACCAAAATATAATAATTTATCATTGCTTCTACCAGATATTAAGACTATCGCAAATTGAAAAAATATTACAATCATTAAGATATTAAAAGCAATATAACAAAAAAATGCGTACAGCAACATAAAAAAACCACGTAACCAAGTGTCAATTTCTAGTATATTCTTCTGCATTCCTTCTCTAGTCATATTAATAACTCATTTAATTAGTTTTATGCAGGAGTTTAAAAGTTTAAACTCCTACTTTCAGAAGATTACTTCTTTTGTAAAATAATAATAACTTCTTGTAATAATTTTTCGATATTTTGTAAGCTTTGTCCTACATCGGCATGATTGCCATTACGGGACATTGGGGCATTGGGATTGTGTCTGTAAGCTCTTGGTTGTGCATAAGGAGCATTCCAGTTATTAGGAGCAACTGGTCCTCTGTTTGCCCAAGCTGGAGGAGCTGTACGCATTCTTTCATGCAACTCTTGCATTTTATTCATCATTTGCTGATAATCTTCAGGATTTTTAGAACTACGGGATTGCCCCATAAGTTTTTGCATTTCCTGCATCTTTGCATTACGTTTTTCCATCATTTCATGATGTTTTTTTTGTTGTTGCTCTATCTTTTTTTCTATAATAGCTTTTTGGTCAGCCATTCTTTTTTCCATAGCAGCTTGCTGCTCAACAATACGTTTTTCTATTGCTGCCCGATATTTTTCCATTTCAGGGTTTACAGCCTGACGTGGCATTACTGGAGGAATTGGTGCTGTAATTTCTGGTGCTGCTACAGCAGCTTCTTGGACTTGTTCACCTGCAAATACATAACTACTACTAAGTGCTAAAGAGATTACTGTTGGTAACAAAAATTTTTTCATTAATAGATTCCTGTTGAGAAAATACTTAACTAGAAAATAATAAATAGGGTTTAAAAAATATGTATCAAGTTACAATTCAGTGTAACTGAAAATGAATCAGTCTTTTTTTTGCGGAACTGTTGTTTCAGGAACTAAAAATTGATGTTTATAACTAAATTTTAGTAAATATAAAATAGCAATAGATATGATAAATAATATTTTACCAACTACTGAATTATAGTCATGCCAATTAACAGCTATAACAAATAAAGTCAAAGCCATAGCAATGATTAATGCAAATAACCATCCTCGAAAATCCCTTGGGTTTAACAATGATGGTGAAACTATCCATAATACATGAAAGATAATATAAACACCTATGAATATCGCAAAAATATTTTCTAGCCGTGGTTTTAGATTGTTAGAAAATAAAGCTGTTCTTGCATTTCTAAACATTCGATCACTAGTTAGAATACCATATTCGAATAGCTCTATACTACCACCAATTTCAGTTTCATAAGGTGATAATTGTGATTGTTGTTTGGCAATTATACTAATATTATCTGGCAATACTGCTACAAAATTTATTTTTAAATCCCCAATTTTAGGTTGCTCAGGATTTTTACCTATATAATAACCGCCTTCAATAAAATGTAGTTGCTTATTTGGCAATATCTTTCGCAAATTTTTTTGTTCTAGCCATAAACCTTTCATTGGTAATTTTTGATAATGATTCATATCATTAATAAATTTACTTGGAACAATAAAATCACCTAATATTACCTGTTTGGCAGTAAAAAGTTTACTTGTAAATGGCATTGTTGAATTATTATGATTATCAAATTTTTTAGAATCAATAAATTGTTCTGACCAGATTTTATTATAATTATGTTCAGAATCTTCTTGCCATTGATATGCTTGTATTATCCGGCGTAATTTTATAACATTAACCACTTCAATTTTAAATATTTTATCTATTATAATTTCATCTACTGTAGTTTCCCCAACTATATGAATTAATTTATTATTATTATTCATATCAACTTGATCAACATCAACTGATATAACAGTATTTTTTCCTTCAACTAAAGTTTTAGCTTGGTAAATAATTTTTGGTTCTTGTGTCATTAAATTAATAATGGCTGTAGTACAGAACCATAAACCTAAAAATAACCCTATAATAGTCAGTAAAAAAACAACCATTCTAGATTGTCGTAATCGTTGGGGAAAATTAGTAGTTAGCTTGGCCATTTAATAATAATTTAGGATTTATGAGACAACTTAAAAAGTTGTATACTATTAATGATAGGTCTCTGTAAAAACAGAAACCTAGAAATAATCACATAGTGAATGTGCGTCTGTCTTTAGGAATATTAATTAAAGCTTTTTCAATTTTATTTCGAGTTTCTCCTTTATCCAATTCTCCAAAATGAACTCCAATACCAGCTGGACGTTGACCTTGAGCTCCTTTAGGATTAATCCATGCAATTTCACCAGCTACTGGGGTTTTTTCTCCATCATCTAATAAAGTTAATAATAAAAATACTTCATCCCCTAATTTATATGATTTCTCTGTAGGATAAAATAACCCTCCACGTTTCAAAAAAGGTAAATATGAATTATATAATTTAATTTCGTCTGGTATATTCAACGTCAGCATATTATGCTTCATACCGCGTGGACGTTTTTTCTTCTTTATCATCACCATCAGGTCCTCCGTTTTAGTTCAACCCAAGCGATTGCAATTGATTCCAACAATCCTTGTGGTTTAATATTAGAATTGATTAATTGATATGCTTCTTGTTGTAAATCTAGTAACTTAAATAAATGTTGTAAGTTTAAATTATTAGAAAATTTTTGTAAAGATTCTATCTGATCTTGATTAACTAGAAGTTGAGTTTGGCCAGTGATAGAATAACGAATAACATCAGTAGTCCAACTTAATAACCATTTTAATACTAATGCAATTTCCATCTTAGCCCAATTTGCTGCAATTTTTACTGGATTATTAGATGGCAATGTCACCAAACTATTAAATAATTCCTGTCGTTTGTCCATATTATCAGCCAATTCTAGAGCTGCTAAAGGAGCTTGAGCAGATAAATTTAATAATAAAGATATATGTTTTTGATTGGTTAAATGTTCGCATAACCAATTATAAGTTAAATTTTTATCTGGACGGCTAAAATCTAGTTTTTGACAACGACTACGAATTGTAGCAGTCAAAATCATTGGGTTATGACTAATTAATATAATTATAGTATCAGATGGAGGTTCTTCTAATAATTTAAGTAAACTATTAGCTGCATTACGATTCATTGCCTCAGCTGGATTAATGATGACAATCTGATAATGACCATATTTGGCAGTTAAAGAACAGAATTGAATAGTATGGCGGATTTGGTCTACAGAAATTTGTTTACCAATACCTGCTGGTTGAACTGATAATAAATCTGGATGAGTTTTGGCTGTCAATAGTTTGCATGATTTACAATTTCCACAAGCTTGGTTTTGATCACATAGCAATGTTTCAGTCAAATATTGAGCAAATATACTTTTGCCCATTCCTTTAGGGCCATATAATAATAAAGCGTGTGGCAAGTTGTTTTTACGTGATAATATCTGTTGCCATAATGGTTCGTGCCAAGGTAAGATATTGCTCATGTTTTAATCCATTCCGAAAGCTATCCAAATTACAATAAAAGAACTGCCGAAAGCTAATCCATCTAATAACGGTAACCAAACTCGATAAGGACGGATCAAATAAACTATCATCGGATAACCTAAAAATTCTGCGGCAGAGACACCAACTATAAATCCAGTTACATCCGCATAATAAGTTCCAATACTCATTCCCAATATTTGTAAAATAAAACGATTTGCAGTATTAACTAAATGTCGAAAAGAATCCCCCACTGCTAAAAGAACTGGATTCATAGTGCTAATGATTGAAGCTGGAATCATACCAGCAGCCAAAATTTGTAGTATCCAACCAGCATCTTGGTAACGCTCATCATAAAGCAATGCAATTAATTGATCCCCCCATAATACCACTGCCCATAATGGTGGTAAAAATAGTAATAGCAACATTGCTCTACTTTTAAAAGTTTGAGCGCGGAGGATTTTTGGATCTTGTTCAACTATGCGGGAATATAATGGTAAAAGGACTGTAGAAGCTAATTTTATTAATGGTTCTACGGTAAGACGGGATAGATTTTTAGCTAGTAAATAAACTCCTAACATGCCCATACCAGCAATACTACCAAATACAAACACATCTAATCTAGCTACTAAAAATCCTAATGCAGTGCTAATAAATATCCATTTTCCAAACCGAATTAATTCGTTGGCTGATTGAGATTCCCATTGGACTTTCATGGTTGTGCCAGCCAATACTGTGTGACTAGCGACAAGTTTGACTAAACGGTTGGCAAAAATACCAGCAACTAATGCCCATACAGATGGATAGTACCAAGCCCATATCATCATCGTAATTAAACTACAAAAATGAGCCACTAAATCTAAAATTACTAATTTACCTAGTATCATTCTACGAGAATATACTAGTAACCAAGTTGAGTTAAAACCAGCTATGATAGCTGTTAATCCTGCAAATGGAATTATGATGGTTAAACTAGGTTCATTATTGAGAGAGGCTAATGGCCAAGCAAAAGCCATTGCTGCTATTGCTAAAATGATGCCACGAATTATCTGAATTGTCCAAGCTGTGCGGATAAATTCTGGTTCTTCACCACGTTGATTCTGAATAATATTGGGTCGTAAACCAACATCTGAAAACATTTCCAGACCTATTAATACTGCGGTTACAACACCAACAATTCCAAATGCTTCTGGAGATAATAGCCTAGTTAATACAATATTGCCACCAAAACGCATGACTTGTGAGATTCCAAAACCTAAAATTATCCAGACAGAACCTCTAATGGCCAATCTTTTTAATAGAGCTAGGGAAACTCCTTGCTTACCAGCAGTAGTCGATGTCACGGTAAAATTCCCTATTATAAGTATCCATTATGCAAAGCCATGCTGTTGTAAAAAGTTTTCATTAATTGGTTTAGATACTTGCTTATCAAGTAACAATCTTTCCAAATAACGAGCAATAATATCAACTTCTAAATTAACCTGTTGGCCAATTTTTATTGCTGCTAAAGTAGTACGTTCTTGAGTATGTGGTACTATGTTTAAACTAAATTCAGCATTTTGTACAGAATTAACAGTCAAACTAATTCCATCTATACAAATTGAACCTTTAGGAGCAATATACTTAGCTAATTCATTTGGTGCTTGTATATTTAAACGGATTGAACGACCTTCTTCATAACATTGGGTTATTTTTCCTACTCCATCGACGTGGCCACTTACTATGTGACCACCTAAATGCATTTGTGGAGTTAAGGCTTCTTCTAAATTAACTGTACTGCCAATTGTTAATTTACCTAAAGTTGTATGCAATAAAGTTTCATTGGAAACATCAGCCCAAAAACCATCACCAGGTAGTTTTACTGCTGTTAAACAAACGCCGTTCACAGCAATACTATCACCTAATTGAACATTACTCCAATCTAATTCAGTAGCTTGTATATATAGACGAGCATCAGTATCAGTTGTTTTTCGTTGAGCTATTTTGCCCACAGTTTGAATAATACCAGTAAACATTTTATTTAATTCTTAATTATGAATGCTTAAT
>JQIA01001811.1_pt1 | contig 11481 bp, 12 predicted proteins | sample 811431 | NCBI WGS metagenome assembly JQIA01 (sample SAMN02998118, study PRJNA258478) | marine sediment metagenome | biome: marine; feature: seafloor; material: sediment; isolation source: oil-polluted sediment collected from 3 locations (0.5 km, 0.7 km and 0.9 km)... | place: USA: Gulf of Mexico ... | reverse complement strand
CCGCTTTCCGTGGTCTGGCCTGGGTAAGTACGTAAAATTTGACTCCTAGCGCCCGCTTCTACCCTCTCTCAGATCTTGTCAGATCTGTTCTTATCTTTCTTGTTCTAGAGGAGAGGTTTATAATGCGTGTGCCATAATTTTCAAGTCTGGCTTTTTATTTTTATTTTCAATATCTAACAAAGAGTTACTTTTGTTTATAGGCTTCATAAAATAAGTATGCGTGATTTTGCAAAGTTGGAAGAACGTTTTGTGGACGACCCTGAAGGTGTGTATGAATTAATTGAGTATTTGGCGCACAATACTCTACAATGTGAAAAACAACAGTTTTCATGTGCATGTCATAAATGTAAAGATCGTCGATGTTTAGTTGATGTCGTGGGGAAGTTTGACAAGTTGGAGTGGAGTATGATTTTTGAAGTGGTGAAGGATGCGTTTGATCATTATAACGAATAAACTTTTACTTTGAAATTATTTGTTAAATTAAGGGAACTTCAATGCAGTAATTTGCAGTCGCAGTCAAGAAGATGATCTTTGTATTCGCATACTGCCACATGATACGTTGCCACGTCTCTATTTGATATCGATGAGCGTCGTTCACAATTACGAGTGTGGGGAGGGTAGAAGTAACTGTAACGATTGGTTGTTCACATGAAAGAAAAGGGGGTACCTCGCTTGAGGTGTTTTGTGTGCCATAAGTGGGAAGCAGTAATAAATTTCGGCATGTCAAGTCCATTTTAATCGTTAAAAGAAACATATCAGAGTTATTCATATTGACAACGTGTAGAGGTCCACGTAAGTCCTGTGTAAAGTGTTGAGATAATTTTGCACTTGGTGAGAATACTAACACATGTGAGGCTTCAATGTAGTATGGAAGTAGAAGTGCAATTGCGTCATTTTTACATTCAGTTGGAGTAACTAGCTGAGCATAAGTATTTCCTGTATTGAAGTATGACGCAATTCGCTTTAATGCAATACGTTGTTTGTTGTTAATAATATGCAATTGTTCGTCATCAACTGCAACTTTTATAAACTGATGGAACATGTGAAACACAGTCTGGGAGTTATTAGGAGGATGTGGTGGATTCATTATGTGTGTCGTAAGTTTGAATCAATGTCAAGTGTAAAGTACTTAACTTTATTTAGAAAGTATTTTGTTTCACAAATGTTTTCCACACCAATCAAAGCGTCCAAAAAGGTGAAACGAGTTTCCGTAATTTGGGCTCCCCAAAAAGCCCACGTTGTGAAACCTATGGAGAATGTTCAAAATTCTCCCTGTAGAAGAAGGTTGTCGTTTAGTTAATAATATAATGGACAACTTCTTCCTCTTACTTGCAAACTCTTGCCAATTGCTATACACATTATAGACGTAAATAAACTAGTTGATAAACTAACTAGTATTATGTGAAGTAAATGTTGAACTTGCGAACCCTCAGCAAACTCTATAATGAACAGACTTGACGACGTTACAAATTTATACTTGTTTTGAATTGGAAGCGAGACCCCCTCTGTAGTGTTAAATAGATCGATGTAACTCTCAACATTGAGCCAATCTGCATCATCGCCAATACGTTCAACTTCAAAAAATAGTTGAGAAATACTCACAGAAAGCGCCAATGCGAAGAAGAAAACAAACGCCCAGAGTGCCTTTAATGGAAGCCAGTAAATGTGAAACGAGAGGGAAATTGCAAAAACCGTGAGTAGGTGGGGCGAATCAACCTGTTGCCAAATAATCGATGTTGTGTACGCGTAGCTATTGATAATAATGGCAAACACAACAATGAGACATGAAAATTGTACCACTCGATATGCCCAATAAAACTTCTTTTCCCCGTCATTATAAATCTTTCGCATTGGGATGTACGTCGATGTGGTGGTAGTCCAGCGTGAATATGTCGAAACATTTATGATGCACTCTAAAATGCTATACGCGGCACCAATAAGTAACACTGCAGAATGTAAATAAGCAATTGGTTGCCAATCTCCAGCTTGGATAAATTGAATGCCGTCAGGGGGTGATTGATAAACCGTAGTTGTGAGTAGGGCAAAGCCTACGTAGAGGGATAACCCAGTCGACGTGACGAATGAAGCAATGGCTGCGAAACGAAGTGGAAGTTGAAGTGGTTCATCCTCTTTTGATTCAGTTTTGGATATGACCCACGACAGAGACATGCTCAATGCCAGGACGTATAGCACATTTTGAATCACTGGAAATGGATGAAAGGTCGTTTCTGACGTGATTAGTGCAGTCAGAGCATCAGCAATGAAAAGCGCGATGATAATAAAAAAAAAGACGTAAAGGGTAATATTAATAAAGTACATTTTACTACGCTGGGCAGAATTGTGGTGGAGGTGGTTGGTGTATGGAACTGGCAAGGCAAGATTGTAGTTGAGGTGAAACATCTTTCAATTGTAAAAGTTCGGAATCTCCCGCGATACCTATACATTCTGTAGTGTCGTGACAACGCAAAACTCCGTCGGATGGAAGCATGGTACCGTTTCCGATGGCTGGGCAATACCTTTTTGGACGAATTGGTAGGAGAAATCCCAGGCTCACTCTGCATAATAAACTATTTCCTGCGAGAATCCGACTTTCGCCACAGACTGGGCTCGCTATAGGAAGCGAATACATGAAATTGAGGCAATCTGCAGTGGATGCAAATTGTTTCATCCCACCGATACAGTTAGTTTCGTGAACGTGGCATAACCATTCCACATTCCATGAGCTTGAAAATGCAGCCAAGGTATATAAAGCCTGTACAATGAGTGGGAGAGCTGTAGGTTGTTTAGAATTGTGAACTTGTGTATCACGGATTGAAAGACGAGCAATTTTGTCGTTACATTCCAAGTATTCAGCCACGAGTTCCAAGCTCCCAATTCTACGATCCGAACACCATGTTTTATCTTCCTTCTGTCCGACCTGCAGTGTCAAGTCATTTTTCAAAACATACCGCTCTCCGCAATCATCCGCTTTAATTGAAGCTAGGACGACTTTTTCGGGATTATGCAGTGTTAGTTGTAACGCCCCTCTGGCCACCCCTTGATTTGTAAACGATAACATTTCAACCATTGTGGATATGTTCATAGTATATTCAGATCCGTAAAATGTTACAAAATGAGCATCATCTTGCATCACCTCTATGAGGGAATTTTCAACTGCGTGGAAATCAAAGCATGTTGAACGTAGCTGTTCCAGTAAGATGGTGCGTAATTTAAGCAGGGTATTTATTCGAGCAGTTTCCAGCTCGAAATCGTTCCATTCGCACATCGTTTCGTGAAAGGTGTTAAATTCCATCTGGCGACAATCTCGAGTAATGTAGTCTACTCTATACGTGTGAGCCCAGTACCACCACATAGGTTGCTTGGAAAACGTGTTACAAGTTTGACGTAAAGAAGTTGCAATCGCGTTAAATCTTTCTCCAAAGGTTTGAGCGACAAACGGATGGCAGAAACATCCTTCCACGTTCAATAGAGATACTGTTAGACAGCATGTTTGAGTGGGAATATGGAAATTTGTTGTGCACGCAAGGTTAAAGTTGTCAATGAAGGATAAACATTCGCGTATGTTAGTGGCTGTCGTCAGATAGTAAAAAAGGAAGATGTAAATCCACGCACAATTCATATTGTGATGATTCAAATTCGTAATGTATTTCCTGAAGAGACTTGGCTAGAGTTTTTTTCAAACCATCTAATTTGTACATTCTGGCAGTTAGTGAGTACGCAACAGTACAATTTATTTTTCACGCGACGCGAACTTCATCGTACATGTTGCCAGATGCAAAAAGTTGTGGAAAATACGGACATTGTTTCGAGCGCGACATATTTAGAATTGGAACGATTGGAGTTGCGATATGTCGTCATTGTGGAGTACATTAAACAACAGATAGAAGAAATCGCACGTATAGAGCGCGTTAAGAGTCATCAAAGGGGACTTAAAACGTCTTATACAGGTTCCATGATGTTCAAGAAATTAATTATTGCCGATCAGCAGTTAGTTAACGAAGCGCGATTGTTACTGGAACGAATCGAGTCCCTTAAAGATCATGCTGAAAAGATTGAAGCACTAAAGCGTGAAATGTTTGTTCATTTCGAGCGCTGTTCTAAACAATATAATAGTGTTCAGCTTTCCATGCATATTTCCGACATTCAGAAAACTGTGCAAGAACTGAAATTAGAAGCACTGAAACCCCTCTCAGACCAGTTGAGGAGGGACGTTGATGGCATAAAGGATAAGATGAATGAACTTGGTCGGAAAATGATGATGCATGAAAACGTGGAAACGCGGGCCTTTTCTAGGTTTAACACAACGTCAACTGACAATGTGTCTGAACTTATGACCGACATTTTAAGCACGTCAAATTTTTCACTAAAGGAGGAAGCAACGTTGGTTTAATTTATAAAAGTAAAGTACATAACCTGCGTAATTAAATTTGTCGCCTCACAATATTTTTTTTGCAACTTGTTGATAAATGACGCCGCTTTCAATACAGACAAAACTTGAAATGTTGGGCGTGTCAACCGCGAAAGTGCCCACTTCTGGACCTGGTTATGATAATGCAGTGAAATTCGCAGTTGAGTTGCGTTTGAAGCGGATTGAGAAAGGTCTGCGATACGCAGAAAAACAACTCTCCTTTGCCGAAAAGGAGGTTGAACTTTGGGGAAATGAGGTTGTTCGTTGGAAGTTAAAGGTGGAGCAGGCTATGGAAACACACCACAAAGTAAAGACGCGTCATACCCTATTGTTAAAGGTGGCTGAGGAACAACTCAACGTCGCGGCAGAGAGTACTGAACGTTGGATTAGCGAGGCTGCAAGTCAAGCTGTTCAAGTTAAACGTTGGACTGGGCTGAAACAGCAAGTTGAAAGTTTTAGAGAAGAATTTTCGAGTGAGTAACGTTTATACTAATTATAATGCTTTACGTCCACTCATTGTAGAAAACTCCCATCCACAGTTTTCGCGTCAAAAAATCCAATATCGTGTGTCAAAACACCACACGTGTTATCTCCTTAATTATTTCCTCAGTTGTGTTCTGAAGTGAAACTTCCCCCTGGCGAACGTTTGCGTTAAATTTGAGTAGCCTAAATACGAGATATACCTTTTGGTTAAAGCTAGCCACAGTTTCGTCAGATGCAGAAAAGGGTTCAAAATGTAGGGAGAATAACATTGAATAGTCGTGGAGGTTTTTGATTGCCAACACTGTAGCAAAGAAAAACAATTCGCAAATCTGTTTCCGATTGACATTGTATAGTTTTCGAATGCGCATCATGTAAACGACTGCACACGCAAGAGCAGAATCATCGTCCATTATACACCAGCACATGGCCCTGGATTGTTTAATAACTAATTCAAGTTGCACGTCGCCGTCATACCAAAATATGTCGGGTACGTTCATTTTATGTGACTTGCCTCTAGGCAGTTTATTGTATATCATTGAATTGGCGAGCTTTTTGATCCACCACCACCATCCACGCCAATACATTCAGTGTGATAATAACGTGTAATCAATGCTTGTGTTTTTGTAGTTTTCTTACACTCTATTCTGGAAACGCCCTTGATGACTCGTAGGGAGTATATGTCTGTCAGCTTGGCTTGCTTGTGAAGTTTCAAAGGTAAATGTTTTGAGGTTTTACATTCAAGAAGATTTCTCTTTTTAACATATAACTCCAGACTCATTCCTCCTCTGAATTGTGTACCTGGCAAGTTGAAAACATTTCAGTCAACGTTTTTTGCTGCCCAACAGTTGAGGACGACTTTCGCTTGGACTTGCGACGTTTTGCTGCAGCCGCAGTTCCTTCCGCGAGAGTTAGGGGCTTTCCGAATATGTTGGACTGTCTACTTACAGCAGTCGTATTCATCTGTACCTTCTTTGACAAAGTCTTTCCGGATGGAGTACTCGACACGAACTTGTCCATTGCTCCGGTTAACCTGGGTTTTGGTGGGACACGAAATGTCGACGGGTTAACGCGCACGTTTTGCCATGCGCAGTTATGTAGGCAAGTAAGACGTTCTTCAGTTGTCTCACCTGGGAAAAAGTCGAGCAGTTTCTTTTCCGCAAAGTTTACGATTTCACGCACATACGCGTCCATGTCTAACACGTAGCCGTCTTTGAATAACTCGAGTGGGATAGTTGATTCCGAAACTTTCCCGTTACGTCGCCCAGTCATACACTTGTAGAATGTAATTCGGTCTCCAACTCGCACCTCGTTACCCGATTCTTCTAATAATTTTGCGGCTTCAATGTGAGGTTGGGGAGTAGTAAATTCAGACAGGTGCTTGCTAATGTTGGACGTGTGTTGAAGCAAGGAAATGTCTGCCAATCGTCTCGACAGTAATCGCGCACATCGCTTGCGGAAATAGAGGGCAATCTGACTTGCCGTTTTGTTGTTTAACAGCGCCATTTCTAGAATGGTTTGGGTAGTCGTGGAATTATACTTGGTCAGGTCACGTTTTTCCATACCCGATTGTTTCAAGTAACGACACCCATCGTCGTCAAGTAATACCTTGACGTAACACTTCTTGGCGTTGAAGTAAGTTTTAAGGGACAAATTTTCGTACTCAATATGGAGATGTTTATCAGACGGCAACAGGCCAGAGTCGACGTTGATCCACTGCTCGATACGACGTCCAATTACGTCCCCAATTGACCTGTCAGTAACCGTCTGCAACTCAATCATCAAACTGTCCGTGTCGCCGTAAACTACACGTAATCCATACTGCTTAAACTCCTCGCAGTTTTCAATCTCGGCGTGTATCTTTTGAAGGAAGTACTTTCCAAATGACGTAATTGACACGGCACCAGGAAGTAAACTTAAGTCGCTAAGTAACGTTCCTAACTGTCCGTAAAGTGAATTGGCTGCAATTTTCAACTCTTTCTGCTCGGCTTCCCACATAGCGAGTTTATTCAACTCATCTTCAATGAACGGCCGTTTTTCTTCCTTTACCCTTGCTTTTAAAATAGCGATTTGCTGGCGTACATCTTTGCGCCTGTCGAGGATAATTTTCCACACTCTAGGCAATTCACCTTCCATGATATGTTCCTTGAGGAAACAAAACCCAACTGGGGATTGGTATACGTCGTCCCACGTATACCAAGAATCTTTAGTGGGTGGTGGTACAAGGGTTGAGTGACAGATGTTGAACGTTCTCGCAAGACTGGGATACAGTGAGTTGAAATCGAACGTAACTACGCAACCTTCGCGAACTCCGGTAGTAGGTTCGATAACAAAGGCGCCATCGTACTTTTCGCTCTCAATTGCTGCGTTGAACAGCTCTCGACAGCCAGGAATCGTCTCGTAGGCATGATGGAGTGTTTTTACGTTGCCAATTTCCATGTTGATCAAGTAACGCGACTTGATCTGATCTCGAACCATCATGGACAATACATAAGCCAATCCTCGGTCTAGAGCATCTTGTACACGAACACGCAAGACGCGCGACTTTGCAATTTGTCTACGAACCAAATCCATGATGCTCGCGATTTTGACAGGTAAATCTACGTCGCGAATGCAGTATCGTAGCAATTCTAAACGCGTCATGGAGGTTCCGTGAAACTTTGGATGAATCTCATCGTACCCGACATCAGCCTTCCCACCAAACTTGAAGGAATTCGCTACAGTCCCGAGTTTGTAGTTGTCTAACTTGAGAGCAGCCTGGCAGATTGGAAATAAATCCATAAAAACACGGCCAGGGCAGTTAATAAAAGTTTGCTCTCGGGTTCCTGCCTGTTTTGTCTTCTTCTCACGGAGTAGAATGACTAGAGGTTGGTCAGGCAGCCTGGAAAAATAGTCAAATTTTGGTATCCCAAGTCGTAATCCACGACGAATGATGTAGGGGAAATCGTAGAAATTGCTATTATACCCCGACGTAATATCGGGGTTGCAACTTAGGTAAAAGTCTCTAAATTGTCGTAACAAATCATACTCCCGTTCAACGTAGAACACTGTTCCAAATGGAATTCGCAAAGACCCTCGTTCACATACTCTTGCTGCGTCAATTGATTCTCGCCAGTTTTCGAGAGTCAGTTTCATTTCCTCCGGCGTCAATAGCTCATCAACCTGATCCTCATCCACCTCATAATCAGCACGAATTGGAATTTCTTCCAACAGTCGTATAGATTCGTCGTAGTCGTCCTCAGTGTTGTAAATTTCGTCCTCGACATTGGGCGACTTGAGCGCGAAGGACGTAAATTTGCCCTGAAACCAGCAGCTAATAATCCCAACTGGATAGGCTGCTTGTTTCGTCTCGTGGTTGCGGTATACGACACTGATCACTTCGATATCGAGCACAAACATGCTCCACGGTGCATCCTCGCGAGATTGGTCGTTACATTTCACAATTTCGTCATATGTAAAGACATTCCCGTCCTTTTCTGGGACTTGAATCCATTCAAATGACGATACCTTTTTACCCAAAAGAAAGGCATCCACCGCGACCTTTGAATTATCGTACACGCCACGATGTATAGGCAGTACTTGCTCGTTTTCAGCTAGACTGTTTAGGAATTCGGCTGCTTGTTTTAACATGAACGGATATCGAAAGCTAAATTCGACAAATAATCTTTCATGTTGTTCCGCAATGAGGAATCCGCGAGCACTCACAAGTTTCCAACCTAGGACGGGGTTTTCAGTGGGCGGTGTTTCTTTAGTACACGGTTCTCGATACACGCCATACGACCCCGTATTACAGGAGCATTGAGTTCGCCGACATCGAAATTTTTTGTGAACCAAATAATGGACGAGTTTGTTGTAAACAATGTCAATCTTGTCGGCGGAAAAATATGGCCCAATTGCCCAACTTAAGGTGATTGGAGTTCCCTTTATGAAAATCGAAACTAACTTGTTTTGGTCGGTCCTTCCAAAACAGGCAATTTGACTTTCTCCACTTGAGGAATATATTTCAGTCAGTTCAAGTATTTGAATTTCCATTTGTTTGTGATGGTTTAAGTTTTGAAGTACAAGTTATGGACTTTACTTTTCAAACATCACAATTTAATGGCATCCTTTCGATATCGAGATATGGACAGTCAGAGTGATGACGAAGGTTCGTCGAGTAGCGAGTCGCAAGGTTATAAAGTCAGTCGGCATGTTGCGAAGCTTGATACACGTATGACAGCTCCAGAAGCTAGAAAAAAAATTCCACTCGAGTTTGGTCCTAAGCTAGCGTCTTCTAACAACCTGGGGTGGCGTCAAACCGACTACCAAGGTCATTCCGGACCCAAGTATAAACAAGTCGAGTATACCACTGAGAAACCTACAACTAAAAATGTAGCTTACAATCCAAAGTCTCCACAAGTGCCAAAAGAAGCGTTTGTTTGGTAGTATTAATTACATTTTAATACGTTTATTCATCCAATCGATTTCGATTCGTTCTTTCGACAGCGCCAAACTCTGTACAGTAAAGGGGAACTTGTATCGTATCTTCCTACAATCCTCGTCTAAACACAGCGAGTAAATCCCCCCTAAATCGTCGCTATAAATAATCTGTCCGTTGCTCCTGTGAAACCGGCCTTGCACTGGACAGCACATTTGCGTCCTAAACTTGAAGGTTTCGTTTTCCATCACTTGGATTCCAGAGACTGGTTCACATTGGTACCGCGCGGAGATTTCTTCAAACACCATTTTTTGAGTAGCATAATTGGGGTTAGTAACTCCGGTAGCAAAGGAAAGAGTCACGTCAGAAATACTATCAAGCGAGTGAAGTGGCCCCATAACAGGCAACTCATATCGCGTGCTGTGGCTAGAATGGAATGTCACAGACCCGAGGCAAAATAGCCTTGCTGAAAACGGAGCATTCTTATCCTCAAGTGGAACTGCATGAAACATACATGTGCCACTTACATGTTTACCACTAAACGGTAAACGAAATGGCTTCGGGCGTCGATTTGGGTAGAGACCTATGTCCACTTCCAACCCCTTGATTTTCTTTTCAGGAAAGGCCTTGAGTACAAATTCCTTTACATGACCGACATGTTCGAACCAGATGTTCCAAATGATGTGCAAGGATACGTGCCCTTTTCTAGTTGACGAAAGCACGACGGGGTCGTCGCTGGGTTCTGTATTAAACAGCGCTATGTAAACATCTCTCACACGCCCTCGTGCGAAACGAACAACCTCCAAGTGTTCCTCGCTGTTCATGTCAATCCCCTTGCCGTCCAAATCCAAGTATAATCTACATGGAACGCCTGGACATATCATTTCGTGAAAGAACCGCTGGTCGACATTCGCCATAAGATCAACTAGGTCATCAAAGGGAGTCACGTGGTAGGACATGGAAATTGTACCCGACGGAGTACTGTACCTGCTTGTCCAGCGCTTGCTATTGTCTTTACAATAAAAGATAAGAGTTGACGTCGATGTTTTATACTCGTCCCATTTTTTGTCAACTTGTTGTGACATTGGTTGTGTGTGAATTGTGTAGATAAAAAAGTTTACTTTTTTAACCTTTAAAACGGTTTCTATTTTTCCTCGTCTTCTGAATATTCATACAATAATTGTTGTGCGATATCTAACATGTCGCGAATCATCCCATTTTTCACCTCTTCGTCGACCTCCTCGATGGCCTCTTGTAAAGTACCTTGAACCTGCCGTGCAAACTCGAGTGTTACATAATGTCGCATTGAACCGTCTGGGAAATTCGGAGACTTGCCAACAAATTTCATTTTCTTCGTTGAGTTACCACAAACGAGGTTGCTTGTATACCTTTGAATATCTTCCCTTCGCTGAATTTCCCCCACCTCGGCGTCGATGGGCTGAATTAAAATGTCAATGTCGTACTCCCCAATAATCGATTGAATATCATCATCCTGGCAGTTTTTTTTTAATTCAGGGATGTCAGGAGGTTGAGAAAACTTTTCCCATTGAAGGTGAAGTAATTGCATCTCTTTTGAACCATTAATGGGAAACTCATTTAAATCCAAACATAGAGACATGACAATTGTGAAATTGTGACGGTTATACTAAAGTTATGTATTTTACTTTTTTAATTGTGTTCACATAATGTCAAACTGTAACGGACTTTTAGCAGAAAATATAACTTGCGACGCAGAAGAAAGCCTTCCTCCTAGCTCACTTTCCGCATGGCAATTGCTCCGCTGATAACCAGTTTGCAGTTTTTTGGTACGGCATTGGTTTCGTTATAGGTCATGCGTTCTTAATGGGGGCTTCTGGGTTAGCGCTTTGTTTTCAGAAATGTGTCGCAAGGCCCAAACCCGAGGTCAAGTGGGATGTGTTTGGGCGATTGTCTCTTTTTTGTTCATGACTGAAAATATTTTTATTGCTTCATATAACTTACACACAATATCGACGAGAGTGCTTGAATTTAGTGTATTTTCATCATAGCTTTAGCGTGCTTATACGGAAATGTTGTATTTCAGCCAATTGCAGCCAGCAGTTGGATTCTACATTGGGCCAATATAATCACCCTCATTACGGTAGTTTTTACTGCAATTACCGTATTTGTTTATAGTTGTAATACCGCGACTGTTTTG
>JQIA01001810.1_pt1 | contig 11482 bp, 13 predicted proteins | sample 811431 | NCBI WGS metagenome assembly JQIA01 (sample SAMN02998118, study PRJNA258478) | marine sediment metagenome | biome: marine; feature: seafloor; material: sediment; isolation source: oil-polluted sediment collected from 3 locations (0.5 km, 0.7 km and 0.9 km)... | place: USA: Gulf of Mexico ... | reverse complement strand
AGCTTTTTTGGCTTTATTTCCATACTCCTGATTAAGGCATTAAAGCAGCGTAAAAACCATCGCATGAATGATCCAATGATCATCGAAGCAGAGCAAGAGCTACCTGATAAAATTAGCACCACGATGGCGATTGTTTGGCTTATCTCAGGTATTTTGTTTTTAGTGTTAAGTGCTCATTTTTTAGTAGATTCTGCTATTTTTATTGCGAAAGCTTATGGTATTAGTGATTTAGTCATCGGCTTAACTATTATTGCTCTTGGTACTAGCCTACCAGAACTTGCAGCAACCATTGCGAGTATCAGAAAAGGTGAAGACGATTTAGCAATGGGTAACATTGTGGGTTCAAATATTTTTAATATTTTAGCAGTATTGCCGTTTGCTGGTATTATTGCCCCTGGCGCAATCAATCCTGAAGCATCATTGCGCGACGCACCAGTAATGATAGCTATAACAACACTCTTATTTATACTTTGTTTTAGTCGTAAAGCAGGTTTTTTTAGATTAACGCGTATAAAAGGTGCATTATTAGTATTCACTTTCATTGCTTATCAAGTATTATTGTTTAGTCAAATAACTCGTTAACTTACAGAATTATTTTAATGAAAAATTTTAAAGAACTCGCCAAAAACGTTATTAATATAGAGCAACAAGCCATTGTTGAGTTATTGCAATACATTGATGATAGCTTCGAGCAAGCTTGTCAGTTAATGTTTAATTGCCAAGGTCGTGTCATCGTTATTGGTATGGGAAAATCGGGGCATATTGGCGGAAAAATAGCAGCGACTTTAGCCAGTACTGGCACACCTGCATTTTTTGTTCATCCTGGTGAAGCAAGTCACGGAGATCTAGGCATGATCACCAGTGCTGACGTAGTATTAACCATTTCAAATTCTGGCGAAACAGGTGAAGTATTAGCAATTATTCCAGTCATAAAACGTATCGGTGCTAAACTTATCTCAATGACAGGTAATACTGAATCAACATTAGCAAAACTTGCCGATACTCATGTTTGCATCAAAGTAACGACTGAAGCTTGCCCACTTGGATTAGCGCCAACCTCAAGTACCACCGCAACATTGGTAATGGGTGATGCTTTAGCCGTCGCATTACTTAATGCCCGTGGATTTACTGCTGATGACTTTGCCCTTTCTCACCCTGGTGGTAGCTTAGGAAAGCGTTTATTACTGCGCTTAAGCGATATTATGCACCATGGAGAGCGCTTACCTGTTGTTGCTGATACCGCACTTATTAAAGATGCGCTAGTTGAAATGTCGTTGAAAGGTTTAGGTATGACTGCCATTGTAAATAACGAAAACACCTTGGTTGGTTTATTTACCGATGGTGATTTACGTCGTATTTTAGATGCTAAAGTCGATATTCATAGCGATGCTATAGCCTCGGTAATGACGAACTCACCAACCACAGCCCAAAGCAATATGTTAGCCGCACAAGCCTTGAACATAATGGAAGATAAAAAAATCAATGGTTTAATCATTGTGAATGAAAACCAGCAACCTGTAGGTGCAATGAATATGCATGACTTACTTCGCTCAGGCGTACTTTAAATGAAACTTTTAACAAATACTTTATATGGCAATGTTGATCCTGATATTTTAACAAAAGCAGCCAAGATAAAACTGCTGGTATGCGATGTTGACGGTGTATTTTCTGATGGACGAATTTATTTAGGTAATGATGGCGAAGAATTAAAAGCCTTTCATACTAAAGATGGCTTTGGTGTTAAAGCGTTAGCTGCTAGTGGCGTTGCGATTGCTATTATTACGGGAAGGCGTTCAAGTATTGTTAAAAACAGAATGACTGCACTCAATGTCGAACATATCATTCAAGGGCAAGAAAATAAATTGCCCGCATTATTATCATTAGCTAAAACCCTTAATATACACAACACTGAAATTGCTTACATTGGCGATGACATGCCTGACTTACCTTGCATTATTGACGTTGGCTTAGGTGTTGCTGTACAAGATGCGCACCCTTTGGTACTCAACAAGGCCAACTTCACTACCTTTACCCGTGGTGGTTTTGGTGCTGTAAGAGAAGTATGTGATTTAATAATGCAATGTCAGAACACGCTAAAAAATGCCACCGGCGCTAGTATATGAATAGGTTAAACACCTTTGCCCTGCTTGTTTTATTATTAGGTGCTATGGGTTATGGCATCATTGAATGGCGCAGTTCACAAACAATAGCAACAGCTGCCGTTGATAATGAGCTAACACCCGATTTTATTGCTGAAGCACTTAAAAGTAATGTTTATACCGAAGCAGGAAGTTTATCGCATGCCATTGTAGCTGATCGCATGGAGCATTACGCTGAACTTGAGGTAACACACTTTGAGTTACCCAATTACACTTTATTTCCCAAAAAAAGCCGTGATAAAAACACCAAAAGTAATACTACGAGCAATATTGCAAACAATATCAACAATAAAGTCACATTAGAAAAAACAAATTATCCATGGCAATTAAGCGCAAAAGAAGCAACATTATATAAAAACAATCGGGTTATACTAAATCATCGTGTACACTTAAAGGCAACCGATAGAAGCAGTTTAATACAAGAAATTCATTGTAAGTATTTAGAGTTAGATTTAAATACGAATATTATTAGCTCAGATCAAACCGTAAGAATACAAGGGAAAAATTTCACTATCTATGGTTCTGGCTTAATAATTGATTTAAACACTAAACAAATGACATTGACTGAACATTCACGCACCATTTACAAAAGAAATAATAGCTAATTTCCCTTATGACTATACAAAAAATAACCGCAGTAATTATTCATACTTTTTTATTTACCTTACTAACATTTAGCATTGCAGTGAATGCAATCAATAAAGATCTCACACAAGAAATCACGATTAAATCAAAACGACAATCTGTTGATATTAAAAATAAAGTAGCCAGTTATTTAGATGATGTTAGCATCAGCCAAGGCTCTATTTCTATCGTTGCCGATCGAGTACAGGTTTACAGTGAAACAGATAAAATAACGGGTGAAAAATACGATATTTATTTAGCTAAAGGTAAACCCGCAATATTTAAACAACAATTAGAGGATAATAGCTTCATTAGCTTGCAAGCCCATGAAATAAAATTCCAGCCTAATCAAAATATTATCACCGTATCAGGTAATGCCCAAGTAAAGCAATCGGGTAGTCAAGTTACTGGGGATGTAATTACTTACAATACATTAAGTGAAAAATTAGAAGCACAAAGTAACAATAACGAATCAGTCACCACGATATTACAACCGGCCCAAATTAAAGCTCAACAAAAAAACAATCAATTAACAACACAAGATGATGAGTTGCATTAATATGTCAGATGGCACAATACCTAATAGTACTATGCATACCAATACAGCACCGAATAGTACAAACCAACAAGTTTCAACGCTTATTGCGCGGGGCTTATCAAAGTCATACAAAACAAAAAAAGTCGTGAAAAATGTTAGTTTATCGGTAAAAGCGGGGCAAATTGTTGGTTTATTAGGCCCAAATGGCGCAGGAAAAACGACTTCTTTTTATATGATTGTTGGTTTAGTACCTAACGATGACGGAAGCATAATACTTAATAATGAAGATGTAACGCTTGCACCAATGCACGAAAGAGCACGACTTGGCATCGGTTATTTACCTCAAGAAGCCTCAATTTTTCGAAAGTTAACCGTGAATGAAAATATCATGGCTATTCTACAAACACGAAAAAAATTGAACGAGCAAGATAGACAAGAAAAACTTGAACATTTATTAGAAGAATTTAATATCAGCCATATTCAAGATAATTTAGGCATGAGTTTATCTGGTGGTGAAAGGCGCCGAGTTGAAATAGCAAGAGCACTGGCTGCTGAACCAAAGTTTATTTTATTAGACGAACCTTTTGCAGGGGTTGATCCTATCTCCGTTGGTGATATTAAAAAAATTATAATTCATCTAAAAGAACGTGGTATTGGTATCTTAATAACCGATCATAATGTTCGAGAAACACTCGATGTTTGTGAACACGCTTACATTGTAAGTCATGGTGAAATTATCGCTGAAGGTGATTCAGATCAAATACTTGCGAATCAAAAGGTAAGAGATGTATACCTAGGTGAACAATTCACGTTATAGTAGTGATATAAACATTCACTTTACTTACTTATTATTAAGCAAATAAAGTGAATAAAAATAAATAGCGAATAGGAAAGTAATAAAGGTAGATGCGCCCAACTCTGCAACTCCGTATAGGACAACAATTAACCATGACGCCACAACTGCAACAAGCTATCAAGCTTTTGCAATTGTCGACGTTAGAGCTTCAACAAGAAATTCAAGAAGTGCTTGAAAGTAATCCCCTGCTTGAAGTAAATGAAGATCAACCAGCAAATAACGATATCAGTGAAAATACCCCTGATAACTTAGAAGAAGCTTTTTCTAGCACAGAACAAACCACCACCGATGGTAGTGAAGAGGCAAGTGCCACGATAGATGAAATAACCACTACAGAAGCCATAGAAAAAAATGAAATTCCAGAAGAGTTAAATATTGATACTACTTGGGAAGAAAGTTATAGCGCAGGTGTTTCTAATACTGGTGCTGTTAGTAGTCCTAGTGAGGATTTTACTTACCAAGGTGAAACTACTGACTCAATTCAAGATCACTTATTATGGCAAATGGAACTTACCCCTTTTTCTGAAACTGACCGAACGGTTGCTATAGCAATAATTGAAGCCGTAGATGATGCAGGGTATTTAACCGTAACGTGTGCAGATATATTAGAAAGTGTTGGTATTGAAACTTTAGAGTTGGATGAAGTTGAAGCGGTAGTAAAGCGTATTAACGTTTTTGACCCTATTGGTGTTGCTGCGCAATCTATCGCCGACTGTTTACTTATTCAACTAAACCAATTTGATAACGACACGCCATACTTAAAAGAAAGTAAAATGATTATCAGCGAGTATATTGACTTACTCGGTAATCGTGATTATCGTCAGTTGATGCGTAAAACGCGCTTAAAAGAAGATCAATTACGTGAAGTAATGCGTTTAATTCAAAGTTTAAATCCACGCCCAGGGGATGCAGTAATTAAAGGCGATGATCAATATGTGATTCCTGATGTTTCTGTTGAAAAGAAAAATGGTCGTTGGTTAGTCGAACTAAACCCAGATACTGCACCAAAATTATCAATAAATCAGCAATATGCTGCTATGTCTAAAACATTAAAAGCGTCAAGTAACGATGGCCAGTTTATTAGATCAAATTTACAAGAGGCAAAATGGTTTATCAAAAGCTTAGACTCTCGCAATGATACTTTATTGAAAGTTTCTAACTGTATTGTGCAGCGTCAACAAGGTTTTTTAGAGCATGGTGAAGAAGCAATGCGACCTATGGTACTTAATGATATTGCTGAAGCTGTCGATATGCATGAGTCAACCATTTCGCGCGTTACTACACAGAAATACATGCACACGCCTAGAGGTATTTTTGAATTAAAATACTTCTTTTCAAGTCATGTTAGTACTGAAAATGGTGGAGAGTGCTCCTCTACCGCTATTCGTTCATTGATAAAAAAATTTATTTTAGCGGAAGTACCTGCTAAACCGTTAAGTGATAGTAAAATGGCCAATTTATTAGCCGAACAGGGAATTAACGTTGCTAGGCGTACCATCGCCAAATATCGTGAGTCATTATCTATACCACCGTCTAATCAACGTAAAAGTTTACTTTAAAAATTAATCGAGGAATCAGTTTATGCAAATAAATCTTACCGGTCACCATGTCGAAATAACTTCATCATTACGTGAATATATTGATACCAAATTTGCCAAATTATCACGACATTTTGACCATATCAATAATGTTCATGTGGTATTAACGGTAGAAAAATCAAATCAAAAAGCTGAGGCAACTTTACATTTAAAGGGCAGTGAGGTCTTCGCTTCATCAACGAATGCTGATATGTATGTTTCTATCGATACTTTAGTTGATAAACTCGATCGTCAAGTACTAAAATACAAAGGTAAGCTAAACCAACATTAACACAACAACTCATTTAATATCATGAACTTAAAAGACATATTGACACTGGATTGCACTCACTGTGCAGTCTCAGAAAACAGTAAAAAACGCATTCTTGAATTAATTTGCCAGTTAGCAACCGATAAACTCGGTAACTGTCAAAGCTCCGACTTACTTGACAGTTTACTTAACAGAGAAAAAATGGGCAGTACTGGTATTGGTAATGGTATTGCTATACCCCATGGTCGATTAGAAAATACAGACAAGACCATTGCTATAGTACTCACGACTGAAACTGCCATTGATTTTGATGCCATTGACAGTAAAACGGTTGACGTATTTATCTGTTTATTTGTACCCAAAGATAACGCACAAGAACACTTAAATACCTTGCAAAGCATTGCTAAATTATTCAGTAACCGAAAAATGGCAAAACAAGTTCGAAAGTGCACAAGCGATCTAGAGTTATTTAACCTAATTCAACAAGCCGCTTAAATAAGTAGCCGTGACAAATCAAAAATAAATAACAAACTTAAGGCTTTACTATAAATGAAACTAATCATTGTCAGTGGTCGATCTGGCTCAGGTAAGTCTGTGGCATTACGCGTGTTAGAAGATCTGGGGTATTACTGTGTTGATAATATTCCAATCAATTTATTACCTGCATTAACACATACTGTAATTAACGATTATGAAAATGTTGCTGTCAGTTTAGATGTACGTAATCTACCAAAAGATAAAAAAGATATCCCAGAAATAATCGAGTACTTACCCAGTTCAATCGAGGTAACTACACTCTTTTTAGATGCTGATGATAAAGATCTTGTTCGACGATTTAGTGAAACTCGTCGCCTTCATCCACTAATAAAAAAAAATATAGCCTTAGATCAAGCGATTACTTTAGAAAAAAAATTACTCACTCCAATTTCGACTACGGCTGATTTATATATTAATACAAGCCAATTAACCCCTCATCAACTAGCTGATTTAGTGAGAGAGCGTATATTAGGTAAAAAAACTGGCTCTATGGTATTGGTGTTCGAATCTTTTGGTTATAAACATGGGATACCTGTCGATGCCGATTATGTTTTTGATGCACGCTTTTTACCAAACCCTTTTTGGGAGAAAGATCTCAAACCATTTACAGGTTTAGATCAACCTGTGCAAGATTTTCTTGCTAACCAACCAATAGTGACAAAATTTATTTTACAAATCAATAGCTTTATGATGACTTGGTTGCCCCATTTGGAACGTAATAATCGCAGTTATGTCACCATAGCCATAGGTTGTACTGGCGGAAAACATCGCTCAGTTTATATAGCGGAGTCACTGGCTAATAATTTTAAAAAAGAACAAAAAGATGTACAAACTCATCATCGCGACATTGAAAGAACTAAATAATAAAACAAGCATTAAATAAAAATTATGTCTATTGTCAGTAAAGAATTAACAATTGTTAACAAACTTGGTTTACATGCGCGTGCAGCAAGTAAATTAGCGCAACTTTGCCAACAATTTTCGGCAAGTATCATGTTGAATCTTGAAGAAAAAGAAGCGGATGCTAATAGTATAATGGCTATTATGCTGTTAGCAGGTGGACAAGGAAAAACGGTAAAAGTAACTGCTCAAGGCGTTGATGCCCCTGAAGCACTACAAGCTATCAGCCAACTTATATCAGATAAATTTGATGAAGCTGAGTAAAGTAAAAAAACAAGTCGGTTAAAATTAATGACTTACGATAAACTTATCTGCATATTCTCTAGAATATGCCTAAATACCAAGTAAAAAAATAGCAGTTAATTTACTATGCCTGAAATCATCGAACAAGAAAATATACACCAAAAATTACATCAAGTTAAAGAGGCGCTTGATAGTGGTATGTTTGTCTATGTTCGCAAATTATTTCAAGAATTGTCGGCTTATGATTTAGCACTTATATTAGAATCTTCAACCGCAAAAAGTCGTCCTGTTTTATGGCAGTTAATCGATGCCGAATATCATGGTGAAGTATTAGAAGAGCTTAATGAAGAAGTACGAAAAGGCATTTTACAAAGCATGCGCCCTGAAAAATTGGCGGCCGTTGCAGAAGGTATGGACGTTGATGATTTAGCCGAAGTATTGCGTACCTTACCCGATAGTGTTTATCGACAAGTACTTAATTCGATGGATTCACAAGATAGAAGCCGAGTAGAAACTGCATTATCTTATGAAGAAGACACAGCTGGCGGTATCATGAACACCGATACCATCACCATACGCCCAGAAGTCAGTGTTGATGTAGTATTACGTTATTTACGCTTGAAAGGTCAACTTCCTGAAGCTACCGATTCATTCTATGTTGTTGACCGAAATAATCGCTTTATTGGCGCAGTGTCACTTGCTGCTATCGTTACCGCTAAACCTGAAATTATTATTTCTAGCTTAATTGATGCCGAGGTTGAAGCCGTTCCAGCCGAAATGTCTGAACAAGAAGTCGCACAATTATTCGAACGCCATGATTGGTTTTCTGCGCCTGTTGTTGATGAGAATAGTCATTTACTTGGCCGTATTACCATCGATGATGTTATTGATGCTATTCGTGAAAATGCTGAACATTCCATGATGAGCATGGCTGGTTTAGATGATGAAGCGGATACATTTGCACCCGTTATACAAAGTACTAAACAACGCTCTCTGTGGTTAGGTGTCAACTTAATAACCGCGCTGCTTGCCGTTGCAGTGACAAGTATGTTTGAAGGTATTTTCCAACAACTTGCTATTTTAGCGGTATTAAATTCACTGGTGCCAAGTATGGGCGGTGTCGCTGGTAATCAAACATTAACATTAGTTATTCGCGGCATGGCACTAGGGCATGTTGGTAAAAGCAACGCCAAAGCCTTACTCAACAAAGAAATTGCTATCGGCTTTCTTAATGGCATTATTTGGGCAATACTCATCGCTTCAGTTGTTGCTGTTTGGAAACAAGATTTAATGCTTGGCGGCGTAATCGCTTTTGCGATGTTAATGAACATGACCGCTGCTGGTTTAGCTGGCGTCGCTATTCCCTTAATGCTGAAACGTTTAAATATAGATCCCGCACTTGCTGGTAGCGTAATCATCACGACAGTGACTGATGTGGTCGGCATTTTTGCCTTTTTAGGCACCGCGACACTTTTGCTAACTTAACTCATTGGAATAACTGGAATAACTAAAATAATATAAACAACTTAAACGATTTAGGTTACAAGCAGAAAAGTGACAAGTTACGAAGCCACTACACGATAGATATATTAGCTTCGAACGATGAACTCATGACCCTATATACCCAAACTACTTCAAGATGCAGCTTGAGTATATTCACCTTTTACTGCCCTGCCACCTGCATTTCATCAATTAAAATAGAGCCTGTTCTTATGCTGCCATGCATATCAAGATCATTACCAACCGCGACTATGCCTTTAAACATTTGAGCTAAATTGCCTGCGATAGTTATTTCACTTACTGGGTACACTATTTCACCATTTTCCACCCAGAAACCTGCAGCACCGCGCGAGTAATCACCATTAACCACATTAACACCCTGCCCCATTAACTCCGTCACTAACAAACCTGTTCCTAACGTTTTTAACATTGCATCAAAATTTCGTTGCTCCGCGGTTTTACTTTCAACAAGCCAGTTATGAATGCCACCCGCATGCCCTGTTGTGGTAAGTCCTAACTTACGAGCAGAATAACTGGTTAAAAGGTATGTTTGCAAAGTACCATCGGTAATAATATCTCTATCTTGCGTTAACACGCCTTCGCTATCAAAGGCACTACTAGCTAACGCCTTAGCAATGTGTGGGCTTTCTTGAATAGACAAAAATTCAGGAAATACCTGTTCACCCAGAGCATCAAGTAAAAAAGATGACTTACGGTATAAATTACCACCACTAATCGCAGCAATAAAATGCCCCCAAAGCGTATTAGCAATGTCCGCACGAAATAATACGGGCACTTTTTGTGTGGAAATTTTTTGAGCATTTAAACGCGACAATACTTCTTTTGCCGCACGTAAACCAATGCTCTTACCTTGTTCTAACAAAGAAAAATCTCGGTTAACATCATAAGCATAATCACGTTGCATATCCTCATTGTCAGTGGCGATAACCACACAACTTAAACTATGACGAGAGCTTGGATAGCCCACTAGTTGACCATGACTATTGCCATACACCTTAAACCCGGCAAAGCAATCGAGGCTTGCACCATCTGAATTAGTAATACGCTCATCAAAGTCTAATGCACTTTGTTCACATTCTTTTGCTATCTCTATGGCTTGCTCTGTCGTTAATTCCTTCGGGTGATACAAGTCCAAATCGAGTGGCTTCATTGCTAGCAATGTTTTATCTGCTAGTCCTGAACAATCGTCAACAGAAGTATACTTAGCAATATTCACCGCAGCTTCAACCGCTTGCGTTAACGCTTTTTCAGACAAATCAGCGGTGGAAGCACTACCTTTTCTACCTTGCTGATAAATAGTAATACCTAAAGCACCATCATTGGTAAATTCTACGTTCTCCACTTCACCTAAACGCGTCCCCACACTTAATCCTTGTTGTCTGCTCATGGCAACTTCAGCACCATCAGCTCCAAGTGATTTGGCTAATTCAAGCACTTTAGCAACACGCTCTTCTACTTCTTTCATTTGGATCAATAAAGAATCAACAGGAATATTTGTTGTGGTCATAAAATTGTCTACTTGTCAGTTTATTCGTTATAGCTTATTAGTTATAATAAGGGCAATATTTATCTTTTTACAATAGCAGCTATTATGCCCCAGTCAGCCAACGATATCGACGACTTAACATCAGAAACCGAACAAGAGTTAAAAAGTAAAACCGAAATTAAGAAAGAAATGCATCAACTGCAAGATTTTGGTCAAATGTTAGTCGAAATGTCGAAGCATCAACGCAGTCGGTTACCATTAAGTGAAGAGCTTAAACACGCCATGGTCGTTGCAGATAAAATAAGAAACAAGCATGAAGCCCTACGCCGCCATATTAGGCATATTGCAAAAATACTAGTTGAAACCGACATGGCGCCAATTCATCACGCCATTGATGTAATGAATAATAAGCACCAGCAAGAAACTGCAAAATTTATTCGTTTAGAAAAGTTACGTGATGAATTAATTGAGCAAGGCAACCCTGCGGTTGAAGCCTTACTCACTGAGTTTGAACACATGGAACGCCAAAAACTAAAACAATTAGTACGCCATGCCGTTAAAGAAAAGAAAGCAGAAAAACTAGGTAAGCATTACCGAAATTTATTTACTTATTTGAAAGAGAATAGTTAGCCTGTAGATTGACCTAAGCCAAACAAAGCTTACCATAAAATGAACTAAGCTTTGCTCTGTACGTTTGGTGTTTATTCTGTCGGACTTCACTGCATTTGTGTCGATTTATGTTATTGCGTACCACCAATAATCATTTTATC
>JQIA01001809.1_pt1 | contig 11485 bp, 9 predicted proteins | sample 811431 | NCBI WGS metagenome assembly JQIA01 (sample SAMN02998118, study PRJNA258478) | marine sediment metagenome | biome: marine; feature: seafloor; material: sediment; isolation source: oil-polluted sediment collected from 3 locations (0.5 km, 0.7 km and 0.9 km)... | place: USA: Gulf of Mexico ... | reverse complement strand
GCGCTTTAATAAGCCGGGGCTATTAGTGACGGCGCGGATTGTTTCTGCGGGTGTGGCATCCCACTGGAATTTGTCACTTAACATCAAACGGGGTCGTGCGGCTTCGAGAAGACTAAGCAACTGATAGGAGCAATTTTCATCAATAAAATAATAATCGAAATAAACGGGCATCAATTCCCAAAGGTGCAGCAGTAAGGCATTTATTTCAGCTTGGGTGAAGTTGAGCTCATATTCCCAGATGTCACGTTTATCAATATCACTGTAGGTTTTTACCTGTTGGTAATAGGGCGTGAGGCTAAATTTTCCTGGAAAGAGACCGAGTACACCCTTTGCGGCGTAGCTTAGGCCTCGCTCTTTTGATGTCTTGGCGGCGAAGTTGGCTGTCCAAGCGAGCAGGTCTGTTTTATGTGTCTCACTTTGATCAAACCTTAAGAAGGTATGGCCAAACAGGGAGGCTGGGCTATTAAGGCTGGAAACGGGAAAAACGATGCTCAGTTGTTTTGCCTTGAATTTATGCATCCATTTGTACAGTTGAGGGCATGACGGGGTGGGTAAGCTGCGAGTGTTGATATTAAGTGCGCGTATCAAAAATGCTCGGCGGGCAGGAAAGCGGCACGGGTGTGCTTTATCACGCTGTTTTTGAGGGTGAAACAGTGCTGTTAATGTGGCGTTAAGCTCTGCTTGGGGTGAATGCCTCCCCTGTTCAGCGAGGAAAAAATTGGGGTCGTCGACAAGGCTCGTCACGCCGGCTTGAAGGGTGTTGGGCGTGTAGTGCAAGAGCACGTGCCAGTCACGCTGTGATGAGAGATCGAGGTGGCGAGCTTGATGAATCAGCGTGTCGATAAAGGATGAGTCGGAAGTCGAACCGATAGACGTCGAACCGATAGAAGTTGAACCGATAGAAGTTGAACCGATAGAAGTTGAACCGATAGAAGTCGAACCGATGCGGAAAGGCTGGGTGGTGAGCGTTTTTTCAGCCGACAAGCAAAGCGAGGGTGTTAAGGCGAAACAGAGCAGCAGCGCGTAGTGCCAAAGGTGGGTGTGGCGGTATGCCAAATGGCGGCGCGCCAAACGATGGCGTGCCAGATGATGGCGCGCAATACAACAGTCGAGGCGCTTAATAGGCTTGCTTTAAGGGGTGCGTATTTTAAGTAGAGGTAGGTTAAATAAACGTGCTTTAAATTTGCGCGAGTTGGATTTGAGTTTTCAAATTATGGATCAGTTCGGGAGAGCTTGTATCAGGCGATACAAAGAGTTGCGCGAAGCGGTTTTTTGTTAAAGCATGAAATTGTACTTTTTTGCTGTCATCGATGGCGAGCAGGACGGCGAGGCTATCAAGATATTCACCGTTCCCCCGGGCCATATCGGAGCGCAGGTGGCTCAGATTGGTATGAACAAATTTCTCAAGATAGGCACTCGATTTCTCATCATCGCCATCGCTGCTGCTTGACGTGGTGTCTGATGTGCCTTCGGATGACGCATCTGAGCTTGTATCGGTCGTTGATTCTGTTGGTGCGGATATGATGGAGCAGGCTGATAAGGAGAAGATACTGACTAAGAGCAGGAGGCTGATGCGGAGCTTGAACATGGAGGTATTTCCTTATTTTCTTTGTAGAGAGAGTTTTTGTTACGCCGCTTCGCAGTCACAATGCGTGTAAGAAGCGTCTTGTAGATTCATAAGCCGCATACGTTGGCCCCAGACACAGCCGGTATCAAGAGGGTATAAGTTGTTGCCACAATATTCACCGTTGAGAGCCGCCCAGTGGCCAAAAATAATGGCCTGATCGGCTGATTTTCGCTGAGTATGGGTATACCAAGGCGCATAGCCTTTGGGTGGTTCGCTGGGCATGCCTTTCGTTTCTAACTCAAGATTACCTTCAGAATCACAAAACCGCATGCGGGTAAAATAATTACAAATGGTACGCAGCTGCGCCATGGGGCTAAGTGAAGCTTGCCAGCGCGCTGGTTCATTGCCGTACATGTTAGCAAAAAAGGCACTTGCGTCACTGCCTTGTAATGCCTGCTCGACTCGTCGCGCCATTTTTTCAGCGGTTGAAATTGTCCATTGGGGTGGAATGCCGGCATGGACCATGACGTAACCGTGGTCGCGAATGAGTAGCGGTTGCTGTTGTAGCCAATGCAGTAATTCATCACGGTCAGGTGCGGCGAAAATAGCGTCGAAGGTGTCCTTTCGTGTGGGCGACTTTACGCCATGAGCCGTGGCGAGTAGGTGGAGGTCGTGGTTGCCAAGCACCATGCGAAAGGCTGAGCCCATTGCTTTGACATAGCGGAGAGTGTCGAGAGATTGCGGCCCGCGATTAACAACATCGCCCGCAGCCCAGAGCTGATCTTTAGTGGTGTCGAAATTAACGCGCTCCAGTAGGCATTGCAGTGGCTTAAGGCAGCCCTGAAGATCCCCGACAGCGTATATTGTCACTGAGCTTGTTTAGTGTACAGCGTTGGGTAGGGCGAGCATAAAGACAGGGATGGGCACATCAAAGGACCCCCCCGCTTTGGTCTGCATATGGTAGCTACCTTGCATCGTGCCGACGACGGTGTCGAGTATTGCGCCACTGCTGTATTGATAGCTGCCGCCGGGGGCTATAAAGGGTTGTTCGCCAACGACACCAATACCTTTGACTTCACGCCTTTCATTATTGCCATCAACAATAATCCAATGGCGGCTGATCAGTTGTGCTTCGACTGAGCCAAGATTGGTGAGCGTGATGTGGTAGGCAAATGCATATTTGTTATCCGAGAGGTCAGACTGCTGGGGCAAGTAGTCGGTCTCTATGTGAACTTCGATGGAGCAATCTTTCATTTGAACGCCTCAGTTATTCCTGTGGGTCGAGAGGGTTACCATTAGACTTGGCGCTATTGGCATCGCCTAACTGGTTAGATAATGCAATAAACTCTTCGACTGAGAAGGTACCGGGTCGGCGGCTTAAATCAAAATGATCGATGCAATTATCAGGGAAATCTTTGAGCAAGATTTTAAGGCCATTGCGTAGGGTTTTTCTACGCTGTTGGAAGCAAAGATTAACAATTTTTGCAAATAAGTCGGGGTCGGTGACGGGTGTCGACCTGTTTCTGGGGCGTAGTCTGACAATCGCTGACTCAACTTTCGGTGCCGGTTTAAAGGCGCTGGGCGGTACTGTGAATAAAGGTTCGACATGGCAGTGGTATTGCACCATGACGCTGAGGCGGCCGTAGCTTTTTTGTCCCGGGGGTGAAGCCATGCGATCGACCACTTCTTTTTGGAGCATAAAGTGCATGTCGTGAATGTAATGCTTGAAGTTAAGTAGGTGAAATAAGATGGGGGTGGAGATGTTGTAAGGCAGGTTGCCGATGATGCGCAGCGCTTGTTCTGTTTCTGTGAAGTGGCTGAAGTCGGTTTTCAGTGCGTCCGAACAATGGAGTTGGAAGCCCGTGCTATCACCAAACTGCTGCTCGAGTCTTTCCGCCAGTACGCGGTCGATTTCAACGACATCCAATTTCTTGCATTGGCCCACAAGGTGTTTGGTTAATGCGCCGAGCCCGGGGCCGATTTCCACAAGGTGGTCGCTATTTTTCGGTGCTATGCCGTTAATAATATTTCGAATAATATTTTCATCAACGAGAAAGTTTTGGCCAAAGCGTTTTTTCGCCTGGTATTCGGGCGGGTTTTTTTCAGGGGGCGTCATGGCTGTTTGCTCAGTGATCTTCCAGTAAAGGGTGTGCTTGATAAGGCAAGTTGTGCGGCGTAGTCGATGGCGCAGCTAAGACTACCGGTGTTGGCCAGCCCCGTCCCCGCGAGGTCTAAGGCGGTGCCGTGATCGACCGAAGTGCGGATAATAGGTAGGCCGAGCGTAATGTTTACCGCCTTGCCAAAGCCCTGATACTTCAATACGGGTAAGCCTTGATCGTGGTACATGGCGAGTACAGCGTCGGCATCACCTAAATACTGCGGTGTGAATAGGGTGTCTGCGGGCAGAGGGCCGCTTAAATGAAAGCCTTCACTTTTTAGCCGTTCAATCAAGGGGCTAATAAGGGTGATTTCCTCATGGCCTAAATGCCCGCCTTCTCCGGCATGGGGGTTAAGGCCACAAACGAGTATATGGGGTTGCTCGACGCCAAATTTATGGATTAATTCGTGATGAAGTATGCGCAGGCACTTTTCCAGTAAATTACTGGTGAGCGTATTGGCGACAGCGCTAAGCGGAAGATGAGTGGTGGCGAGGGCGACACGCAGTTCCTTGGTGGCCAGCATCATCACAACCTGATCGGTATGGGTGCTTTCGGCAAGGTATTCCGTGTGCCCGCTGAAAGGAATGCCCGCATCATTTATGACCGCTTTATTCATGGGGCCCGTCACGAGGGCATGACAGCGCTTATTCATACAGCTGGCAATGGCGTCATCAAGGGCTAATAAGATGGCGGGCGCATTTTTTTGTTCGAGTTGCCCAGCCTTGGCTGTGATAGCTAAGGCTGTGGGGGCGATAGCCAGTTCGCCTTTTTGTAGGGGGTGGCCCTGCATCGGGCGAAGCTTAAGGGACAAGCCGAGTTGCGTTGCGCGCTGGATTAGCATGTCGGGATCAGCGAATGCCACCAGCTCATGTTGGCAGCCTTGCTGGACATATTGAATCAATATGTCGGGACCAATGCCGGCAGGTTCTCCCGGCGTGATAGCAAGACTAAGGACCATAGCTGTTTAGAGACCTACTTAGAGACCTACGTGCGTGGCGACATCATATTTTGATGTCGATGTAAGCCTCACTACGAATTTCCTGTAACCACAAAGGTAATTCCTCGGCGTATTTGCGTTTACCGATAATATTCCGTACCTGATTAGTCAGGAATTCTTCGCTGAGATCTTCCTTGCGCCGACCGGTTACTTCAATGATATGCCAGCCGAATTGACTTAAAACGGGTTGGCTTAATTCATCAATGTCCAATTGACTGGCGGTACGTTCAAAAATGGGGACATATTGTCCCGCTGATGACCAGCCAAGGTCCCCGCCTTTGAGAGCAGTGCCTGGATCTTCAGAAAACTCTCGGGCTAAGGCTGCAAAAGATTCGCCGTCGGTGATGCGCTTGCGCAATGCGGCACTGAATTTTTTAGCTTCGGTCTCATCACGGATAATGTTAGGTTTTATAAGGATGTGACGCATTTCAGTTTGTGCAACGAATTTTTCACCACCACCACGACGGTCGTATAACTTCAGTAAGTGGATGCCGGCATCGCTGAGTAAAGGCGGGGAGACTTCGCCCGGCTGAAGTTTTGCCAGCGACTCCCTAAAGAGTGGCGGTAGCTGTATGGCATAACGCCACCCGAGGTCACCGCCTTCCGCTGAGTGAGGGCCGGTAGACATAGCCGCCGCGAGCTGGCGGAAGTTGCCACGTTTTAGTATGCGCTTGCGCATTCGGTCTGCTTTTTTGAGGGTATGTTTTGTGTATTGGGGTGCTTTGGCCCCTGGCAGCAGTAATATGTGACCAAAGTCCACTTCGGGCGAGGTCATGAGCTGACCTTCTTCGGAGTTTAAATAGTTGGTGACTTCTTGCTCGGTAATCTCAATGCGCCGCCGCACCATACCCTGTTGGACTTTGTTGATGATCATCTCTTGGTGGAATTGCTTGCGCAGGCGTTCGGGATCGAGGCCGTCATTCATTGCCGCTTGCAATAATTGCTCAAGGCTCATGTTTTGTCGTTGTGCGGTTTGCTCTAAGGCCACGTTTACTTCTTCATCGGAAATTGAAATGCCGACTTTTTCGCCAATGTTGATTTGTAAGCGGTCGAGAATTAATTTGTCGAGCGCTTTTTTAGTCAGTGCTTCTTTGGACTCTGCCTGTAGTTGCGGGTTGCTTTTTAAATAGCGCGCTGTGAGGGCCTTGAGTTCACTTTGCATGACAACATCTTCGTTAACAATAACGACGATGTTGTCGAGGCTGGTGAGTTCGGCGCGCAAGGGCGCGGTCACCAAGAGGCTAAAAAGAGCCAGTGCATAAAAAGCAAGGGACCCGCTTTGTGCGGTGAAAAATCGGTGGTTTGTTGCTTTATTTCGCTTCGTAACCATAAATACCATCGCCCAGAATACGGTCAAAGTTCTTGCCCGTTCCAGCAAGACCTCTTAATTGAATTTGGAAGAAGATACCATTGTCGTATTTGAGATCTTCTTCAGGAATTTGTAACTTGTCATCTCGGTCTAACCAACGGCGAAAAACCATTGCTGCTCGCCAGCAGCAGCTACTGTATTCGATGCCACCAAAGGTCTCAAGTTCGCGATTGTTGGTGAGATCGTAGTTCCATCGAGCAATTAAATTCCATCGGTTGTTGATGGGGAAATATGTGGAGAAGTCAGTTTGTTCAATGTCGGCATTGAATTGTCGACCGGCAATGAAACGGGTGTCCTCTCGCGTATAGCGATACGTTGCGTTAAAAATGGCATTTTGATCATTTTTAAACCGCAGGCTGACGCTTCCTTTATTTACCTGATTACTGTCGTAGTTGTACAGGACGTCCGATTGCATGCGCCAGTCTTTGTTGAAATATACAGCAAGCTCAGCGGCAAAGTCGGAATCACTGCGCAATAATACAGTATTCGGTATGGCGCTATCCAGTGCTACCCGACGGTCACGGAGATAGAATATTTGCCCGACGCTGGCATACATGCGCTCGATCCCCGTACTGGCGCTGATCGCGCGACTTGTAAGGGATGCGGTGAGTTGTTCGGTATCGCCTATGCGATCGCCGCCGGAGAAGCGGTCGTCGCGAAATAGCTGTTGGTAGCTGAAAGTTAGATTTGATGTGTCGAAATTAGGGTTACTGCTTTGGTCTTTGTATTTTGCATTAAGGTAGTAAAGTCGGGGTTCTAAGGTTTGTGTATAGCCGCCGAATAAGGTGCTGTTGCGCTCAAAAAACAAGCCGGTATCGATGATACTAACAGGCACCGTTTCTGAGGGTTGATCATCGCCGCCGGGTGTTACGGGTTTGTTGAGGTCGTAGCTGATGTGTTTCAGTTTAATGGTTGGGCGGAAATAGCCCCATAACCACTGTTTGTTAAGGCTAAGTGCATACTCAGCATTAAAGCGCTTGCCGGTTACTCGTGCATCGTCATCGTGATCGAAGACGGTGTAGCGATTTTTGAGATTGAAAACAAGATCTTGCCCGGCAATTTGTGTGCGGTACCGCCCTCTGGCTTCAATTCGAGGGAGTTCTTGGTATTGATTGTCGATGTTGTCGACGAGTGTTTGATATTCATTGCGCTGAATATTGAGCTGCCAATGGGCGGTGTTGTAGCCGAGGGATAGGTGCTGCCTTAAATGGGTTTGGCTGCTGGTTTGTAGTGACCCGTTGCCAATGTCTTGAAAGTAGTCCACATCACTGGTTTTTGTATAATCGATCTCAGTGTTCCAGCGTTGGTCAAAACCACCGAGGTGGTTGATGCTGGCTAGCCATCGGTCATCACCCTCATGAAGGCGCTTTTGTGTAAGTGGGTTGATATAGATATCTTCATCGCCGTCGTCACCGCCTTTATCATCACCGAGCCAAGCTGTTGCCAGTGTGGTTTGAGAAAGTTCAGAGAGGTGCCGGAATTCCAGCTCTAGCATTTGACCGCGTTCTTGCAGGTGGCGGGGCGTGAGTGTTGCGTCGTAATTGGGCGCTAGGTTGAGATAAATAGGTTGTGCGTAGCTGAGACCGTTTTCCTGACTGAAGCCCAGCTGGGGGAATAACAGGCCGCTGGCTCGGCGGCCGTCAGCGGGGTAACGTATCCAAGGTAAATAAAGGACGGGAACCTCTTTTATATCGATATGCATATGGCGAGCCGTCGCCATGCCCGTGTCAGAATTAATAGCCATTTCTTTGGCGTTTAGGCTCCAAGTGTTATTGCCCGGTTCGCAGGTCGTATAGGAAGCATCTTCAATAACTAATTGCTCGCCTTTGCGTGCGAAGGTTTTTGCTGTGCCTCGGAGGGCTGCTTCATGCAGCAGCCATGTGGCGGTATCGACGCTGAATTCCTCCGAGCGGAGATCGACCGTCACTTTATCGCCAAGTACGAGTAAGCCAGGTTCTCGGAATTGCACATTACCTGTCAGCGTTAAATGCTGGTTTTCTTTATCGAATGCTAGGGCGTCACTGCGCATCTGGCGGTAACCCTGAGTAAGCTCGACGCTGCCTTTCATGATAGCGGTAGTGCCCTGCGCTTCAATTTTGCGGGCACTGGCACGTAAAGGGACGGTCTTTGGGTCACGGTTTGCGCTAGTGTGGGTTGGTATGGGTGCGACATAAGCACCGCAGCAGCCGGGACCCAAGGTTTTTTTCTGCTCATCCGATAATAACGGTTTTTGTACCCAGTCGAGATTGCGGGTTAATGGCAGAGCTGTCCTCGGGTTTAGAGGCTGGGCAGTGGTTGTTAATGTGGGCTTGGCGATTAACACAGGAGCCGAGGCGTTGGCTTGTGTTTGAGTCGGCGTGTCAGGGTTGGCAAAGGCCGGCAGCGCCGCAGTGCTTAATAGGAGTGCGGATAGCCCTAAAGCATAAGTAAGGTTTTGGGGCTGATATTTTTTAAAGAAGCTGGGTGATAAATTTGTCATTTGTACTTTGTTGCCATAGCTGTTTTTGTTATGTTTTTTTGTCATGTTTCTCAATGGATATTATGCCTTTGGTGCTGTCGGCGTTAATTTCAACAGCCTGCTAGGCCAGTATTTCACCTAAAGTCAGTAAGGTGTGAGTACAATCTGCACTTCAATTTACTATAAATGGCTCAATAGCAGCCTTGGTTCAGGATTTGTATGCATGACATAACACCGCTGAAAGTTTGGGTTGAGCAATACCAGTCAGGCCGGCTGGCTGATGAGGGTTTACATTTATGCCCTGTCACAGGTGATGCGGGGTTTCGAGAGTATTTCCGAACGAACACCCAGCCATCGTCTATTGTCGCTTTTGCACCGCCGGAACATGAAGATAATTTAGCCTTTGTCACCAAAGGTCTTGCTTTGGCGGCTGGTGGCGTTCATGTGCCAAAAGTCTATGCCGTTGATTATACACGTGGTTTCTTATTGCAGGAAGATCTTGGTGACCGGCTGTTTCTTGAAGGCCTTTGTGCTGGAACAGTTGACGCTATGTATGGGCGTGCAGAGCAAACCTTGCTAAAAATACAAGGCTTGGCAGCCGATGAGGTCGTTTTCCCTTGTTATGACGAAGCTTTATTACAGCGAGAGATGGCTTTGTTTCCGGAATGGTTTGTAGCGCGCTTATTGGGTGTTGCGGGCGACGAAAGTAAGCCTGAAATCACAGCGGCGGTGTTTACTGCTCTGGTAGATAATGCATTGCAGCAACCGCAAGTGGTGGTGCACCGTGATTACCATTCCCGTAATTTACTTGATCTTAGTGATGGCGGCGTCGGTGTTATCGACTTTCAGGACGCCGTTGTAGGGCCGCTTTGTTATGACCTTGCCTCTTTGCTGCGCGATTGTTATATCCGCTGGTCGCCAGCCTTGGTTGAGGCGCGAGTTGAGGCCTTTCGCTGTCTTTTGTTGAAAGAGGTAGCTGTTGGTAACTTGGCAATCAATGTGCCCGATAGTGCGACATTTATGCGTTGGTTCGACCTTATGGGTTTGCAGCGCCACCTTAAAGTCTTGGGTATTTTTGCACGTTTGTCTTTGCGTGATGGTAAGACGCGCTATTTGAAGGATTTACCCTTGGTTATCCGCTATACCTTAGACGTTGCAAAAAAATACCCCGAAACGCAGGCTTTTTACCACTGGTTTGTTGAATGTCTGGAGCCGCGTTTACAAGAGCAGTCGTGGTATCAGCCCTGGCAGTCAGCTGGGGATGTGCAAGCGTGAAGGCGATGATTTTGGCTGCGGGACTGGGTAAACGCTTACGACCGTTGACGGAGCATACACCAAAGCCTTTGTTGGAAATTCGTGGTAAACCGATGATTGTTTATCATATTGAAGCGCTGCAGAAAGCGGGTATTTTTGACATTGTTATTAATACAAGCTGGCTGGGTGAAAAGCTTGAGGCCTATTTAGGTGACGGTAGCCGTTATGGCGTAAGGCTCCAATGGTCGCGTGAAACGACGCCCTTGGAGACAGGTGGGGGCATTCGGTTTGCTTTGCCCTTGCTAGGCGACCAGCCTTTTCTGTTGGTAAATGGCGATGTTTGGACGGACTACCCTTTTGCTCAGCTTGTTTCTCGGCAGCTCGATAATGGTTGCCTTGGGCATCTGGTCTTGGTGGTGAACCCGAGCCACAATGCCAAAGGGGATTTTTGTCTCGAGGGGGTCACAAAAGCGGGTGGTGTGGTGGCGCGCAATGATGGTGTTTTACCTGCTTACACCTTTAGTGGTTTGAGTTTGATCCACCCCGATTTATTGTCAGCGCTTGAGTTAGGGCAAGTTGCGCCGTTACGTGACGCTCTGTACCCCGCGCTGGAGTGTGGACGTATTCGTGGTGAGCTGTATCGTGGTAATTGGTGTGACGTGGGCACGCTAGATCGATTGAATGCGGCAAACCAAGCATAGGTTTTGTCTGCGTAAAACCTTTTCTTACTGCGAGAGAAATAAGGCCGCCCGTTTGTTTGGCTTGTGACAGAAAGATACAAAACCTTGGAGATTCGAGGGAAAAGTCACTCGGTTGGGATGTTTTACCGATACTTGGGGTGTTTTCCCGATACAATAACCTTGGTTTGGCCAGCCCTTTGGCCAGTTATCTGTTAATCAGTTTTTCGAGGTTGTCATGTTCGCATCGCTCAATGCACTTGCTCCGGATCCTATTCTTGGTTTAATTGCGAAAGCACGTAAAGATACCAATCCTCAAAAGGTCGATTTAGGTGTGGGTGTTTATAAAGATGAGTCGGGGGCAACGCCGATTATGTCTGCGGTAAAACGCGCTGAGCAAAAATGCATCGATGTTGAACAGAGCAAAGCCTACATTGGCCCTGCGGGTCCGGAAGCGTTTGGTGCGGGCATAAAAGAACTTATGTTTGGTCGTCAGCATACTGCCCTCAAGGATGACCGTGTGCGTACCGTATTGACACCGGGTGGTTGTGGCGCATTGCGTGTTGGTGCCGAGTTTCTTAAGCGCTGTTCTGAGAATGCGACCATTTGGGTGAGTGACCCGACATGGGCAAACCATATTCCCCTGCTGGGTAATGCCGGCCTTAAGCTGGCGGAATACCCGTATTACGAGGCAGGCAGCAAGCACATTAAGTTTGATGAAATGATGTCTGCACTGGCAAACGCGGGCCAAGGCGATATTGTTTTACTGCACGGTTGCTGTCATAACCCGTGTGGCGCGGACCTTAGCGAAGCGCAGTGGCGGGATATAACGGCGCTTGCCGCGAAAAATGGTTTCTTACCTTTTATTGATCTGGCATACCAAGGTTTTGGTCGTGGTCTTGATGAAGACGCTTACGGTGTTCGCCATATGTCGGAGCAACTACCAGAGCTGATTGTTGCAAGCTCTTGTTCCAAAAACTTTGGCCTTTATCGCGAGCGTGTTG
>JQIA01001799.1_pt1 | contig 11487 bp, 11 predicted proteins | sample 811431 | NCBI WGS metagenome assembly JQIA01 (sample SAMN02998118, study PRJNA258478) | marine sediment metagenome | biome: marine; feature: seafloor; material: sediment; isolation source: oil-polluted sediment collected from 3 locations (0.5 km, 0.7 km and 0.9 km)... | place: USA: Gulf of Mexico ... | reverse complement strand
AGACTTAACAGTTAAGAACAGGTGCAGGGCTCACAGCTTTGTTCGGCCATATAGCTACATCGGCAGGCCTGCCTACCTTATAACTTACATACTCTAAAATACGATAGATAAAGCGCGCCAACAAAATAGGCTGGCGGGTGATCGTCTGTTAATGTCTGCAAATCCGATCTAGGATGCGGTGAAAACAAACTTCTGTTCCAGCACGTCCTTGCCCCATTTCTGTCCGAGCCTTTCATCTGTCAGCACAAATCCATGTTTTTCATATAAAGCGCGCGCAGCCTTTAAGCCATCGAATGTCCATAAATGGGCCTCACGGAAACCCTGTTTATATACAAAACCCATTGCTGCATCCATCAGCTTGTTGCCAAACCCTCTGCTGCGCATTGTATCGTCTATAATGAACCAACGAATGTGTCCGATATCATTACCCAAATCCTGCCCATCAACAGAAATTCCGCCAACAACTGTAGCATTATTCCGAAGAACCCAAGTAGCATTCGCCGCGTGATTACGACGGGTTAAAAACTCTGCCATTTCACAAGCAACCAGATTTTCGAATTCCAGACCAAACGAAACTTTTTTACTGTAATAAGATGCATGCATTTGCACAATAGAACCAAGTAACCCAGGCGTATATCCCTGCGTTATAACTGGCCTGACAAGATTTTCACCAATGACACTAGCTTGTGTACCTTCGCGATAGGATTGCAATGCATCGGCATATAATAACATGCCTCTTTCAACCAAGTTTACAATACTGGTTCCTGCCGTATCAAGCGCATGACACACTTGCCCGCGGCCAAACTGGTCAATCTCAACCAACATTTTTTGACCATTCTCTGTCAGATATAACTGCTTACGGCGGCCATCTTCTGCAGAAGCTTTTTCTACAATCATATTTTGCTTAATCAAGGATTTCAGCAAACGGCTAATCGTTGATTTTTCAAGCAGAAGTGCCCTTGATAGCGCTTGCGCGGTTTGGCTTTGATTTTGCCCAATCTCAATAAGCGCATGCACCGCAGATGCCGTCAGCCCGGTTCCCGCAAGGGATTGTTCCATAAACCCCAATTCCCGCACCAGTCTTCTGGATTGTAATCGAATACGGTCAACGGTTGCTAATTCGTAATTTTGCATTGTTTACACCAAAATAGTTGCTTAATACAACTAAATGAGTATCTGCAAAATTTGTCAAGACCGCTTATTTTTTACGGTTTTGTTTTTCCACGATCCCCGAAATACCCTCACGTCGTTCCAACTCTTCCAATACATCTTCCAGTGTCACCCCGCGTGATGACAACATGATAAACAGATGGAAGATTACGTCTGCGGCTTCTTCTTTCAGGTTTTTCTTATCATTCTTAACCGCAGCAATAATCGCTTCTACGGCTTCTTCACCGAATTTTTCAGCACATTTTTCAGGCCCGCGTTTAAACAGCTTGGCAGCGTAAGAATTTTTCTCATCTTCACCTTTACGGCTTTCAATAGTACGCGCGAGGCGGGTCAGGACGTTGGCCATGAGTACTCTCTTTTTATTACAGTCTGACAGGCACGCCGTTGGCGGCCATATATTCTTTGGCTTCTTTAATGGTGTATTCCCCGAAATGAAAGATAGAAGCGGCTAAAACTGCCGAAGCGTGACCTTGTTTCACACCATCCACCAAGTGATCTAATGTGCCCACCCCACCCGATGCAATCACAGGGATACGCACCGCATCCGCTATTGCACGGGTCAGCGGTAGATTATAACCGTTTTTAGTGCCGTCACGATCCATGCTTGTCAGCAGAATTTCTCCGGCACCTTTGCTTTCCATCAGCGTGGCAAATTCAATCGCATCAATCCCTGTGGCTTGGCGCCCCCCATGGGTGAAAATCTCCCATTTTTCCGGGCTGACCGTTTTTGCGTCAATCGCTACCACAATACACTGACTGCCAAAGCGATTAGCACTTTGGGCCACTACATCAGGGTTGGCAACTGCGGCTGAATTGAAGCTGACCTTGTCAGCCCCTGCCAACAACAGGTTGCGCACATCATCAGGTACCCGCACCCCGCCGCCAATGGTCAAGGGCATAAAACACTGCTCTGCCGTGCGGCGCGCAACATCAAACATCGTGCCACGGTTCTCAATAGTCGCGGCAATATCCAAAAAACACAGTTCATCAGCACCCGCCGCATCGTAGGCCTTGGCACTTTCAACAGGGTCGCCCGCGTCGATCAGATCAACAAAGTTAATGCCTTTGACAACACGGCCATCCTTGACATCCAGGCATGGGATTATACGAGTTTTTAACATGGTTAACCTTTCAAAAGCGCCGCAGCTTCTGGTACATTGATCATATCATCGTACAATGCCCGCCCAGAAATAGCCCCGTCAAGCGGCGCCCCGCAATTTTTTAACGCACGCAGGTCATCCATCGACGACACCCCACCCGATGCAATCACAGGTATGCTAACCGCATGGGCCAAAGCCGCTGTTGCCTCAACATTCGGGCCTTGCATGGCCCCGTCACGGTTGATGTCGGTGTAGATGATCGCCGCCACGCCAGCATCTTCAAACTGGCGCGCCAAATCTGTGACGTTCACATTGGTTTCCTCAGCCCAGCCGCGTGTCGCAACCATACCGTTTCGCGCGTCGATCCCAACCGCCACATGACCTTCAAACTTGCGGGCCGCTTCACGTACCAGATCAGGGTTTTCCACAGCAACCGTGCCCAAGATCACCCGTGTCAGACCTTTTTCCAGCCAAGCTTCAATCGTGGCCAAATCGCGGATACCACCACCCAGTTGTGCAGGTACATCTATTGCTTTTAAAATCGCTTCAACAGGTGCAGCATTGATCGGTTCGCCGGCAAAAGCCCCGTTCAGGTCAACCAGATGCAACCATTCACACCCCGCGTCGGCAAAGGCCAATGCTTGGGCCGCAGGATTGTCGTTAAACACAGTGGCTTGCGCCATTTCGCCTTTGTAAAGCCGCACACAATTGCCGTCTTTGAGGTCAATAGCTGGATATAAGATCATCTGATTTTGCCTGTCTGAAGAGTGTCACTTGCCTGATACCTGATAGGCAGGGTTTTGCAAAGTGGTGATGTAACCTAACGTTTCTCTTGACGTCATAAGGCATAATTTTGCAAGTTAGCCCGATCAGGAGGATTATCATGAAAAAACTAGCAATAATCGCTGCAGCGGTTCTTATTTCGACACCTGTCATGGCGGCTGACGCTGTGTTTGGCACTTGGAAAACTTCGAAAGACGACAATGGGAACTATGGTCACATTCAGGTTGGGCAGTGCGGCTCTAAAATCTGCGGAAAACTGGTGCAATCTTTTAATCCAGACGGCAGTCAGGGCAATCAGGATAACATCGGCAAAAATATTGTTTGGGATATGACAAATGAAGGGGGTGGCGCTTATGACGGTGGTAAAATCTGGTCACCAGATCGCGATAAAACCTACAAATCAAAAATGCAGTTGAACGGTAATAAGCTAGGTGTGAAAGGCTGTATTGCCTTTATCTGCCGTGACGGTGGTACATGGACACGCATTAACTAAAGGCATGCCCTAAGTTACGGTTTCCACTGTAAAAAATTGCCAATTAATCGCAAGCCGGTTGATTGGCTTTTTTCTGGGTGGAACTGTGTACCGATAATATTTTCAAACCCGACTGCAGCCGTGATTGCGCCGTCGTAATCCACTGTTGCCAACAGATTATCCGCCGCTTTAGGCATCAAATGATAACTGTGCACAAAATACACGTGATCCCCATTTGAAATGCCGTCCAAAACCGGGTGTGGTGCGATATTATCCAGCGCATTCCAGCCCATATGTGGAATTTTCAGGCTTTTATCACTGGGTGCCAGCTTCACCACTTCGCCCTTGATCCAGTCAAAGCCTTTATGGTCGCCATGTTCACGGCCCCAGGTTGCCATCATCTGCATACCAACACAAATCCCCATGAAGGGTTTGCCCGATTGCACATGCTCTGTGCAAGCCCCGAACAAGCCGTCAATCGCGCCCAGTTCCCGGCGGCAATCAGCAAAAGCACCCACACCGGGTAGAACCACACGATCAGCTTTGCGCACAACATCGGGATCAGCAGACACCAGTATATCGCCCGCATCCCACTCAACAGCCATACGGTGGAAACTTTTTTCAGCAGAGCGCAGATTACCAGAATTGTAATCAACAATTACAGTGGTCATTTGGACAAAGTCCCTTTGGTAGATGGGATCGCATCCGCCTTGCGTGGATCAACTTCTAAGGCTACCCGCAAGGCGCGCGCGACGGATTTAAAAGCGGCTTCCGCAATATGGTGGCTGTTAAACCCATCCAAGGCTTCCACATGCAATGTCAGCCCGCCTTGCATCGCAAAGGCAGTGAAAAATTCGCGCACCAGCTCAGTATCAAATGTGCCGATTTTGGCGGTCGGCATATCAACCTTCCACACGAAATAAGGCCGCCCTGAAATATCCAGCGCAGAACGCACCAACGCATCATCCATCGGCAACAGGCAAGACCCGTAACGATTAATGCCCTTCTTGTCGCCCACAGCAGCCGTTAAAGCCTTGCCCAGCGCAATACCCACATCTTCCACCGTATGATGGTCATCAATGTGCAAATCACCCGATGCCCGCACTTTCATATCAATCAGCGCATGGCGTGACAACTGATCCAGCATATGGTCAAAAAACCCCACGCCGGTTTCATTGTCATATTGCCCCGTACCATCAAGATTGATCTCAACACTGATCTTAGTTTCTGCCGTATCACGGCTGATTTTCGCTTTGCGCATGAGGTTTGCCTAACTTTGCTTACTAGGGCCTTATAAGCAAGGTGCAAGATTGTTCCAAGCCCTGATCCGAGAGGAAGTTAAACACTGTGACATAGCAATGTCAATTTTGACCTGTGGGGGGGATTTTTAAGGTTTATAACCATCATCACAGTGATTTACATCATACCTGAGCGGCGGCTTTATGGCGAAAAATCACCTTTCATAATAAGCTTGCATGACCCGTTAAGCCTATATGAATTGATGTATATGGTTCACAATGCCTGCAATACTCGACGTAAAACATCTCAGGTGTTATGATTACGCAAGCCAAAATCAGCTAATAATTCGGGGGGAATTTAATATGCCAAGAAATTCAATCAATTTTGTTGGAGATATTCCAAGCCATTACGATACCGGTCTTGGCCCTAATATTTTTGTTGATTATGCAGATCTACTTGCCGAACGCTGCACTGGAATAGCCGCATCAGACGTCGTTGAGCTTGCAGCTGGAACTGGCATTTTAAGCTGTCGCTTGCGCAAAGCATTACCGTCTGAAACCCGCCTGGTGGTAACAGATTTAAACTCTCCGATGCTTGATGTTGCTAAAACTAAATTCACAAATGCTGACACTGTAGAGTTCATCATTGCAAATGCAATGGAATTACCATTTGAAAATTCTACGTTTGATCTGATGGTTTGCCAGTTTGGGGTAATGTTTTTTCCAGATAAACCTGCGTCCTACCGGGAAGCTGCTCGCGTATTGCGTTCTGGCGGGACTTATATATTCAACGTCTGGGGGGCTATGTCTGAAAATCCATTTTCGCAAATGGCGCATGACGTGTCCGCACAATTCTTTCCCAATAACCCACCTGGGTTTTATAAAGTTCCCTTCCATTATGGAAATCCCACGAATGTAAGGGCTGATCTTACGGCAGCGGGCTGGCACAATGTTGAACACGAGACAACTCAAGTAAACAAAACTATCGATGATCCAGAAGCTTTTGCAAGTGCGTTAGTTTACGGCAACCCGCTGATCGAAGAGATCCGCGAACGTGGCGGTGTCAATCCCGACACGGTTGTCGACGCTATGTTGGGTGCATTATACGATAAGTTCGGCCCGGCACCGTTAAAAATACAGCTTTGCGCGACCACATTCATCTGCCGCGCGCCTTAGTGCCAGCAGCCTAAACATCAAGTTTGCACTTCGCACCGAAGCGCGCTTCAAGAAAGCTGGTTTGAACCCGCCCCCATAAGCAAAAAAGCAACCCCACCTTTCAGCGGGATTGCCTTAATCAACTCTTATGCAGTGTTATCTTTACTCATCATCATCCATGTAATCTTCCAACGGTGGACATGAACAAATCAGGTTGCGATCACCATATGCATTATCCACACGGTTCACTGGCACCCAGTATTTATCAACCTTGAACGAGCCCGGAGGGAAACAACCCTGTTCGCGGCTATAGGGCCGGTCCCAATCTTCTACCAGATCGCGCATAGTGTGGGGTGCATTACACAAAGGATTGTTATCTTTTGGATATTTCCCATCCTCAATGTCCTGGGCTTCCGCCCGGATCGCCAGCATAGCATCACAAAAGCGATCCAGCTCTGCTTTAGGTTCACTCTCTGTTGGCTCTACCATCAGTGTTCCTGGTACCGGGAACGACATGGTGGGTGCGTGAAAACCGCAATCCACCAGGCGCTTGGCGATGTCGTCAACGGTAACACCACAACTGACCTCTAGGGGACGTGTATCAATGATACATTCATGGGCTACACGGCCGTTCGGGCCACGGTATAACACCTCATAAGCGCCTTGCAGACGTGTGGCGATGTAATTCGCATTCAGGATCGCAGATTTGGTTGCCTGCGTCATGCCATCGCCCCCCATCATCAGGCAATAGGCCCAAGAAACCGGCAAAATACTAGGGCTGCCAAAAGGTGCCGCAGAAACCGCCCCTTCAGTGCCACCGGTATGAAAGTGACCCGGTAGGAATTTGATAAGATGTTCTTTCACACCGATCGGCCCCATGCCTGGTCCCCCGCCGCCATGCGGAATGCTGAAAGTCTTATGCAGGTTCAGGTGGCTGACATCGCCGCCAATTTCACCTGGTTGCGATACGCCCACCATCGCGTTCATATTGGCCCCATCCATATAGACCTGACCGCCATGATCATGCACGATTTGGCAAATTTCACGCACACCTTCTTCAAACACACCGTGGGTAGACGGGTAAGTGATCATGCAAGCCGCCAGATTGTCGGAATGCAGTTCAGCTTTGGCGCGGAAATCAGCAATATCAATGTCGCCGTTATCAGAAGATTTCACCACCACAACCTTATAGTTCACCATATGCGCTGAAGCAGGGTTAGTGCCATGCGCCGATGTCGGGATCAGACAGATATTGCGGCGCTCTTCACCACGCGACTTATGGTAAGCCGAAATTGTCAAAAGCCCGGCATATTCGCCTTGCGCACCAGAGTTGGGTTGCATGGATATTGCATCATAACCAGTGATCTCACATAGTTTTTCAGAAAGATCTTTCAACAGAAACTTATAGCCGGCGGTTTGATCCAACGGCGCATAAGGGTGCATATTAGCAAAGCCACTCCAAGATACTGGCATCATTTCAGCTGCCGCATTCAGTTTCATCGTACAAGAACCCAACGGGATCATCGCACGGTCAAGTGCAAGATCACGGTCAGCAAGACGGCGCATATAGCGGGTCATTTCAGCTTCAGAGCGGTTCATGTGGAAAATCGGATGGGTCATGTAATCGGTTTCACGTGCCATGCCATCTGGCAGACGGTAATCCGCGTCCACTGGATGCTCTTCAACCGCTAGCCCGAAAGCCCGCCAAACACCCACTAGGGTTTTTTCGGCAGTGGACTCGTCCACCGTCATTCCAATCTTGGTCTTGCCCACAGCACGTAAGTTAATATCCTCAATGCGCGCAGAACGGATCATCACAGATTGCAATGAACCCACATCAATAGTGATGGTATCAAAGAAGGTATCAGGTTCAATGGTGAAGCCAAGTTTTTCGATACCTGCCGCAAGACGTGCTGTCATCATATGGATACGCTGGGCAATCGCTTTCAGACCTTCAGGTCCGTGAAACACTCCGTACATAGAAGCCATCACTGCTAACAAAGCCTGTGCAGTACACACGTTAGACGTGGCTTTTTCACGGCGGATATGTTGTTCACGAGTTTGCAATGCAAGGCGGTACGCCTGATTGCCACGGGCATCCACAGACACCCCGATCAAACGGCCCGGCATCGCACGTTTATGAGCTTCCTTAGTGGCCATATAAGCTGCGTGCGGCCCGCCATAACCCATTGGAACACCAAAGCGTTGTGTGGAACCAATCGCAATATCAGCCCCCATAGCGCCTGGCTCTTTTAGTAAGGTCAGTGACAATGGGTCAGCTGAAATAATACCAACTGCTTTATTGTCGTGCAATTCTGCAATCATATCAGTGAAATCGCGGACATGACCGTAAGTGCCAGGATACTGGAAAATAGCTCCAAACACCGCTGTTGCATCCAAATCATCTGGTGAGGCGACAATCACCTCAATACCCAAAGGTTTGGCGCGGGTTTTAATGACCTCAATATTTTGCGGATGACAGTTCTCATCTACAAAAAAGGCTTTTGATTTGGATTTAGCAATCCGCTGGCCCATAGTCATCGCTTCAGCACATGCAGTAGACTCGTCCAACAAAGATGCGTTCGCAATTTCCATTCCAGTCAGATCAATGATCATGGTTTGGAAATTCAACAAAGCTTCCAGACGTCCTTGACTGATCTCAGGCTGATATGGCGTATAAGCCGTATACCACGCAGGGTTTTCAAAGATATTGCGCTGGATCGCAGGCGGCGTCACGGTGCCGTGATAGCCCTGCCCGATCATTGACGTTGCCACTTGGTTCATCTCGGCCACATCACGCATATAAGCTAACATTTCGCGCTCGGACATCGGTGCCCAGTTCAGCGGTTGTTTTTGGCGGATATTTTTGGGCACGGTTTGATCCATCAGATCATCCAGTGAAGTCGCGCCTACAACGTCCAGCATCGCATCAATCTCAGCCGCAGAAGGCCCGATGTGACGGCGGTTGGCAAAGTCGTAAGGTTTGTAGTCGGTCAGCTTATAAGGCATGTGGCAATCCTGCTATAATATCGTCCAGAAACTTTAAGTTTCTGTGGCAATGGTTGTAGGTGTGAAACAGAGCGTTCAGTGCTGCGGCTTATCTTTGATAAAATAACCCGCAGCCATTGGTTTAAGCAATATGGGCTTTATAGGCGTCTTCATCCATTAACGCGTCCATTTCAGATGGATCGTTCAGCTTCATCTTGAAAATCCACGCGCCCTCTTGCGGGTCGTCATTGAGCATGCCCGGATTTTCAACCAAAGCTTCATTCACTTCAGTGATTTCACCATCCAAAGGAGCCAAGACATCAGACGCGGCTTTGACACTTTCGATCACCACGGCATCATCGTCTTTAGCGACTTCAGTATTTGCTTCAGGCAGTTCCACAAAAACGATCTCGCCCAGAGCCTCTGCTGCATGTGCAGTGATCCCCACAACAACAACATCACCCTCAGTGCGCAACCATTCGTGCTCTTCAGTAAATTTCATCTTTTTTCTCCTCGTTGGTAGACTTAACGTTTAAAATTAGCGGGTGTGAACGGCATCGCGGCCACAGTTGCAGGTAAGCGTTTACCGCGTACCTCTGCAAATATTTCTGTACCAATGACAGATTTTTCAATAGAAACATATCCCATAGCCACAGGGGCTTGCACCGTCGGGCCAAAGCCACCTGATGTGATTTGTCCGATCGGGTCAGTGGATGTTTCATCTGCGAACAAAGCAGTTTCACCGCGCATCGGGGCACGGCCTGATGGTTGAATACCAACCCGTTTACGTCCGGCACCATTTTCAAACTGTGCAAGGATCACATCTGCACCTGGAAAACCACCTGCGCGATCACCGCCTGTGCGGCGTATCTTTTGTACGGCCCAAAGCAAGGCTGCTTCAACCGGGGTGGTACCAGTGTCAATGTCATTGCCATAAAGGCAAAGCCCGGCTTCCAACCGCAAGCTGTCGCGTGCGCCCAGGCCAATTGCGGCTACCTCTTCCATTTCCAGCAACGCTTCGGCCACAGCCACAGCTTTGCTGTTTGGTATAGAGATTTCATAACCATCTTCACCCGTATATCCCGAACGTGAGACCCAGCATTCGGCCCCTAGAATTTCCGTGGTGATCACATCCATAAATTTCATGCCCGCCACATCCACGCTCAAACGCGCTAAAGCGGCTTCAGACGCAGGGCCTTGCAAAGCTAAAAGCGCACGATCTTCGATGACTTCAATATCACAGGCATCAGACAAATGCGCCTGCATATGCGCAATATCAGCTTCTTTACACGCGGCATTAACCACCAAAAACAAATGATCGCCACGATTAGCAGTCATAAAATCGTCTAGTATCCCACCGCTTTCATTAGTGAAAAATGCATAGCGCTGGCGGCCTTCAGCCACGCCTGCAATGCTCATTGGCACTAAAGTTTCCAGTGCAAGAGCTGCGTCGCGTGTATCACCAGATTTAGCACGGATCTTAACTTGCCCCATGTGGCTGACATCAAACAGCCCTGATTGTTCGCGTGTGTGATTATGTTCTTTCATCACGCCCATGGGATATTGCACGGGCATAGCATAGCCTGCAAACGGCACCATTTTGGCCCCCATTGTCACGTGCAGATCATAAAGCGGTGTTTTTAGTAATTCAGTCATGGCACCCTACCCTTTTTGGTATCGACCGGGATTATCCCAGCACTTTGGTGCCCCCTCTGTCCTTTATGCCTGAGATCGCTATCCCGTCGGCGGATGCAATGCGCATCACTCTCCAGAGTTGTGAAAAACAACGGTCCGTTGTGCCTGAGAGTTTCCGAGGCGGTTGCTCCTTCGGCCCTGACATAAATGCCAGCGTCTCCCGATGTTTTCGAGAACCAGCTTATGAGATGTTACAGATTCGGGCAAGCCTTTAATGTGTACGGTCGCATACACGGTTTAGTGTTACCATTCGGGCGACAGTCTGACAATCATATCTTGATGCAGCAAAATAATCACATACATTCAATAACTTTCTCAACAGAGATATCTTCGTAAACCACGTTGATCCCATCAGCAAAGTAATCTCTAATGTTATTTTGACGTATAATCTTTTGACACGATGCACTGATCAATGGCGCATTAGCAACACATGCGGTATAAATCTGAAAATCATACCCGCCTAATACCCTTCCACCGAAGACCCCGTGCGCCGCAAATCCGTGGCTCCCAGTAACACGCCGGTTTCAGGATCAACCATGATCGATTGCACTGCCCCCATGGTACGTTTGACCGTGATGTCATGCCCCTTAGCCCGCAAAATTGCTTTAGTATCCGCACTGATACCTTCTTCCATGCGCAGTTCATCAGGCAGCCATTGGTGGTGAATGCGCGGCGCTAGTGTGGCTTCCGCAATATTCATGCCGTGGTCGATCACATTCATGATAACTTGCAATGTGGTGGTGATAATCCGAGACCCGCCAGGGCTGCCCGTGACCAAAAACACTTTCCCGTCTTTCATCACGATTGTCGGGCTCATTGATGATAAAGGTCGTTTGCCAGCTTCAACCGCATTCGCATCTCCCCCGATTAATCCGTAAGCATTAGC
>JQIA01001808.1_pt1 | contig 11489 bp, 6 predicted proteins | sample 811431 | NCBI WGS metagenome assembly JQIA01 (sample SAMN02998118, study PRJNA258478) | marine sediment metagenome | biome: marine; feature: seafloor; material: sediment; isolation source: oil-polluted sediment collected from 3 locations (0.5 km, 0.7 km and 0.9 km)... | place: USA: Gulf of Mexico ... | reverse complement strand
ATTCTTGCTGCCAAAGCAGCCGGATGTCCCTGTATAAGTGTTTCATATGGATACCACCAGGGAGAAGATCTTTCCCTGTTAAAGCCGGATATGAATATAGATTCTTTTCCGGAGCTTATTTAAATTAAGTACAGCAGTATAAAAAACAGGGAACAGGCACCATTTATTTACACGGTTTGACCCACCAATTTAATAGCCGGAATGCTATCAGACGTTGTTGTATCAGGTATTTCACAACGTAGGGGCACGATGCTTCGTGCCCGAATTCTGTTTTTAGTCCAGTCTTGAAAAAAATTCAACTTTTCATAAAATGTTTGATTTTTTCTTATCCAATTGTTATTTTTATAGGAGCAAGTTAATCTCTTCTTGTTATAATCTGCAGGAGAAGAGACTCTTTCGAGACCACGCAGGTTTCATGGTGGTGATATTTTCTTTCATATACATATAATTTTTTCCTTCAAACATCTGGTATGATCCTTGCCGAATCTGAGGGGAGGAGTATTCTGTGAACCCAAGACATATCCTTGAATATGCTGCTGTCGCTTTTGTTGTTTTTATTTTTTTATGTTTACCCCAAACGGGGTATTCGGAAGGCCAGCCTGGAATCAACTATTTTATTGACGGGACTGAAGATTACGATGCCGGGATGTATGACTCCGCGTTGAGCTCATTTGGAAAAGCGATTGATCTTGAACCGTCAAACCTGGACTATCAGTATTATTTTGCAATGACATATAGTGCGCTGGGCAGGTATCAGGAGGCAGAGTCTATCTATATGGTAATACTGGACCAGGATGCGAAGAACTATTATAAAGCGTATTTTGACATTGCTGCAATCTACATGAAAAAGAAGGATTACGAAAAAGCAATGGCGACTATGAATTCAGCAGAGTGGATAATTCCTGAAAATGCAGACCTTTACCTGAAAAAAGGGGTGCTCAGCAGAAAAATGAAAAAGTATAAGGATGCTGCTGATAATTTAACCAGAGCGCTTGAACTTGATAAGAAACTTTCACGGATAGTGAATTATAACCTTGGCCTTGTCTATTTTAGTCAAAAACAAAATGCTACAGCAAAAAATATGTTTACGATGGTGATTGCAGAAAAGCCGGAGGATCAGCTGGCAGATTATTCAAGGCTGGCACTTGAGGTGATTGCAGCAACTGTGAAGATTAAAAAACCCTGGAAGGTGAATGCCTATCTAAGTTATTCATATGACGACAACCTGTCAGAAAATCCGCTGGATCTACCCGGCCATGCAAGCAGCCAGGCAGACGATAAAGATGGTCAGTATCAGGTTTTTTTTTTAATGGGTGAATACAGGCTGATCAAACTAAGGGATTACCTGTTTTCAGGTGGTTATCAGATGACATACATCAACTTTAATGATTCTGAACATGAAAACAGTTATGAGAATAGCCCGTATTTTTTAATGCATTACAATATAAAGCCTGTCTACCTGAGCCTGAAATATAATTTTGCCCATTATTTTGCCGACAGTGATGAAAGGCAGATTCAGCATAAGATAAACCCTTCGATGATTATTGTTGAACCCCACAATATGAAGAGTGTTGTTTCCTTCGTGTATCAGATGAGGGATTATAAAAGTGATTCGCCGATTGAAGATGTTAATATCTGGTCGGCTGAACTAACTCAGTATTTTGAATTACCGGAGATGGGATTAACTCCGAGAATTAAGCTTAAGTATGGTGATGAAAATTCAGATGCCGTGGCAGATACTTATTCGTATATAGAAAGCAGTATTGGCATTGAAGCAGAACTGCCATTCAGTATGACCGGCGATATCGCAATTTCAGATATTAGAACAAACTATAAAGTGAATTACGGGGTAAAAAGGAAGGATACCGGTTATCTGATTGAAACCTTTTTAAAAAGGGACATCAACAAGACATTGAGTGCCGGGCTCTTTTATAGCTACACACACAACAAGTCCAATGTGAAAGACAGTAGTACCGTAGCACCGGTGTATAGTTATGATCCGTTCGAGTATGATGAAAATCATGTACGTCTTTTTTTCAGCTTGAATTATTAGTCGTTGTAGATGGTTTTTGATTAGCAGGACAGGGAGAATAAATGCTTAAACTCAACCGAATGATAATGCTGGTTTTTTTATCCGCAGCCTTCTGTCTGCCGGCACAGGTGGGAGCGGGGCAGGAAATCGGAAAAATAACACGCCTTAAAGGCAGTATTGCTATACACCGTAATGGAGCCAAAATAGGTATTTTAGCAACAAACGGAATGGATATTCAACAGAATGATGCAATAAAGACAAAGGCGAAAGCTTATGTGAGATTTCGGTTGAATGACGGGAGCATTATGACGTTGGGTGAAAAGGCTGAATTAACCCTTGACAGTTTTATCTATAATCCTGAAAAGAAAAAACGTCGTGCCTTTTTTAATGTTGCGCTTGGAAAACTTCGGGTGTTTGCCAACAGGATGCAAAAATACAGAGATAATAGATTTCAGATTAAAACGCCTACAGCTGTTGCAGGCGTTCGTGGCACAGTTTTTATGGTCTGGGTTGAGTCGCCTGATGTTACCAGAATTGTCTGTTTCGATAGCGTTGTGGAGGTTGCAAATGTTATAAAGCCGGATGAGTTTGTTGTGCTTACAAAAAACATTCTGACTTCTATTAAAGAAGGTGCAGTGCCAAGTAAGCCGGTTTTAATGACAGAAAAAAAGTTTCAGGAATTTCAAAGCGGGTTTGAGGGAGATATTAAACCGGTTGATGAAGAGACAGGGTTTAAGGCTAAAGAGGATTCAGCCGATGGTAATGATAAACGAGTGGCTCCGGATCCAACGGCAAAGGATGATGAGGCTCTTGAGGCACTTGAACTTCAGGACGGGAGTCCTGCATCGGGTATTGAAGGACCGTATTCTCAGGAACCCGAAACGATTCAAACAGAAATAGATCTGGAACCTGAGCCCGAACCTGAACCGCAACCAGGGGTAACAAGTTTGCCTGGACCACCTAAGGTGCCGGTATTATAATGGTTTTGGTTGTCTATGAAGCTCCAGTTAGCCAATGCAGAATTTTGTACGAATAAGTATAGTGTCTGCACCGGTAATAAAGCAGTCAGGTGTCAGGTCTCGGGTTTCAGCCATCGAATTCGCTATCGCTCAGTCTGTTTTTATACGAAAGAAAGAACGCAGTGTAATAAGTGCCCCTGGGGTGCGAAGTGATTCCACAGCTGACACCTGAAGCCTGATACCTTAGGTCTGTGGCACCGGTTCACATAAGTTCAGTGTTTAGCTTTACTCAAACTGGAGCTTTTTAGAGAACCGCGATAATGATATATTGTAACTTGTAAAGAGACAGTAAGGTGAAATACTGCCTGCTATAAAACAACACCAAAGGTTTATGCCATGAAAACTAAAATTCTGATTTTAACTTTTTCCTTATTAGTATCTGGCTTTGTAAACCTCTCTTTTTCATACGACCATGTTCGCTATGTAGATGTGGCAAATGGCGATGATGCAAATACAGGAACTTCGCCCGGTGTTTTAGCGTGGAAAAATATATTTTATGCAGCTACACGTATAAACAGTGATACCAGTATATTGGCGGGGCAAACAACGATTCTTTATGTCGCTTCGGGAACCTATTCAACCGTTATGCCTCCTGGCGATAAAACCAATATTACAATCGGTATAAGTGATTTTACAATTATGGGGGATGGTTTAGGCTCAACCATCATTGATGGTTCAGGTGGAAACGGTCACTGGACTGAAGGTATCCAAACAAAGGACGGCATAAACAATGCTACAATTACCGGAGTAACAGTGAAAAATTTTACGGGTGCCGGTGTCAGCTTTTATTCAGGAACCGGAAATTCTGTAAATTTATGTGAATTAAGTGGTAATACTTATGGAGTAGCTGGTTACGGTTATGTTACTGAATCATCATCAGGCATATATAATAATATCATTAAGGATAATGATCAGGGTGTATACTTGTTTTCAGAGTTTACCCCTGTTTTTTCTGAAATCAAAGACAATTCGATCTCGATGAATTCAACTGCCGGTATTTATATCAGCACCGGTGAGAGTGAATCAAACCCGGTTATCAGTGGGAATACAATTTTTAATAATCCGATTGGGATAAAGGCCGTTGTCGGTTCAGCCGCTTCATCACCTGAGATACTAAACAACCGATTATATGATAACGGTATTGGTATTAAATTAAATGCCGGAGGAGCGACAACATCATTCCCCCAAATTATTAATAATGTTATTTATAAGAACTCCGAAGAATTGGTACACGGGATTTTATTATACGGTGGTGTTACTGACAGTGTTCTGAATGTGAAAATTCATCATAATACTATTGACGGAGGTAGCTCTATAGGTATTGTTTCAGATGCTTTGGACGGTTCTATCACTGCCGATATCAAGTATTGTATCATAACGAATTTTTCAATGTATGGTATCTACAGCAAGCTGGACTCAACACTTAATATTGATTATGTCGATGTATGGAATAATGTAGCTGCAAATTTTTATAACTGTGATGTGACAACAAAAAATTATGATGTTGATCCTCAATATGCTGCCGACTACAGTCTTATGGTTACTTCTCCGTGTATAGACAAGGTTCCTGTATCAGAGGCCGACCCGCTTAATCATGACATTATCGGAACATCCCGCCCAAGAAGAAAAGAGAGTGGTGGGTTAAATCAGCATGATCTTGGTGCCTATGAATATCCTTATAAATCCTATGATTTTACTATGCCGGGCGGTACTGGCTGGTCTACAGATTATCGTCTGGTGACTCTGCCGGTCCAATTATCGTCGGCATCACTGACCACACTTTTAACCGTTGCCTATGGCATCTACGATGACAGACACTGGCGTGCCTTCGCCTGGGATGGCTCTGACTATGTTGAACTTGGTACGACTTCTTTTGACGATCTTACCTATAATTCAGAATCGTCATCCCATGCCGGCAGGTCTTTCTGGCTTATTAGTCTCAGCGGATATCTGGCCAGTGATACCAATACGTTTGAAGGGTCGCTGAGAGGAAATATGCAGCCGACGTCTATTGCATTGTCGCAGGGCTGGAATATGATCGCATTGCCGTGGCCGGGCAGTACGGAAAACCCCTCTATTGAATTAGGGAATGTTGTTGTTCAAAAGGGGGGCATGAAATTTTGGCTGACCAGTGGTAACAATACAATCACTGATCAATGTGTATGGGATTATAACGGTGCTTCAGGATATACAAAACTTGAGTCGGCAACCGATTTACTTGTACCGGAAAAAGGGTACTGGATTCATGTCGTCTCAGCCCCCCCTGTTGAACTTGTTATTCCACCAGATAACAGTGTGTTTATGACAGCATTAAAAAGAATCACCGGCACGTCCAAATCCTCATCCGGGCCACCACCAGCACCACCCGGCGTAAGCCGTTCAACAGAAGGTGGTAACGGCTGCTTTATTGATACTGGTTTTTATTGATTGGACAGGCACCATTTTTTATAACCTAATTTAAAACTACGAATATCAGGCGTTGGTTATCAGGTATTTCAACCGTAGGGGCACGATGCTTCGTGCCCCTACCCACGTCATTGGTCTCAATAATCTTGTCTGACATTTTAATTAGTTCTAATCGGGTCGTACCCGGAAGAATGTTGTATATACAATGAGTTATCTTAAGTAAATCCGTTTTTTGAGCTTAAAGATACCTTTTTGGCGGCACATCCTCATGCTTTTCTATTCACGCCAAAACAAGTGGATTTTATCGCTTTTTCCTGTTATAAAATTTTCTCTTTTTGATTTTAAGGTAAAGAGACTAATGGGAAGAAAACGAAGCAGAAGATATTCTGAGGTTGAAAGCTATGATAACTTCATTAACGTGAATGTTACCGGACTTGATCCTGTAGTATTCGACAAAACCTGGGACAACGATTTTTTTGGAAATGACAACGGGATTACCCTGGAGCTTGGTTGCGGCAGGGGAGAATATACCCTGAATCTTGCAAGAAGGCACCCTGAGCGAAACTTTATTGGTATTGATGTAAAGGGAGACAGGTTATGTATTGGTGCAAGGAAGGCAACAGAAGAAAACCTTCACAACGTAATATTTATTCGTATCAAAATTGAAAATATTCTAAACTTCCTTCCGAAAAGCTGTATACACGAAGCCTGGATTCCATTTCCTGATCCGCATTCCCGCAACGAGAGCGGCAAAAAAAGACTAACATCTCCGAGATTTCTGGATATTTACAGAAATCTTATAATTCCCGGCGGACATATCCACCTTAAAACAGATGACAATACAATGTATAATTTTTCAAAAGAAAGCATCGGAAACAGTCCGGCTGAAATTATTCACGATACAAATGACCTCTATGGATCAGAACTTGATCACCCTGAAGTGACAACAATTCATACCACTTATGAAAAACGGTATCTTGCCGAGTCAAAAAAAATCAAGTATATCAGCTTTGCTTTTAAATGAACGAAAATAGTCGGGTCGGGCATAGTACCATCTTGATATGAAGTACGTCAAAAGTCTGGCAAATCATTAAAGCTTGTACCCCAAGGGCACTTGCTTCGCAGCGTAGATGGGACTTTTTACGACGCCATCATCAGTTCGGTAAAGAACCTATGACATTCGAATGCACGAAAAAACATTTTCATCTATAAATTCAATTGTATTACCCTTCTGAATTTCACCTAATTCATCAATTTGAATATCTGCATCATTTTTTGAAATAGATTCTACAATACCGGAATATTTTTTTTCAGGCAGAGCATTGATATTATCAACTGTTATCTCAAAATTTTTTAACGTAAGTATTACAGTGTCACCATTTTGTAATACATTACCTGTCTGCTTATTTTGTACATTACCAAAAGTTATATAATCAATTTTTATGTTGTCAGGTCTTTTATCGAACATTTAATCCTCACTTACTATTAATTAAACGTGAAATGGCGTATTTCATAAATTCAATTAATGGGCTGTTTAATACGTTATCATCCTATGTGATACATATATTGCATCCATTCCAAATATAAAATTATTTCAGCGCATAGTATAACTATTTAACATATTGTCAATAAATTCTTACTATAGACTTTTTACGAGAGCATCAGGTTTAAAGAATGGGCTTAACCCCGAAGACAGTTTTTGAGTGTAGGATCACTTTATTTCGTAAAAATAAAAAAGCATTATGTTTCTGCCTGTTTAATGATATGAGACATGCTTGAAAGCTTTTGATTAATTCGTTGAAGGATACTGTAAATGCACATTTTTTTTAAAGTAATGATTGCTATTGTCGTATTGTTGAATATTCCGGTAATCGTATATGCTGCAAATACGGATGCATACAACTCCGGCCAAACGACAGGGCAGTTTATATTTCTTGTCCTAATTGCATGGGGGACTTACAAATCCTTTTCCATTGCCCGACGTGAAACCACCAGTACCAAATGTGCCATAGCGCTGGGGCTTTCATTAGTCGGCTATTTTATTCTAAGCATTTTTACCATTATAAAACCCTATATTGCCTCCCCGCGTGCTATTGGTATGATTTTTGTGATGTTTGCGTTTGTTTTTTTTATTACCAGCATGGTTCTGGCAGTTCTTGGTTTAATAGAATATAGCCGGGCTTTCGTTCAGGGGAAAAAACAGGCGATTTGGGCCATTTTAATAAATACGTTGTTTATCGTTGCCGTAGTATGGGGCGTTTTTCAGGGGGTTGCCAATCAGACTAATAAACAAAGAATTGACCAGACTGATAACCAAAGAATTGACCAGGTTGATATCAAAGGCCCTATTACTGACTCAGAATTAAACTTCATGCTGGAAGATCCTGGCAGGCCTTACTCAAAAATTAAGCCAAAAGTTTTAAATTCTTATGCAAAAGTTGCATTAATGAGAAGCAATCCACAAATATTTTATATGCTCATTCCTCAGCGAATGGGAATTGATCAGCAGATTGACACTGAAGGGCTGCTTGACATTGCCCAAGCTGCGTTAAAAAACAATTCCAAACGTGTTACCATAGGAAAAGCTGTCAACAGGGTTATTAACGGCATGAATGGTCTTTATTTTGTTGCTGATGCAGAGTTAAAAAATAAGGAATTCAGCTATGTATATTGGGTTTGTGCCAGAAATGGATTTTATTACCAGCAGATAGCATTCACTCAAAAACAAAACAAAGCAGCTCTATTAAAAGACGCCGACAAAATCTTTATGAAATTTAAGCAGATTAAGCCCGATGAAGTCTGCTATTCCATAGATTCAAAACCATTTGGTCACTATAAATCAGATCAATTTGGCTATTCAATTGATCTAAGCGGCACGCCCTGGTTAAAATGGCCGGAATTAAAAGGAACCATACCCGGGGCCGATATTGGCGGGCAAACCGGCAACGGGGTTGCGTCCTTTTTTATTGAATTTCTTCCTTTGGATCAAGGGAACCCCGGCAAAGATGCTATTATCGGTGCATTTTTTCAATCAATTGCCATTGATCAAAAAGACGAAAAACTCATACTTATTTCGGATGAATCAAACGATACATTTCATGACTATACCTATAAAATTTTAATGCAGGAGGATGGGGCTTTGTATGATTATAGAATCAACATTGTAATCCATTCGAATTATGCTTTTTGTAAAGCGGTCTGGTCAGACAAAGGCGTATCGACTGTTGATGTTTTTTCTAAACAGTTGAATGATTCAATAACCTTTTCAGAACCGAATTTATCCTTAGAACATAGCCGTCTTGATGAACAAGGGCTATTAGCGACAGCAGATATGCTCAACCGGGTTGGAATCTATTTCGAAAACAATGAAAAAGATGCAAAGGCCCTTGAATATTATGCATTAGCAGTTACCCGGGATCCGAAGGATGAAGTTTTTTGGGATAATGCAATGAAAATTTTCAATACGTTAAAAAAGCACCGCAGAGCCGTATCGCTTTTTAAAAAGTTCGATAAAAAAGTAACATTCAGCAATAATATTCTCACATGGTATGCCTGGCACCTGTACCAAAGTGGCAACAAACCTGAAGCATTAGAAAAATACAAACAGTTATTCGCCGGTAACTATTCGAATGAAGAAGATTTTAAATACTATATCGATTTACTGGTCGACGCTGGCGCATTTGATGATATTAATCCAGCCTTTGATTTGTTCCTGAAGCAACAGAAAAACGAAGCCCTGAGGTTATACCAGGTAAAAACATGGCATGGCGTGAAACACTTTGAGAAAGCCCTTGCTGTTTTGGAAACGTTAAATCAACAATCTACTGATGTTATTTTGTGGAAAATTAGTAATTTCCAGGGCCTGGAACGTCATAGCGAAGCAATACAGTTATGTGATGATTTAATTGCCGGCAATAAAAATCCCGGGGATGGTTACTATTTTAAAGGGAAATCTGAGTATAATCTTAAATGGTATACGCAGGCAAAAAAATCCTTTGAAAGCGCCTTGGAAATTACGCCGGGGGATAAATCAACCAATCGCTATCTCAAAGATTTGTCCGGTATATTAGGCCAGGGTGACAACTCAACGATTAAGACAAAAATTCATCCGGTACCTTTGCCTGAAAAAGTTCAGGCACGTATGGTTAAAACCCCTGATCCAAAGTATATAGACGAGGCTGGTGCCTATTACCAACAGTATTGTTCCGGCTACCAGTGGGGAAATGACGGCGTATTAAAATATACGATGCGACATAAAATTCACATCGTTAATTCAATTGGCGCCAATAGTTTTAGCACGTACACGATTGGGTTTAATCCTCTTTACGAGCAACTTTATGTAAACAGCCTTGTGGTTCGTGATAAAAAGGGCACTATCATCGCAACGGGAAATGATGATAGTTTTTTTATTGTTGATGCGCAGAACGCCTCTCAAAAAAGCCATGATCAAATCCTTAACATGCCTATTCCACAAATTATTCCGGGATGTACGATTGAAATCGTTGCCACCAAGATTTTAGGCAATTACAAAAAGTTTCCTTTCACAAACCGGGCTTTATCGACGAGTTCTCCGGTTATTAATGGCATGGTTTATGTCCTGGGAGACACGGATAAATTTAATTTAAAGGCAGAGAATGGCGCAATAAAAGAATCGTTTGATATTGGAGAAATGGCCTATATTTACGCACCGATAAAATACCGGTGGGAACCTAACCAGGTACCGTATCATTTGATGTTACCGTTTGTATATGTCAACAGCAACGAGCGAAACTGGGTTGCAGAAGGAGAAGACTATCTCAAAAAGATTCAAAAACAATTGATTCTCACTGACGATATCAAACAACTCTCTTTGAGCCTGATAGACAAAAAAGATACCAAAGAAATCAAAATTGCTAAATTGTACAGTTATTTACAAAAAAATTATAAATATCTGGGCATTGAATTCGGGTCTCGCGGACAAATCCCCTATGAAGCCTCTCTGACGGTACAAAACAGATATGGTGATTGTAAAGACCATGCGGTACTGTTCCATCATCTGCTAAAAAGTGCTGGCATTGAGAGTCATTTGGCTCTGTTACATACCAGTAGTGCAATTCTCCGGGATATGCCGTCACGGGACCAGTTCAACCACATCATCAATTTTATCCCTGGGAAAAATCCACTGTTTTTGGATCCAACAGATAAAGAGGCCGCCATGAGCAATACATCGCCCGCTTATTTAGCCGGATCTCAGTCATTAATTATTGAGCCGGGTAATGTTCGTTTTTTACAAATTCCGGATTATAAAACCCAGGAGTCACAAATCAGAGTGAACCGTGAATTTCAGATTCAGGACAAGACTTTGAAAATCGATGAAACGTTAGAGCTGGTTGGTCACCCTGCAGGCTTCATGCGAAGTTTTCTGAAGGTTAAAAATAAAGAGGCGCACCTGGCATGGGGCCAGTCTGCTGTTCACTCTTATTACCCCTCCGCTACATTGAAAAAGATTACAATAAAAAACCTTCAGGAAAATGAAAAGCCATTACGAATCGATTTTGCGTACGTTATTCCCGGGAAGATTCAACAGATCAACGAAGGGATTATTGTTAATACTACCAGTCTTTGGGAACACTATTATCTGTCTTCAGATCCTGTAAACAACCGAAGATCAGACTTTAAAATTGAAATTCCCTTTCTGTTTACCAGTAATACCAATATTAAGATCCCATCAGGATTTAATCGTAGCGACTTACAAAAAAATGTTCATTCAAAAACAAACTTCGGAACTTTTGAACTAAACTATATCCCTAATAAAAAATCGATGCAGTATCAGGTAAGCGCTACTTCCCAAAAGGGTGTATTCCCTAAAAACGAATACCAGTCGTTTTATGAGTTCAAACAAAGAATTTTGCAGGATAGCACGCCCAATTTTACATTCACAAAGCATTAATATCTACCCAATGTCATAAACTTAAGATGGCAGGTATTAGCTTTTGGGTATTAGCAAAGGAGCCCTTCGGGCGGTCAATTTATATAAATAACAGAGCGTAGCG
>JQIA01001807.1_pt1 | contig 11490 bp, 10 predicted proteins | sample 811431 | NCBI WGS metagenome assembly JQIA01 (sample SAMN02998118, study PRJNA258478) | marine sediment metagenome | biome: marine; feature: seafloor; material: sediment; isolation source: oil-polluted sediment collected from 3 locations (0.5 km, 0.7 km and 0.9 km)... | place: USA: Gulf of Mexico ... | reverse complement strand
ACACTTATTGACGGTACGGTATTTGACAGCTCTGTTGTGCGTGGGCAACCTATTGATTTCGGCTTAAATCAAGTGATTAAAGGTTGGACTGAAGGCTTACAGTTAATGGTGGTAGGGGATAAGGCTCGTCTTTTTATACCCAGTGAGTTGGCTTATGGCAACAGTAGTGCAGGTAAAATTGGTCCGGGTTCTGTACTTATTTTTGAAGTTACGCTTTTGGGAATTAATGAATAGCAGTCATAAACTCTGATACACTGCGCGCACTTGCAAATTGAATTGATGTTTTTTTAATGGTGCGCTATGAGTTTCTCTTCTTTAGGTCTTAATCAACAGCTATTAAATGCAGTTTCTGAGCTTGGTTATACCGAGCCCACGCCTATTCAGGCTGAAGCTATTCCTGCCATTTTGAATAAACAAGATATTATGGCAGGCGCTCAAACGGGAACTGGCAAAACAGCTGCTTTCGCTTTGCCTCTGTTACACCAAATAAGCAGCGACCAAACACATGATGCCGTTCGTCCTATTCGGGCCCTTATACTTACGCCTACCAGAGAATTAGCGCAGCAGGTGTATAACAGTTTTATCGAGTATGGAAAACATACCTCACTACGCACCGAAATTGCCTATGGTGGCGTGAGTCTTAATCCTCAAATTAAAGCGCTTAAAACAGGGGCTGATATTTTAGTCGCCACGCCAGGCAGACTTTTAGACCTTCTGTTTAAAAAAATCATCGATTTAAAATACGTACAAAGCCTGGTATTTGATGAGGCTGACAGAATGTTGGATATGGGGTTTATTGGTGAGATAAATCGTATTCTCAGGCATGTGCCAGCGGAACGCCAAACGCTGTTATTTTCAGCCACCTTTGATGAAGCTATTTTTAAATTAAGCAAAACTTTACTGAAGTCTCCCAAATTAATTGAAGTTGATGAGCGAAATACCGCCGCAACCCAGGTTGAGCAGATTGTATATGCCGTAGATGCTGACAGAAAGCGAGAGCTTATCTCACATCTTATTGGTGCAAAAAACTGGCATCAGGTATTGATCTTTACCCGCACTAAACAAGGTGCAGATTTTCTGGCAAAGGAAATGTGTAAAGACGGTATAAAAACACAATCTATTCATGGTGATAAGTCTCAGGGTGCACGAGAGCGAGCACTGGAAGAGTTTAAACAGGGTAAAACCCGTGCTTTGTGTGCTACCGATGTTGCAGCAAGAGGTCTGGATATTGATCAGTTAAAGTATGTGATCAATTACGAGCTTCCTCACATCGCTGAAGATTATATACATCGTATAGGGCGCACAGGTCGTGCGGGAGGATCTGGTCTGGCTATCTCATTATTAAGCCCTGATGAAAACTGGTTACTAGAAGAAATAGAAGCCGTGTTAGATGCACGATTACCGCAGCAATGGCTACCGGGTTATGAACCAGATTTAACGAAAGAAGTTGATGTTTCAAGAAAAAATACCCGAACGGCACAAAAACGTCGGCATAAGCAAAGGGGAATGGGTAAAAATACGTCAAACAGAAGACGTTAATATCATCTTCAAACCTAGACTTGTGTAACAAACTTCACAAACAAAATCTTTTAATATTGGTCCTAATAAATTTTTTAAAAATATAATAAAAATTATAAGAAGGACTCAGAGATGAAACAATGCTTAAGGCTTTTGATCGTGGCCTGCCTCGCCTCAGTTATGGTGGGGTGTGGTGTTTTTGGACCTAAAGCCCCGGATGTTGATCGTCCATATTCTGGCTTTATGGATGATTATCAGCCTTTGAATTCGGTTGAGGTGGATGAGCGAGAGTTTATTGCTGCAAAAGGCTGGATTGCTCCAGACGCAGATCTGAAGTCTTATCGCTCTGTTATAGTCGATCCTATAAAAATAGATCGTAGTGTGAAGCAGAGTCTTCAGATTACTGAAACAACCATGGAAAATATTCGTGAATATATGACTGTGGCGCTTACCAATAAGCTTGAAGCATATTATGGTGATTCAGGTCCACAGAATGGTCGCACGTTGCGGGCTAAAGTCGCCATTACCGGCCTTGAAACCAGAGATGAACCCATACAAATTTACGAATATTGGCCCTCTGTTTTAGCCATCACCGGTATGACTAAGCTGATTGGGATCCGTGATGAAGAGATTCTTTTGTTTGTCGAAGCCGAATTTGTTGATGTGGAAACTAATAAGGCTGTCGCAAAAACAATGGTAGGTATTGTAGGAAAAGAGCGGCTTGAGAATGAATGGGAAGAAGTAAGTTTGCAGAAATTGAGTTCTTCTATCGATCAGTGGATCGAACATCAGGTAACTGCACTGCAAGAAGCGTCTAAAAATAGGGTTATTGTAAGGAATACAAAATGATATTACCAAGTGTTATAAAAACGTGTTTTACGGGTGTTATGTTAAGCATGTTAGTAGGGTGTTCTTCTGGTAGCTCTTCAGTAACGGCGACTAGCACGGGAGAAGAGATCTACGTACAAAATTGTGCGGCTTGTCACAGTGGCGGGTTTAAAGGCTGGATGACTGGCGCGCCAGAAGTAGGCGATAAAATGGCCTGGAAACCTTTAATTGCCAAGGGCGTTGATGCAATGACGACTTTCAGTATAAAGGGCGTTAACAAAATGCCAGCCAAAGGTGGTTGTAAAACATGTTCTGATGAGCAGATTAAAGCAACGGTTGAGTATATGGCTGAGCAAAGTAAGTAGTGGTGAATTAAACCCAGTAGCTGAGAGCGAGTAAGATTAAAGCACCCCCTAATAACTTACTCGTTACCTCAGGGTATGGAAGTTTTTTTTCAATCAGCACGATTAATACCGGTTCCATATTCATGGTCATTGCAAATACAAGGTAATACAAACTCAATAATATGACTAACAGTAGAGTTGATATTAGCGCAAGACGGTTAAAGCTAATGTGCACTGATATTTCCAACGTTCAAAAGCATCGTGTTAGCACTGCCTTCGTTAGTGGGTTAATTTGGCCAATTCACGATGGCTTTAGCTGCAAACTGCCCCGCATGTTCAAATACTAAGTTACCATAATTCATCGACATTTTACTGGTGGTACCGATGTTGCCATCGTTCCACATAAACCCACCATCGGGGTAGGTAATATGAACGTGGTGTGCTTCATTTGTCATGGGGTTAATTATCGGCGTTTGTGTTGCTTCAACAATACCTGCAATGGAGAATGAGCGTTCCTCTCGTCGATATTCATCTGAATATTTTTAATTATGGGGCCTTCAAATTCAGTAAATGTGCCAGCAATAGCTTCAACTGGCATACCACCTGCCTGACCAGACATAATGGTGGCAAGTGCGGTAACTTGTTCACTTGTAGCGGCAGAGTCAATAAATAGGCTCCTTTACCATTATCTTCATGAATAGCCTTCGGCCACATAGCAATAAAGACCATTTTTAAACCACTTAGGTCTAGGCCGTTTAAATGACCCTTAATAACCTGATGGCCTAGCATGGCACTACAATTACCCTCTTTACTATCAGGAAAGCCCACAAATTGGCAGCCACAACGATGACTACAATTGCAGCACTCAATTTGGTGCATCGACAAAGACCATGAGTTTTCACTAGACATAATATTTACCTCTCAGAATAAAAGGCAGGGTACTAAGTATAATTTAAATTATGTGTAGTGCTATGTGGCCGATATTACCTTAGTTAACTGGTCACTTCATGAAACGCTGAACTAACTTTGGTATAACGGCTCTGGGGGTGATTCTGGGAGCAAAGGTGATTGCTTTATTAACCGTACCATGAACAACTACAGAACGCCCTGAAATGGTTGCTTTATAGGCTTCAAGAGCAACTACATCGGCCTTCATGAATCGGGCATACTTTAAGTTATCTAACTTGTCTGAAGAGGCTAAGGCCATAAACTCCGATGTTGTTGGGCCAGGGCAAGATGCTGTAACAGTTACATTCTGATTTTTTAGTTCTGTATTGAGTGCTTCTGAAAAAGATAATACATAGGCCTTACTGGCATTATATAGCGCCATCATCGGTCCGGGAATAAATGCCGCAATAGATGCCACATTCAATATCTTACCTCCACCTTGCGCAACCATAGCTTGCCCAAAGAGTTTACTTAAGGTCGTTAGCGTCACTATATTGAGTTGTAATGTTGCTTCATCTATAGCCACTTCATTATCTAAAAATTTGGTGTAGTGTCCTCGGCCTGCATTATTAACTAAAACATCAACACTAAGGCCTGCACTGCTCACTTCATCAAATAACACGTTAGCCGCACCCTGCGCCATTAAATCTTTACCCATAACGGTCGCGTTGGTTCCATACTCGGCCTTAAGTTCTTCAGCTAGTGCTTTTAGTTTATCTACTCGGCGAGCAACTAAAATCAAGTCATAACCGTTTTGTGCAAATACTCGGCTTAACTCATAACCAATACCTGCGGATGCTCCTGTAATTAACGCTGTTTTTTTAGGCATTATTTTCTCCTTTTAATTAGTGGGCGTTCCGTTAAGAGCTTATATTAAGCAGAGAAAACATTATATGACCGCTGGTCATTTGTCAAATTATAAGAGGAGAGCATTATTTACACTAAGTTTTTTTAGACGTTGCAGAACTCCAACACACCATCGTCGATTTGCCCTTTCTCAAGCATTGGCTTGTCGCTCAGGTAGTTGTTTAGTACCTTCCAGGGTTTTTTCGTTCCCTGTTTTGGCATGTTGTTCTTCGCACGCATTACATAGCCCGATTGTAGATCAAAAAATGGAAGATCGGTCATGCAGCCTTCATTGTCACGGGGCACAACGGTTTTGATGCCTTTCTTATCCATGTAATTTAAGAGTCGGCAGATGTACTCCCCCGCAATGTCGGCCTTGAGTGTCCATGAGGCATTCGTGTAGCCAAAGATAAACCCCATATTTGGCACATCGTTTACTAACACGCCCTTGTAGGTCATGCATTTCGATACATTAACCGTCTCTGTATCGACTGACATTTCCATGCCTCCGAAAATCTGCATCTGCAGCCCGGTTGCACTTACAATAATGTCGGCTTCCAGCACCTTGCCAGACTTAAGCAGGATGCCGTTGCGAGTGAACTTCTCTATATGGTCGGTAACGACATCGGCCTTGCCGCTCTTGATGGCTCGAAATAGATCACCATCTGGCACAAAACAAAGGCGTTCATCCCAGGGGTTATAATTCGGCGTGAAGTGAGCCATGTCTACTTCATCACCTAGCGCGTTTTTAACACCCCATAAAAGTGCTTTGCGCATCATATTTGGTCGTTGCTTACATTGCTTGTAAAGAGCTCTTTGGAAACGAATGTTCTTGGTGCGCCCGATCTTGTATAGCGCCGAGTCGGAGAGCCAGCGTGACAGGGGTTTGGTGATGAAGTCATCTTCTGGTAAAGACATTACGTAAGTCGGTGAGCGTTGAAGCATCGTGATATGCTCAACTTTGTCAGCCATCGCAGGGATGAGGGTAATGGCAGTGGCTCCACTTCCAATGACTACGACTTTCTTACCGCTGTAGTCGAGATCCTCTGGCCAGTGCTGAGGGTGAATTACATCTCCCTTGAACGCCTTGGCTCCGGGGAAGTCCGGTAGAAACCCCTCGTCATAATTGTAATAGCCTGTGCAGCCAAGTAAGAACTTGCAGGTAATCGTTTCTTTCTTCCCGGTCGCTTCCTCTTCGACCCCTACTTTCCAGCGTTTTGATGCACTGTCCCAGTTGGCATTTACAACCTTTCGGCCGAATTTTATTTTGTCTGAGACGCCATTTTCTTCAGCGGCTTCTTCTACATAAGCTTTAATAGAGGGGCCGTCTGCCAATACCTTAGTACCCTTCCATGGCTTGAAATTGTAGCCCATAGTATACATGTCAGAATCGGAGCGAATACCAGGGTAGCGAAACAGGTCCCAGGTACCACCGATCTCTTTGCGGCGTTCTATAATGGCAAATGACTTGCCGGGGCACTCTCGCTGCAAATGACATGCGGCTCCGATGCCGGATAGACCGGCACCAATAATTAATACATCTAGGTCTGGCTGCTTGTTATTTTTGTTGACCATTATTCTGTTCCCTTTTTTGTCTTTTATAGCATAAATTTGATCAAATTATAGGAAGTAATCATGTCAGCTAACTGAGTGCGAAATTTTGCTGCCAGCAGGCGAACTATGAACATCCACTCTCAGTGCCATTTGCTCCCGCAATTCACTTACATGGGAAATAATACCAATCATTCTGCCGCTGCTCTGAAGGTCTATTAGGGTTTTGATAGCAAGGTCTAAAGACTCTTGGTCAAGGCTACCAAAGCCTTCATCAATAAACAGGGTGTCGAGTTTTATACCCCCTGCATAAGCTTGCACAACATCAGATAGACCCAACGCCAACGAAAGTGCAGCCATAAAGGACTCTCCACCAGAGAGAGTGGCTACTGGTCTCGTTTTGCCTGTGTAAGCATCTTCTACTTCTAACTCTAAACCCGATGCTTTATTACCTTTGGCGCGTTCTTCTTTACGTACTAATAAATAGCGCCCCTTGCTCATTACAATGAGCCTGTGCGAGGCTTCAATGAGTACGTCATCGAGTAATACACTGAGTACAAATCGTTGTAGACTAATTTTGTTTCCGGTTTGGCCATTGGCAACATCGCTTAATGTACCGTAAATTTTGTACTCATCTTCCAGTGCTTGGTTTGAATCATGGGCTTTTTTAAGTTTCTTCTGCACGTCTGTTAATTGTTGGTGGCGATTGTCGATATTTTTCCAAAATTCTAGTGTTTGTGTTGCTGCAATACTCAGCTCTGTTCGATGACTTTGAAGTTGTTCCATATCGGGTTGTTGCTGACCTGCTAATTGTTTTTTCTGTTGTTCTAGCGTCGCTTTGCAACCACTTAATTGGTGGTTGAATTGTTCTATTTCATTAGTCAAACGTTGTTGTTCTGGTTCTGGCAGTAAAGCAGTAAGGAAGTCGCTTTCGTTGATATAGGTACTTTGGCTTAGTGTTGTATCCCAGTTGTCTTTTGCGTTTGTATGCTCTTCGGTGGCGGTCTTGAATTGGACTTGTTGCTGCTTTAGTTTTGCGGAGGTTTGAGTGACCTCATGTTTAGCATTATTGAATGATAGTAATGCTTTGTCGTGAGCGGCGGATATGGCTTTTATCTTATTCTCAGATTGCTCAATTAGGAGATTAAGAGCACCCGGCTGTCGATAAACTTTAGGTAGCGCTTGTTCAATATAGTGTTCGTCTTGTGAAGCTGAATCGAATGCTTTTTGTGCCTTATGTTGTGCTGTTCTTGTTGTTTCCTGCTGTTGCTCAGTGGTGGTGCGTTGCTGAGACAGGGCCTGAAGATCAGCTTCTAATTGACCTTGCTCAGTATGCATCGCCTGAAGCCGTGTGACTTCCTCATTAAGCTGTTTCCACTCTTCTCGTAGATGGCTGGTTGATTTATATTGATTATCACCCAGCTCATGTTGTTGCTCAATTAATGCCGCCCCAATGCTCTGTAGTTGAGTGGCTGTTTCGGTCACTTGGTTTTGGGTTAGGGTTAATTGTTGTTGTATCGTCGTTAGTATATTGCGTGCGGCTTCAATATCTTCTTTTGTAATCGGGCTATGTTGGTCGTGAGCATTGGCGAGTAGTGGATGGCTCTGGCTACCGCAGACAGGGCAGGGCTCGCCTTGTTTTAGTTCGGCGGCTAATAGTGCCGCCTGATTGCTATGCCATGCTAATTCAAGTGTTTTTATTTGAGTGTCTTGTGCTGAGAAGGACGCTTTTACGGCATTTAATGCCTGCCCCCTTTTTTCATGCTCTTGTTGGACTGTGTTTTGTTCTTGAAGTCGTTTATCTAAATTTGCCCGTTGCTGTCCAAGTAACCGTAAAGTGTCTAATTGACGTTGTTTCTCGGGTAATGCTGTTGAGGTCGTTTTGAGCGTGATGACTCTTTCTTCCGAGCGGGTAATGCGTTCGATTATGCTTTTGAGTTTATCTTGTTGAGTACTGAGTGCCTTGCCTGTCGAAGCCGCTAGTGTTTTTGCTTTTTGGGTGTCTGCTGTGGCCTTAGCTAGTTGGCTAATTTTTGGTTGGAGCTTGCGCAAGTCGGCCAGTTGCTCTTTTAGTTGGTCTAGTGGTTGTAAGTCGGCTTCAGCTTTAGTTAATGCGTTTTGAGTGCTGTTGAGTGTGCCTTGTTGTTGGGTTTGTCTTTTTTCTGTAGTGTTAATGTCATTATTAATAGCGTCTTTAGATTGGTTGAGTTTAGAGAGTGTTATTCGCAAGTGTTCGATTTTTTGAGCGGTTTGAGCTCGGCTTAACAGGTTTTTCTTTTCATCTGTTTGGTTTTTTTGAGCTTCAAGTTTGTTTAATGCGTGGTGAGAATCTTCTAAAGTCTTAAATGCTTTTATTAATAACTTTCCCGCTTCAAGGGATTTTTCAGATTGTGCTAGCGCATCATTTGCTACGTTTTTGTGCAAGAGGGTCGATGCTAACTGAGGTGCAAGTTCAGCTAGTTTTTCTTGTACTTGGTTTTCTGTGTTGAGGTCTGCACCCTGAAGAATGCCTTTTATCTGATGTTGTAGTGCTTCAACTTCTTTTTTAATCGATGAGGCGCGTATTTTGAGTGCATCTTCTAATCGTTTGTAAATTTGAGTCTGAAAAAGCTTACTGAAAATTTTCTCTCTCTCGCTGGAATCTGCCATCAAAAAATCACGGAACTTGCCCTGAGGGAGTACCATAACCTGGCGGAATTGCTCAACACTGAGCCCCGTTAACCCTTCAATTGCCTTTGTAGCTTCTTGTGCTTTTTTAGGGACTAAAAGGGTATCGCCCTCAGGTTTTATTTGCCAAAGTTGAGCTTCGGTTTGATGTATTGTGGTGCCTTCGCCTTTTGATTTTGGTCGTTCTTGTGTTGGTGCTCTGCGGATGCAGTAGTGTAGATCGCCTAATGAAAAATCGAGAGTAATTTCTGTTAATAGTGCCGCGTCGGCATGGTCACAACGCATATGTGAAGCTTCACGTTCTTTGCCGGTGGTCTGGCCGTAAAGTGCAAAACAAATGGCATCAAGTATTGAGCTTTTTCCTGCGCCTGTGGGGCCATTAATCAGAAATAATGGGTTTGAGCCTAGCAGATCAAAGTTAACTTCTTCTGTTCCTGCAAATGGGCCGAAGGCTTGAATGCTGAGTTTGTTGGGTCTCATTGCTCAGTCTCCGTTTTGTGCAGGCTATTGATCACTGATTCTAAAGCGCTATCTTGTTCTGATGAAAGTACGCTGCCTGAAACCTGGCCGTAAAAGTCACGAAACATATCTATTTCACTACGTTTGAGTTTTTCTCGGTTCATCGCCTTTTTTTCACCTACCGCCATAATCCCGGGCTTTTCCAGATGTAGTACATTGGGGTACACTTCACGCAGTTTCCCCATCGCATCCAAAATAGCATGGGTGTCGGTGAGCCTCACCATTAGGTAATCACTTGCATTAGGGTCTGTTTTTCCTTGTTCGACTATATCCGCTATTTCTCCTTCGAGTATGCGCATGTCTCGCAGAGGTTTTAAGGGGAGGGGGCTTATTGTAGGTGAACCATTAACGTCAAGCTCAACCAGCGTAACGCCTTTTTTCTGATGTTGTTCAGAAAAACTGTATTTAAGAATAGAACCAGAGTAGCGAACATGAGTTTCGCCTCGATATTGGGGACCATGAAGGTGGCCCAGAGCAACATAATTGAAGTTAAGCATTGGGGCGTAAGACACTCTATCAGCACCACCAATGGACAAAGGCCTTTCAGATTCACATTCTTCAGATCCATCTACAAAACAATGGCTAATTAGAACGTTAATAGCGTCTGGTGTTCTAAATGATTGCTTTATCTGTTCGACAACAAATGAGTGTGCTTCGTCATGATTTCGTACAGGTGTATCGTAGTGATGGCGAATCTGTTCAGGGTCATGATAAGGAATACCGTAAAAATTAACCGTAACACCTGATTTACCAGTAATAGTGACAGGGCTTGCTATGGTGCTTATATCGCCAAATATATGCAGCCCGGCTTGTTTTAATTGCCTTGAACCAAAACGTAAACGCTCGGGGCTATCGTGGTTGCCAGAGATAATAATGACAGGAATGCCCATTTCGTTGCAGACTTTATTAAGCACGTCATCTAATAACTTAACAGCGGTAGCCGGGGGAACTGAACGATCGTAAATATCACCTGCTATAACTAATGCATCTGCACTCTCAGTGTTCAGGTAGTCAACAATTTGAGCGAGTACATGCCGCTGATCTTCAAGCAATGATACATTATGAAATTGTCGGCCTATATGCCAGTCTGAGGTATGGATGAATTTCATTGATAGGGACCTAATCGTAAGCAGTTATTGACTATTAAGTTTTAGAATTAATGTTAGATAAGGGATGATACTTGCTTAAGCGATAAATACCCACCATTGTCATCCTCGCGGGCGCGAGGATGACAATTTGTTTACCTGCTTAAGGAGCCAAAAGAGAAGGTGGAAGGCCTTGCTTTGTTGTGGGAGGCCGTTCCAGTGACTCATTTGTAGGCGGTGTGTCTAGCTGGTTTGTTGGTGCAGCTGCAGCTGGAGAGGTGCTGGAGTCAGAGTCACACCCTGTTAGCGCCCATGTTGCTGAAAGCGTTAACGCCAGGGTTATTGCTGATGTGATTCGTGGTTTTATGGTTTTCTTATGTCGCATCATGAAGAAAAGTCCCTTTAGTATTTTATCCAGATCGTAGTATTCGCAGGAATACTGTCCAAAACACTTACGTTTTCAGTTTCTTCGATTTGTTCCAGTGTAACGGGGTTGCTGGAATAAGCACTTTCACCCGCCCAAACAATATAAGCGCTATCAAATACAGATAAATCATCTACGGCCTCTGTTAGGGTGTATTGGTTCCAGCCTGCTGAATAGTTGGGAAGAACAAGTATTGAAGGTGCTGGTTTATCAGTGCTTCCATGTTCGGTTTTACCTTTAAAGGTCCACTCATTACTAAAGGTACCATCTTCAGCCGTAGTGCACGTTTGAACAACTGGTAAGTAGTATTTTTTGAAGGGGGTATCGGGAATACGGCTTCTGAATGAAAATTGATACAGGTGGGTATCAGACTCTAGAATATCTTCTTCTACTTTATTCCAGGTAAGGCTGCTTACATCTTCAGTATAGGTTGTGCCATAAAGCTCAAAGGGCTCTGATAATGCAGATTTTTGGATGGTCGCTTTGCCAAATACATTATCTACTGGCCTGGTTACGTGGAATGACTCAGGAAGTGATACAACTACATTGCTGGTATCAAACCCTTCGCAGCCGTGGGGTACATTGAGAGTAATGAGTTGGCTTGAATTTGCAGTAACAGGCCCGTCTGCGACAGAGACGTGTGCTGAAACACTGCTGCATATGATGGTGCTTAACGCTAGGGTAGAAAAGGCTAGTTTGTTCAATTCGTTTCTCCATTTATAACGATAAAGGTGACTAACGGAGAAAGATGTTACCAGAG
>JQIA01001806.1_pt1 | contig 11498 bp, 4 predicted proteins | sample 811431 | NCBI WGS metagenome assembly JQIA01 (sample SAMN02998118, study PRJNA258478) | marine sediment metagenome | biome: marine; feature: seafloor; material: sediment; isolation source: oil-polluted sediment collected from 3 locations (0.5 km, 0.7 km and 0.9 km)... | place: USA: Gulf of Mexico ... | reverse complement strand
TCCGATTTTCTATATAGGAACTGGCAAAAGTATCTGCTTTATAATGTAGAGCATCCGATAAATTATTTTCGCCATAAACATCATCTATTTCCATATTTGCAAAAAGATCATATTTTCCTATTGTTTTTTTAAGATTCGGAACCTGATTTGATGAACAAGAAAAACCACGAAGAGGGTAATGCTTGTTTAGGTTATAATAGCCTAAAACAATATCTTTTTTACCATTATTATCGAAATCTTTATAATAAATATCAAAAGGTTCTTCTATTGAGGTCTTGTATTTATAGTTTAATCCTAAATTACCTGCAATGTAATCCATATCTCCATCGTTATCAAAGTCTCCTTGTTCAATACTAAACCACCATCCCTTGGTTTTTTTTAAATCTGGAAATATTTTTTTTGTAAAACTTCCATCATTATTTTCTAAAATAGTAATAGACATCCATTCTCCAACAATCATTAAATCATAATCATTGTCATTATCAAAATCCGTCCAAATAGCATCTGTAACTAAACCTATTGCATTTAAATCTTTTGCTTTAGATGAAGTGACATTTACTAATTTACCGTTTCTATTTTCTAATATTTTGCTACTTGCAGGAAATGGATATTCACCAGGAACATGTCTTGCGCCTATAAACAAATCGATATCACCATCATTATCAAAATCTGAAGGCACAACAACACTGCCACTTGAGTTAAATTTTTCTAATGATTTTTTTGATTTTTTAAAGCTTCCATTCCCATTATTTAAATAGACTCTATCTTGATAATTTAAATGATTTTTTTTGTATTCATTTCCACCACTTACTACATATAAATCTTGATCCCCATCATTATCAATATCAAAAAATATAGCATCTACATCTTCATATATCCTATCTAATTCAAAATCTTGTATTGAGTTCATCTTAAATTTACCTGAATCATCTTGTATAAATAATTTTGATAAAAAACCTACTGCTCCTCCAACAAAAACATCTTCTTTTCCGTCATTATTAACATCCGCTACTGCTAAAGAAGGACCAAATTGAGATAATTTGTGAGGTAATAATAATTGCTCTTTATAATCATCATACTTGTTTTCAATATGGGTATAATCAATTATTTTATTTTCAGAAATATTTGTAAAAAGCGTGGTGTTTTCTTTTCTATTTTGAATATGAATAGGTTTACCCTCTTCTAAATACACATCTATTTTCTGATTTGCTTTAATATCTTTTAAAAAAGTTACTGTATTATTTGGCCAAGTAATTTTAATTTCTTCAACATTTTTTTCATCTCCTAAACCAAAGTGAACTGTGTTTTCACTAGTTGAATAAATCCCTCTAACATTTGTAGTTTCTATTACTTGTTTTACCTCTTTATTATTGATAACAATACGAGTTCCAAAAACAGTTTTGTTCTTCTTGCTTTTTAGAGATAATCTAATAAAATTCTTCTCTGTATTATTTCTATAAATAAAAGCTTCTTCGTTAATGTTATTTACTACTAAATCTAAATCGCCATCATTATCAAAATCTGCATAAGCAGCACCATTTGAAAAAGATTTTTTGTCTAATCCCCAATCTGATGTTACTTTTTCGAAACTATATTTATCATTATTTTTATACATTCGGTTTGATATCTTTTCTGATGGTAATAGATTTAGTGTTTTTTCTATATCTAAAATATCCCAGATTAAAACATCTCCACCATTAGGATTATTTTCCACCCACTTATCGGCTGTTTCAATAACAAAATCTCCTACTGCTTTAGAAGCATCAGTGTTTCTAATATCTCTTAAAAGACCATTAGTTATGTAGATATCTTTTTTTCCATCATTATCAAAGTCAGCTATTAAGTTAGACCAACTCCAATCTGTAGCAGCAATATTAGCTAATTGAGCAATATCACTAAATGTATTATTTCCGTTATTTAAATGAAGATTATTATACATATATTGATAATGCCCCCCATTATCAATCACTTTTTGGAAGGCTTTGGGGTTCATACCACTCATATTAGATTTTAATCTAAAATTATCTTCCGCAATCATATCTAACACAAAAATATCTAAAAAGCCGTCATTATTTATATCAGAAACATCAACTCCCATACTGTAAAAAGACATATGATTCAGTGCTTTATCTGCAATATTTGTAAATGTTCCATCTTTATTATTGATATATAAAAAATCTGGAGCTTCAAAATCATTTGTTACATATAAATCGGCCCATCCATCATTATTAAAATCACTTGCTGAAACAGCATTAGGAAAACCTGTCTTTTGTAGTCCCGCATATTTAGTAGTTTTAATGAATTTCTTTCCTGCTATATTTCTATATAAAACAGGAGCGTATTCTTCTTTAAGTAATTCTGTACCAAAATATTCCGAGTAACTTCCTGGGTTAGGAGGTTGATTCAAAATAAACAAATCTAAAAAACCATCTTTGTCATAATCAAAGAAAGTTGCATGTCTAGTGCGTTCAGAATTGTCTACACCATATTTAGCTCCCATTTCTTTAAATATAGCATTCCCTTGATTAATATATAGTTTGTTTTTTCTTAATTCTGGTTGATGATCGTATAACTCTTTAGTAACATAAATATCTAACAAACCATCATTATTTATATCTGCAACCGTTACGCCTGTAGACCAACTTCCATCATTTATTATACCTGCCTTACTTGTAATGTCTTTAAATTTAAAATCTCCTTGATTAAGGTATAATTTATCATCTACTACATTCCCTGCAAAATAAATATCTTCTAGACCATCATTATTAAAATCGCCAACCCCAACACCAGCTCCTCCATAAAAGTTCGCATATAATAAGATGTTTTTTTCTTTATCGTCTTTAATTTTATTATTAAACTTTACACCAGTATTACTTGAAGGTAATAATGTAAATAATGTAAGGTGTTTTTCTTTTTGTTTACACGATATAAAAATAAAACAAGATGTTAGTAGAATAAATTGCAGTGTTTTAAAATGTCTAATCATAAATCTAAATTATATAAAAAAAGTGAAGTATAAAACTTCACTTTTTAAATCAATGAAAATAAAAAAACTATTATTGTTTATCCCACCATACTCTTGTTGTTAGTACGTCTGGTCCTTGTGCTGCAATTGCTGCTGAATAACTGTCAGGGTTGGAAGTTTGTTCACTTGTTGGATAAGTTAACCTTCTAGGAATAGAACCGTTTGTTTCATTTCCAGGATAGTTTGTAGGAACCAACTGAGGGTACCCAACTCTTCTCCAGTTTGCAAAGGTTTCGTATTCATTCAAAAATGTTGCAGCCCAATATTGAGTTGCTATCATTTCAATAGCTTTTGTACCATCAAAAGGCTTATTAGCCAAATAAGTAGTGATATCAGCATCAGTAATATCTGCTGCTGCACCATACATACCTAAATATTTCATGGCTGCTGTAACTCCAGCATTATAATGCCCTTCTACATCGCCACCAGCTAATCCCCATCTTTCAGCACATTCCGCTAACATAAATTCAACTTCTGCATATGTTTGGAAAAACATTGGAGCATCTTCACCTGTAATGATACTTCTGTTAGGTTCAGCATAAGCATCCGTATCATTTTCACCTGTTGCTGCTAATAATAAATCAGAATCTAACCCATTAGGTAAACCTTTAAGATCTGCCGAAGCAGTACTCGCATCACTTCTACGTGCAGCTAATATAGCTAGTCTAGGATCATCTTGTAAAAAGTCTATAAATGTTTTACTCATTCTAGGGTTACCATCGGCAGAAAACACCTCTCCATTTCCATTCTTATTGATTCCATCTGGTCCTGCAGTATGTTGAATATAAGCAATATCAGCATTTGAAGTCATCACTCCACCCGCAATTGCCTTAGTTGCCCAGCTTTGAGCCCCAGCAGCATCTACCTTTATTAAGCGAAGCCCTAAACGTAGCATCATAGAGTTGGCATATTTCTTCCATTTAGCCTGATCTCCTTGAAAAATAATATCAGCTGAGCCCCATTGTGATACACCAGATCCTAAAGCAGCTGCAGACTCTTCTAGTTCCTTTAGCATATCTGCATAAATATCTGCTTGCGTATCGTATTTAGGCTTTAAGATTCCCTCTATATACCCTTTCCCTGCTTCAGAATAAGGAATATCTCCATATACATCCGTCAATCTAGAATAGATTACAACTCTCTGTATTCTTGCAATGGCAATCATTTCTTCAGGTTGCCCTTCCTCTATCAATTGAGTCATAATATCTTCAATTCCTTTAACTGGCCCTGAATAATATCTATCAAATAAAGATGCTGCATACCCTTTATTCCAAGAATATTTATCTCCAGACCAATAACCAGCTGTTGAAGCAAAATGCTGCATCATGGTTGATTGATATATTAAATTTGCTCTCCATGCCTCATAACGCTCTCCAGATATTTTTAACTGAGTCGCCGTAAATTTGCTATTTGCTTCAATTTGAGGAGACGCCAAAGGATTAACATTCAGCTCTTCAAATCCATCATCACATGCACCAAAAATCGATGCAATCAAGAATATATAAATTATTGATTTTTTCATAATTAACTTTCTAAAATTTAACGTTTAAACTTAAACCATAACTTCGAGTTGATGGCACACCATAATATTCTAATCCTTGAGCATTCCCAACATTATAAGCTGTCTCTGGATCAATATTCTCTACACTTCTTTTAATATAAAATAAATTTTTACCAATAAAAGATATATTAGCACTTGACAGAAAAGTTTTCTCCAAAGCTTCACTAGGGAAATTATAACCAATGCTAAAAGTTCTAAATTTAATATAATCGGCATCTTCAACTGTAGATTCTGCTATACCAGAAATTCTACCCCAATACGTAGAAAGGTTTTCAGGGGCAACTGTGGCAGTAAACGCCTGTCCTGTTGCATCATCAATCCCACTAACACTTAATCCATTTGCACGACCTTCTAATGTTTCTTGATGTTGTCCTCTTCCATAAGCACCTGCATTGGTACCTGAATAGATTTGACCACCAAATTTACCATCTATTAAAAAAGATAAATTAAAGTTTTTATATTTAAAATTGTTTGTAAACCCAATAGTGGTTGGTGGTACACCATTACCTAAAATTTTGTAACCTCCATCTTTAGCTCTTGGCACTCCTTCTGCATCAATTTCATATATAATAGTACCATTGTCATCTCTAGCATAAGAAGTTCCCCAAATAACACCATAGTTTTCACCTGGTATATGTTGAATCTCAACGTTTCTACTTCTTGCTGCTCCTAAACCAATTGGACTATCATCAGCATTTGTAGTGACTACAACCGAATTATTATAAGCAAAATTAAAGCTTGTATTCCAAGTGAAATCTTCATTTTTAATAGGAGACCCTGATATTAAGAATTCTACACCTTTATTTGTGATTTCACCTACATTAGCAATAGCACTTCCATAACCTGAGGTTTGAGATGCACTAACACCAACAATATCATTAGTTGTTTTTTTACTATAATAAGCAACATCTATAGACAATCTGTTTTCAAATAATCTTGTATCAAAACCAACTTCAAACTCATCTATATTATAAGGTACAAGGTTTTCATTAGGAATCGAACCATTCGATATTTGTCCTAATGGTTGCCCTTGATGACCTTGTCCAAAAATACCGTAGGTTAAACCTAAAGAATAAGCTTCAGGCGCTCCACCTGCCAATTCAGAATATCCAGCTCTGAATTTAGCGAAATTAACGGCTTCTGGAAGTTCAAACAACTCTGAAAGCAATAAACTACCACTTAAAGACATGTATAAATCATTATTTGGAGTGGTTTTTCCTGGAGCAGATAATGTAGAAAACCAATCGTTTCGCGCTGTATATGTTAAATAAGCTAAATCATTATAGGAAACTTCTAATGATCCATAAAGGGATTTCATTTCCCTTTCTGAATAGCTTTGCCCTCTTCCTTGATTTACGGTATTACTTATAGTTTCAAGGCCAGGTACAATAAAATCATTACCATTTTGATCTAAAGTTTCTGTTAATATTGAATTTGATGAAGCTCCAATAAAAGAACTTACAGAAAATTTTTCATTAATCGCTTTATCAACACCTAGCATTATATCAGAATCTATTTGAGTATATCTTCTCTCTTGCTCACTCATTCCTCCAAGAAGCTTATAAGCAGTACCCCATGGTTCTACACTTGTAGCTCTTCTAGTATAATCATCTACACCTGTTCTCACAAAAGCATATAGCCAATCTGTTATATCATATCTTAAATTAACAGAAGCAATAATTCTATTTCTTTGGTCTTCATTTCTAAAGTTATATGCTGCAAAGTATGGGTTTTGTGAATAAATATTATTAGAATATCCTAATTCACTTCCATCTTCGTTTGTTCCAGGCTTCATGAAAGTCACATCAATATTACCTGGTAGTGCAGCTATGGTGAAGTTTGCATTTCCAGGAGCATCAGATAAACGAGCTCTATTATTTGTTTTTTCTCTAAAGTACTTAATACTTGTATTAAGTTTTAATTTTTCAGCTAAAACAGCTCCAAGGTTCAAAGAAAAAGATCTTTTGTTTATCTTAGAATTTGGCATCACATCTTCCGCTAATAAATCGGATGCTGAAAATCTAAAATTAATTTTTTCATCTCCATGTGAAATTGATACAGAATTAACCCTAGTGCTTCCAGTTCTATAAAATTTATCGAAATTACTTCCTGCAAATGAATAAGGTCTAGAAACTCCATCCCATTGAACGGTTGATGCACCATCATATTTTTCTCCCCATGAACTTGTGCCATTGTCAAAGGCAGCAGATTGATTCACTGGTCTTTTACCTAAAGTACCTTGTCCATATTCTGTTTGAAAATTTTGTAAATCAGTATTTACCTTATCAAAAGTATAAGAAGAACTATATTCAACGCCAAAACCTTTTTGGTTTTTCCCTGTTTTTGTAGTTATTATAATAACTCCTGTTGCAGCTCTTGAACCATACAATGCTGCTGCAGGTCCACCTTTTAACACACTTACTGATGCAATGTCATCAGGATTGATACTTGAAATTCCATCTCCACCATCAGAACCACCCCACATACCAGCAGCACCATTATTAGCATTACCAATTGGAATACCATCAACAATATATAGTGGTTGGTTATTTCCTGTTAATGAAGTATTACCTCTAATTATCACTCTACTTGATCCTCCAGCTCCAGTTGCATTACCAGTAATATTTACACCTGCAACTTTACCTTGCAAAGCATTAATGGCGTTTGTTTCTTTAATAGCAGATATTTCTGCCCCCTTTACCTCAGTTAATGAATAACCTAATGATTTAGCGGCTCTTTTAACGCCTAAGGCTGTTACCACTATTTCATCAAGTGCTTCTGCACTTTCTTCTAAAATTACATTAATTACATTTTTTCCATTTACAGAAACACTCTTAGTAGTGTAACCCAAAAAAGAAAAATTTAGTACAGTATTACTGTTTGGTACTTTAAGACTATACTTACCATCCATATCTGTACTTGCACCTATTGTTGTTCCTTTAACAATAACGCTAACACCTGGAAGGGTTATCCCGTCCGTGTCACTCACTGTTCCATTTATTATTGTTGATTGCGCATGCACACTGTATGTGTTTATAATACAAACAATAAATAATAATTTTAGTAACTTTTTAACCATAAAATTTTGTTTTAAATAATAATTATACATGGTAAATATCAAATAAAGAGCTCAGTAGAAATCATTTTTTTCGACGAACCACAACTCTGAAAAGGCGTTGGTTAAAAAACAAAAAACTATTATAAATAAGTCTTCCAGATTAGAATTAATAATAAAGCAATTTTTAAAAAATGAAAATTTAGTTTTCTTATAAAATAAAGTTTATAGAAAGTGAAGTGAAGCTTCAGATATAAAAAAGTAAAATAAAAAAGGAGGGTTAATTACTATGAAATTTCTTTTTTAGAATAATTCTAAAAGATTTTTTAATGAGTTATCACGTAAGTTTTTTTATCTTTTCCAACGCCTTTAATAGTAAGAGATTTCCACTGTTTTGGTAAATCTGTATTTTTCTGAACAATTCCATCCTTTGTTAAATGAAGTCCTCCAAAACCGAATAACACAGTTTGCAACATACCACCTGCACCTGTTGCAAAGTATGGATTGTTACTTATTGCAGATTCTGATAATGCTCCAAAAGGTGCTCTTTTATTAGGAATATACGACTTTTTAAAAAGTTTAAAAGCTTTATTTGGCTCTCCTAATCTTGCATATAAAACTGCAAGTACAGAATGACTCATTGCAGGACCTTCTTTTGATATTTTTGATTCGTAATATTCTAAATCCTTTTTAATATCATTCTCATTACTAATTATTTCTAATGGGAATGCCAATAAATTTACATCTGCTTGTTTAATAATTTCTCCATTATAAACAGAATGTTCTCTTGTAATTCCATCTTCAAACTTTAAAATCTTCAAATTTTTAGAAACCTCCTCCCATGTTATATTTAAAGGTAAATTCAATTCCTTTTTTGCTTCATTCGCAAATTCTAAAACAGTCTTTGCGGAACCATTAGTAAAAGCATTATCATTTACATTTGGAGCAAACTCATTAGCTCCAATAACATTATTTATACTGTATGAACCGTCAATATTTTTAACAGATCTACTCACCCAAAAATCTGCAATTTCACTTAACATTGGATATCCTCTTTCTTTTAACCAAGTCAAATCTTTCGTAACTCGATAATAATTCCAAAAAGCAATTCCAATATCGGCTGTAATATGATGCTCAAATGTTCCAGTTAATGCCCAGGTCGGTGTTGACTCTTCTCCAGTATCATCTGATTCCCAAGGAAACATTGCTCCATCAAATCCGTAATTAGATGCTCGCTCTTTTGCTTGGCCTATCCTATTAAATCTATAATTTAGTGTTGATTTGGCAATATTTTGATTTAACAATAATAATGGTGGGTACATCCATAATTCAGTATCCCAAAATACGTGCCCGTTATAACCTCTTGAAGATAATCCCATTGGAGATATACTTAAATCAGAGTCTTCTCTTGCGAAGGAATATAAATGATATAATGCTAAACGTACATCTAACTGAGATTCTATATCGCCTTCAATTACAATATCACTTTTCCAAAGTTCATTCCATTCAATTTTATGCTTATTTAACAACTCCTTTTTATTCTTTAACAAAGTATAAATAACAAACCGTTCAGATTCACTTTGTGGGTCCTTAAAATTTTGAGTTGTACAAGCAGAACCAACTAACGTGAAATTATACTTTTGTTTTTTTTGCAATTTGATTTTAAAAGAAACTTCGTGCTTTTTTTCTGAAATTTTTACATGATTTAATTTGGGTGAATCATTTTCAAAAATAAATGTAGAGGATACTGAAATAGTATGCCTATCGAATTTTGTTTTTGCAACAGTTTGCATAATTGGCATTCTAGCATCTAAATCTTTTAAAATTTTAAAACTGTTTATTTCATCTTTAAAATCTGAAGAAGATAAAACACCTCCAAAAACTTTTATATCAACATCATCCAATGCTTCAAAATTCACATCATTCAATACAACATAGGGTAAGTTTCTTAATGCATAATATGTATATGAGACTTTTACTTTGTTTTTATAATTAAAAGAAGTTGTGAAAGAGGCATTTTTCATATTTAGTGATTGTTGCCAATCTGAAACATTATAGTATGTAATTAATTCACCATCAACATAAACCTTTAAATCCATAAAATGTGGAGCCTCAACAATTTTGCTAACACCCAATTCAGATTCTTTTTCAAATACGTTATTTAAAATAATCGAATTTATTTTAAAAGGTTCTCTAGAAGGTAATACACCAATTCTACCATTTGCCACAGTAATTCCAGCATAACTTTCAGTTTTCTTAGTAGATATCACCCAACCTTTATCAATTTGTGAAAAAACATTTTGAGCAATCAAAAAAAGTAAGATTATCAAGTTTTTTGTAGTCATTTTTAATATAAACATTTTAATTGGGGTTTAATAATTTGTATTAATTATAGAATTGAGATTTTATATATAATCTTACGCGCCAATTATTTTAAATTATCAGAAATCGTATTTAACAGTTCTCCATTATCCCCATTAAATTGCCAAAACATAATTCCTCCCATTTTCTCACTTTTCACAAAATCTATTTTAGACTTTAGAGATTTTGGGTTTTCATATGTTAGAAATAATGAATCTGACTTTCTCCATATATAAGGCGATTGTGCTTTTTCATCCCAATATGAAGTATATGATTTATTTTTGATATTCTCAGAGATTGTTTTATAATTAAAACTTCCTTTTTCACCTGTTGATTCTTGATACAAACCATTATTTTTAGGGTTTGTTTTACTCCAATATCTTCCATAAAATGGAACTCCCAACACTATTTTTTCGATTGGAATTCCAGCTTCAAAATGAACTTTAACCGCATCAGCAGCATTCACTCTTGTTGTCTTATTAAAATCTGATTGAAATAAATTAGAATGATGTCCAGTTTGACTAGATCCACCAGTAAAAAAATCATATGTCATAATATTTATAAAATCAAGATATTTATGTGCTTCCCGCATATTAGTATGCTCTAAATATTTAGGATCTGCACCTGTCGCAATAGTCAACAGATAATGTTTTTCAGTTGACAATGCATTTAGTTTTTCCCTAATCAGTTTTAAAATTGCAGTAAAATTCTCTTTATCTTCAGGCCTAAACTTATTGTTATCTCCTCTTTGACCTGGATATTCCCAATCTAAATCAATTCCATCAATATTATGTTTTAACATAAATTCAATAGCACTATTTGCAAAAATCTCTCTAGAATCTTTAGTAAGAACGGCATCAGAAAAATTTTTAGACCAAGCCCATCCACCAACAGATATTAAAATCTTTAATTCATTATTAATTTGTTTCAGGTCGTTTAGCTTTTTTAAAACCTCAACATCATTTTCATTTCCTTCAACAACTTTTCCATTCTGAATATTTGCAAAAGCATAATTGATATGTGTAACTTGATTTGCCTTTTCATTATTTTCTCCCCAATTGTCTTGCCAACTATTTAGATAAGCAACAACTCTTTTTCCATAACTGGAATCAATATTATTGACAGCTTTTTCTGCCTTTTTATCCTCAACACAAGATGTAAAAACAAAGAAGCTAAAAAATATAATTAATAATTGTTTGGTCATAAATAAGTTTAAAATTCTAGTTTTAACAAATTTCTATTTTCATTGTAAACTTTTAAAATAAGCTCCCCAAACAATGTATTTGCCCAAGCAAACCAATCTCTCCCATAATTATTTGGATCATCCTTATCGAATCCTTCATGCATAAAACCAGTTCCAGCATGTGTAGCCTTAAGCATTTTTAAACATTTTACTATTTCATTAGAATCAGTACTTGTCATCGCTCTTAAAATAATTCCCATCGGCCAAATTTTATTTTTTCCTGTATGTGGGCTTCCTTGACCTTCTGCTAATG
>JQIA01001805.1_pt1 | contig 11499 bp, 9 predicted proteins | sample 811431 | NCBI WGS metagenome assembly JQIA01 (sample SAMN02998118, study PRJNA258478) | marine sediment metagenome | biome: marine; feature: seafloor; material: sediment; isolation source: oil-polluted sediment collected from 3 locations (0.5 km, 0.7 km and 0.9 km)... | place: USA: Gulf of Mexico ... | reverse complement strand
TCAGATACTTTTGGATCAGCACCTTGGATCATGGCATCAACTAAATCAAGTTTAATGATTTGATCTGAAAGCTTGGTTTTTCCTGCTTCCATTGGCCCACCAGAAACAAAAATTACGGGAATGTTAAGGCGCATTGCCGCCATCATCATTCCTGGAGTGATTTTGTCACAGTTGGAAATACACACCATAGCATCCGCGCAATGCGCATTAACCATATATTCAACAGAATCGGCAATAAGATCACGAGAGGGTAGACTATAAAGCATACCGCTGTGCCCCATGGCAATACCATCATCTACTGCGATGGTATTAAACTCTTTGGCAACACCACCTGCTTCTTCGATAGCACCAGCAACTAACTGCCCCATGTCTTTTAAATGAACGTGTCCGGGTACAAATTGAGTGAAAGAGTTCACTACAGCAATAATTGGTTTGCCAAAGTCGCCATCGGTCATGCCAGTTGCGCGCCAAAGGGCACGAGCGCCAGCCATATTACGGCCTTGAGTTGAAGTTGCTGAACGTAGTTTTGCCATGGTGAGATGCTTCCGTAATAGGATAAAATTTAGAGTTGTAGGGTGGCCATGTTTTTTGTCCACCAGATTATTATTTAGCTATTTAAAGGTGGGCAAAATTATTGCCCACCTTTAGGGTTAAATAGGGGTTAAACTTGCTCTAACCAGCCCCATTTATCCTCGGTTTTACCTGTAAAAATACCGAAGAAAGCATCTTGCAATGCTTTCGTTACTGGGCCACGTGAACCAGTACCAACCTGAATGCCATCTACTGATTTAACGGGTACAACTTCCGTTGCTGTGCCAGTCATGAAAAACTCATCGGCAAGGTATAAAGAATCACGGGAAATAGTTTCTTCGCGTACTTCATAGCCTAAGTCTTTAGCTAGAATCATGACCGCATCGCGTGTTAAACCTGACAGAATAGAAGCACTACCTGGAGGCGTATAAATAATGCCTTTCTTCACTAAGAATAAATTTTGACCTGCACCTTCACTGATTTGGTTATTGATATCCATAGCAATACCTTCAGTGTAACCGTGACGAGCTGCTTCCATCGAAATTAATTGAGAAGAAAGGTAGTTGCCACCGGCTTTAGCCGCTGTAGGCATAGTGTTTGGTGCTAAGCGGTTCCAGCTAGATACGCCAACATCAACACCCTGTTCAATGGCATCTGCACCTAAATAGGCTTCCCAGCTAAAGGCGGCAATCATTAGTTCAGCTACGGCGTCACTGGGTGGACGAATTCCCATGCCTACATCACCTAAAAAGGCGAGAGGGCGCAAGTAAGCTGAATCTAGCTTGTTAGCTTTTACTGCATCTTTACAGGCTTGCATAACTTCATCAACCGTATAAGGAATATTCATACGGTAAATTTTTGCTGAATCAAATAAACGTTCGATGTGTTCTTTCAAACGAAAAATACACGTACCTTGATGGGTCTTGTAAGCACGAATCCCTTCAAATACGGAAGAACCATAATGTAAGGCGTGGCTCATTACATGAACAGTTGCATTTTTCCACGGCATGAGTTCACCGTTGAACCAAATTAAATCTGCATTTACTTTTGCCATTATCTTTTCCTAAATTTTTATACTGTGCCATTTACGTTAAGGTAAACAGTCAGAAGCGTGATAATTAAATTTGTTTTCTTATGCTTTATTTTCTACGTCGACACTCTTGATGTCGACCAATTTATTGATTTGATCAATTAACAGAGAAATAGGACGCTCGCTACTAACAAATAATTCTATCGTCGCAATGTTAGTGCCCGTATTAACTTTAGCGGTCATGCCATTAATTAAAAAGCCGCGGTAACGGGTGACTTGCAAAATTCGTTCAAGTACTACCTGTTTGTCATCAGTCATAATAATTAGTGTGTAATTATTTAAAGGTGAAGTGTTCATGCTACTCGCTCTCCATCATTTCGTTATTGGCACTATTCGGTGGAACTAATGGCCAAACATTGTCTTTGGCATCAATTTTAACTTGCAATAAAAAAGCACCATCGTGATCTAACATTTCGTTGATAGCAGCAGTCACTTCACTTTTTTGAGTAATTTGTCTGGTTTTTATATCAAAAGCTTGCGCTAGCATGCAAAAGTCAGGGTTATCAGATAAATCAGTTTCACTTAAACGCCCGTCAAAAAACAAGTCTTGCCACTGACGAACCATGCCCAATTTGGCATTATCAATAAGTAGAATTTTTACTGGAATTTGGTAGCGTTTAATCGTTGCCAATTCCTGTACATTCATCATGATAGAGCCATCGCCAGACACAACAATAACAGTGTCGTGTGGGCGGCTGATTTGTGCACCAATTGCCGCGGGTAAACCAAACCCCATAGTGCCCATGCTACCACTGGTTAAAAAATTACTTGGATCATCAAAACTCATGTGTTGTGCAGCCCACATTTGATGTTGTCCAACATCCGTAGTAACACACGTGTTTTTAGGCATTATCTCACTAACTTCCTTTAAAACAGCGGGTGCGTAGATACGCTCACCAGGGTGATCATAACGCCATGCACAATTTGTTTTCAATTGTTGTACTGTTTTTTGCCAGTTTTCAATATTGAGTGACATGGTTAATAAAGGTAAGTTTTCTTTTAAATCACCTAAAATAGGTGCATCAGCAACTCTACGTTTATTAATTTCAACAGTATCAATGTCGAAATGAATCACTTTGGCCTTTGGGGCAAATTGATCTAATTTACCGGTAACACGGTCATCAAAACGCGCACCAACGGCAATTAATAAGTCACAATCATGAACGGCTAAGTTAGCCGCTTTAGTGCCATGCATCCCTAACATACCTAAATAGTTTTCATCGTTGGCATCTAATGCGCCTAGCCCTTTTAAGGTGGAAACTGACGGAATGCCTGTTTCTTGAGCAAAGGATCTAACTTCTTCAATCGCATTAGCCATACCAACGCCGCCACCTACATATAAAATAGGTTGCTTAGCAGCAGCTAATAAATCTAGCGCTTTAGTAATATCAGCAAGGGGTAGTTTTACTTTGTTTTTAAGGTGTGCTGTAGCATCGAAAGTTTGTTCAACGATAGCCATTTGTACATCTTTTGGAATATCAACTAACACGGGACCTTGTCGACCTTCCAAGGCAATTTCAAACGCCTTATGTAAAACTTTTTCTAATTCATCAACATGACTAACTTGAAAAGAATGCTTAGTACAAGCGAGTGACAAACCAAAAATATCAATTTCTTGAAAGGCATCACTACCCATAGCCGCAGTAGGTACTTGACCAGTAATGGCTACAACAGGAATTGAATCAGCAAGGGCATCAGCAAGACCCGTAATTAAGTTGGTTGCACCAGGTCCTGAAGTTGCCATACATACGCCAACTTTACCTGAAGCACGAGCATAGCCAACGGCTGAAAATGAAGCGCCTTGTTCATGTCTACAAAGAAAATGCTGGACATTACTGTTCACTAAGGCGTCATAAATAGGCATGATAGCACCGCCAGGATAGCCAAAAACATGGTTAACGCCATGTTGTTCAAGTACTTTAAATAATAATCCACCGCCAGTTAACGGTTTGCTGTCAGTCATGATAATTCCAATAATTGTTAGTTAGTTGTTCAGTTTAATTTGTTTAAATTTTTCCCTTAAAAAAACAAAACCCTCGATTCTTGCGAAGCGAGGGTTTTTATTTCAGTTTTACTTTTCTTCAGCTCAACGAAAACCCCCGTTATGATTTAATAATCACCACGGTGAGGACGCTAACAGTTTTTACGCCACTACTATATAAGTTCATTGAGTTTAAATTCATTTTTAAGGTCGTTAGGTTAACGCTTTCAATAATTATCTTTTATTATACCTAGGTATAAAAATAATGCTAGATTCAAAAACAAATAACTAGATAAAAGTTAATTGGGATAAGTTTAACATCAAGCGCAAGTGTTTTTTTAAAAGTAGACTATACTAAAGAACAGCAATCAAAATAAATGGATTTAGTATGTCTCTTGCCTGTGTTTATAGCCGCGCCCGTGTTGGTTTAGAATCTCCCCTTGTTACTGTTGAAGTTCATCTTGCGAATGGCTTACCCGCTTTTCATATTGTTGGTTTACCTGAAGCGTCGGTGAAAGAATCAAAAGATCGCGTTCGTAGTGCGCTGATCAATTGTGGTTATGAGTTTCCAGCCAAACGTATCACTATAAATTTAGCCCCAGCCGATTTACCCAAAGAAGGGGGACGTTTCGACTTACCTATCGCGGTGGGAATTTTGGCGGCATCTGAACAGTTACCTAAAGTTGACTTATCAAACTATGAATTTGCGGGTGAGCTTGCGCTATCGGGTGAACTAAGAGCCATTATTGGTGAAATCCCGATGGCAATGGCATGTTGTGAAAGCAATCGAACGTTGATTTTACCTACGCAAAATAGTGATCAAGCGAGTTGGGTAAAGCAAGCAAAAATTCATGCTATTGAACATTTAACTCAATTATATCCACATTTTGCTAGGCAAACCTCGTTACCGTTTGTGGCTGAAAAACCAGTGGAGAAATTTGAGGAGACTAATTTATTAGATATTTGTGATGTTGTTGGACAGCCTTTAGCTAAACGTGCTTTGGAGGTCGCAGCCAGCGGTAATCACAATTTATTATTTATTGGTCCACCAGGCACTGGAAAAACGATGTTAGCCAGTCGATTGGCAGGCATATTACCAAAAATGACGGAAGCCGAGGCGTTAGAAGTAGCGTCTATTCAATCAATTAGTAACCAAAGTATTAATGCCAACTCATGGTTAACTCGCCCATTTCGTGCACCGCACCATACGGCCTCTTCAGCGGCATTGGTTGGTGGTGGTAGTCAGCCACAACCGGGTGAAATTTCACTCGCGCATCATGGCGTTTTATTTCTGGATGAGCTCCCTGAATTTGAACGCAAAGTGCTTGATGTATTGCGCGAACCGATGGAATCTGGAGAGGTGACCATTTCACGCGCGATGCACAAACAATGTTTCCCAGCGCGCTTTCAACTTATTGCTGCTATGAACCCAAGTCCAACAGGTTTTTATAATGATAATCGTAGTACACCAGAGCAAGTGTTGCGTTATTTAAATCGTTTATCAGGCCCTTTTCTAGATAGAATTGATATTCAAATTGAAGTAGCGCGCTTGCCACGTGGTACATGGGCAAATGATACCAATTACAATGAAACCAGTGCCGAAGTTCAACAACGAGTGCAGGCTTGTAGGCAGCTGCAAATAACGAGGCAGGGTAAAGCGAATGCGCATTTAAGTACGAGTGACTTGAAAAGTTTTTGTCGATTAACCGATGAGGATAATGAATTTTTAGAGCTGGCTGTTGAAAAATTAGGTTTGTCAACACGTGCTCATCATAAAATAATTAAAATTGCCCGAACATTAGCGGATATGGCAGGTAGCGAAGATGTTCTACATGAACACCTGCTTGAAGCGTTGTCGTATCGTGCGATGGACAGGTTGTTGCGCCATCTTACTAGCTCGGTTACAGTTTGATTAACTTTATTACGTGTATGCGCTAATAAATATGAGGTAGTTTGTGCACCTACGCGATAGCCTCAAAAAAGGCTTTGATTAATGGTTGAGATTTAGATTGGTTCAAACAACACACGCCTAAATCAAAGGGTTCAATTTCACCTACATTGGCTAAATATTCTACCCGATCTTTTACGGGGCTATTTTCAACCACCACCTGTGGCACAATGCCAACACCACAGCCTAAGGCAACCATGCTGACCAAGGCTTCATGACCCGAAACCGTGGCGTAAATATTGGCTTTTCCTTGTTGTTTTTTTCGATACCAGAGTTCAAAACGTTTTCGAGCAGGCCCATGTTCAGGTAAAATTATTGGCATGTCAGACCAACTAAAAACACGTTGCTGTAATTGTTGTTGTACGCTACAAATCATGGTTGGAACAATGACCACAAGTGGTATGCTAGCTAAATAATGAAAATAAACGCTACGGGGTAAATTTTCAGGGTTTGCTGCAATGGCGAAGTCGACAGACTTATTTTGTACTTGCTCAAGCGCATCACTGGCATCACCTGTGGTTAACATTATTTCAACTAAAGGATGCTGTTGGCGAAAACGTTCTAATAATGGCGGTAAATGACTATAAGCCGCAGTAACTGAGCAGTAAATACTGAGTTTTCCTGTTAACGCTTGCTGAGTTTCATCGAGTGAATGTTTAAATAACTGCCATTGTTTACGTTGTTGTTGAGCATATTGATTAAATTTTTTTCCTGCATCGGTCAGTGCAACACTGCGGTTATCTCGCAATAGCAATTCGCTTCCAATTTCTTGCTCTATTCGTTGAATAGCACGGCTTAACGTTGAGGGGCTTATATGAAAAGTTTGTGCTGTTTTACCAAAGTGAAGTGTTTGGCTCAAATGTACAAACATATTTAAAGATTTTTGATCCATGATTTTAATAAGACTCTAAGCACTGTTTTTATATTGTTGCGTTTATTGCAACACATAAGTGCGAATATATCACTTTTTGCAATGCTGTGGCTAGTGTATGATCATTTTATTGTCAGCAAGCTGACTCTTTTATTTAGCAACAAAACCCATAGGAAAGATCATGAGCAATTATTTTAATACGTTAAGTTTACGCGAAAAATTAGGTCAATTAGGCAAATGTCGTTTTATGAAACGTGAAGAATTTAGTGATGGCTGTAACTTCATCAAAGACTGGAACATTGTTATCGTTGGTTGTGGTGCTCAAGGCTTAAACCAAGGTTTAAACATGCGCGATTCAGGTTTAAATATTTCTTATACATTACGTGATGCGGCGATTAGTGAAAAGCGTCAATCATGGCAGTGGGCTACGGAAAATGGTTTCAAAGTAGGTAGTTATGCAGAATTAATTCCTCAAGCAGACTTAGTGTTAAACCTTACACCTGATAAGCAACATACGTCAGCAGTTACTGCGGTAATGCCGTTAATGAAGCAAGGTGCAACGCTAGCGTATTCACATGGTTTTAATATCGTTGAAGAAGGTATGCAAATTCGTTCTGATATCACGGTAGTTATGGTTGCTCCTAAGTGTCCTGGTACTGAGGTTCGTGAAGAATACAAACGTGGTTTTGGTGTGCCAACACTTATCGCTGTTCACCCAGAAAATGATCCGCAAGGTAACGGTTTAGCGATTGCTAAAGCATACGCAAGTGCTACTGGTGGTGATAGAGCAGGTGTTCTAGAATCTTCTTTCATCGCAGAAGTTAAGTCTGACTTAATGGGCGAGCAAACAATTCTTTGTGGTATGTTGCAAACGGCTGCGGTTTTAGGTCACAAGCAATTAGTTGCTCAAGGTATGGATGCAGCTTACGCGCGTAAATTATTACAATACGGTTTAGAAACAACGACTGAAGGCTTAAAACACGGCGGCATCACTAACATGATGGATCGTTTATCAAACCCAGCTAAAGTTTTAGCATTTGATATGTCTGTAGAGTTAAAAGAAATTTTACGTCCTTTATTCCAAAAGCATATGGACGACATCATTGAAGGTCGCTTCTCTGCAACGATGATGGCAGATTGGGCAAATGATGATGTTAACTTATTAACATGGCGTGCAGAAACTGCAGAAACTTCTTTTGAAAAATCACCTGAGTGTGAAACTGAAATTTCAGAGCAAGAATACTACGACAAAGGTATTTTTGTTGTTGCTATGATTAAAGCTGGTGTTGAATTAGCATTCGATGCAATGGTTGATTCGGGTATTATTAATGCATCGGCATATTATGAGTCATTACACGAAACGCCATTAATTGCTAACTGTATTGCACGTAACATGTTATATGAAATGAATGTTGTTATTTCAGATACTGCTGAATACGGTAACTACTTATTTACGCATGCCGCGGTACCATTACTTGAAGAATATACATCTAACTTAACGTTAGAGCAATTAGGTGAAGGTTTGAAAGAGACGTCAAACAATGTTGATAATGCTCGCTTAATTGAAGTGAATGAAGCGATTCGCAGCCATGGTGTTGAAGTGATTGGTAAAGAACTTCGTGGTTACATGACTGATATGAAAAAAATAGCTACTTTATAATCTGTTGCTTATAGCCTAGCGCTTTAAACAGCAATTACCGAGGGAATGCTCGGTATAGAACGATTTAACTCGTTCTAAATTAACAAGAAAGGCAAGAACGTATTGATCTTGCCTTTTTCATTCCAGTTGTATTAATTTAGTATCAAAAATAATGAGGAATAAATCATGTCTACATTTGAAAATATCACTATCACAAAAGCGGCCAATGTTTATTTTGATGGCAAAGTCACTAGCCGTAAAATTACCTTTGCTGATGGTAGCTTTAAAACCTTAGGCATTATGATGCCAGGCGATTATAAGTTTGGCACGGAAGAAAAAGAGTTAATGGAGATTACGGCAGGTGATTGCGAAATTTTATTACCTGAAAGTAAAGCATGGCAAACAATTAAAGGTGGTGAATCTTTTTACGTACCTGCCAATAGCGAATTTGAAATTAAAGCAAAAACCATCATTGATTATTGCTGTACTTATATAGCAGAGTAAATAGAGACAAATAAGTGAAATTGGAATAAGCTGCTATTTCTGATCAATACCATCAAGGTATCATTAACCTTTAATGATACCTGCTATTTAAGACAATAACGTTGAATCATCTCTACTAATATTTTATCCGTTTTTTCTATTTCACTGTGCGCTAAAAATTCATTCGGCTGATGTGCTTGATTGATAGATCCAGGCCCTAGCACAATAGTTTGACAGCCAAGCTGTTGAATATAAGGGGCTTCGGTTGCATAATTCACCGCACAGCACTTGTGACCACTAATTTCTTCGGCGATGCTAACAAAACATTTATCATCATGTTTATGTTTCTTTTGCTCGAAACTAGGTGAACTAGGGTGTAATTCTTCAAAGCTAATGCGACCAGGAAACTTCTCTGCAAGTGGCTTTAATGCCTCACTTAGCCAACGCAGTAATTCGTCATCACTCATGCCAGGTAAAGATCGTAAATCGATGTCTAAATCACAATGCCCACATATACGGTTGGCGTTATCGCCGCCTTTAATTGCGCCCATGTTTAACGTTGGTGCAGGCACATCGAAGGCTTCATTCTTGTAATTGAGGTTAAATTTTTCTTTCAAGTTAATTAATTCGCCAATCACTTGATACATAATTTCGATAGCATTAACACCAAGGCTGGGTTTACTGGAATGCCCAGATTGACCTTCAACACTAATACGGTGTGACATGTGGCCTTTATGCATTATCACTGGTACGAGGTTGGTTGGCTCTCCAATAATGGCAACATCGGGTTTAGCTGCTTGGCTTTGGGCAAAAAAACGTGCGCCTGCCATTGTAGTTTCTTCATCGGCAGTTGCTAAAACATATAACGGTTTTTTCAGCTGTTTAGCGGTTAATCCTTTACATGCTTGTAAAATAAAAGCGAAAAAGCCTTTCATATCACAAGTACCTAAGCCATAAAACTTATCATCTTTATCGATCACACCCATAGGATCACTTTGCCAGCGACTTTCGTCAAAAGGGACGGTGTCACTGTGGCCTGCTAATAATAACCCACCTTCACCGTCACCTAGTTTTGCTAATAAATTATATTTATTAGCGCCGCCTTCATGGGCACGAGGGACTTGTTGAATGTCGATATTAAAACCTAATTGCTCAAACCATACTGCCAGTAGTTGAATTACTTTTAAATTACCTTGATCCCAACTGGACTGAGTTGAACTGATAGAGGGACAAGCAATTAATTGAGTTAACGATTGAGTGAAATTAGGTAATTGTGACATATAAAAAATCCGAATATTCTAATAAAAAGGTGATAAACCTTGAGTAAAGTTTTAAATAGTTATGCTTTATAGTTGCATAACTATCCAGTTTTTAGTAAATTGCTTCCATAGTGTAAATAACCTGCTTTCATAAGGCTACTTTTTTCATAAAACGCTTTTCATAAGCCCGTTTAAATGGAGTGCACTGAGGCAAAAGCATCAGAGTAATACTTTCTTATAAATAGTCTTATAAATAGTTATAAGCGTTTATAAAAAATAGGTTATTCTAGTATCATATTATTTGAAAAGGTTTTAAATTGTGTCAAAAGTTCAGAAGGTTGCCGTTATTGGTGCAAGTGGTTACGCGGGTGCTGAATTAGTTGGTTTATTATGTCAACACGATAAAGTGTCAATACAACACCTTGTTGTGTCTGAAAACTCCGCCTCCGAAGGTAAACGTTTCAGTGAATTACATGGTCGCTGGCAAGGAATATGTGATATACCGCTGCAATCTTTTTCTCAACAGTGGTTTGATGACAATGTGGCAATTAATGCAAAAAATAAAGTACAAGCGTTAGATGCTGTTTTTTTCGCTACACCACATGAATTCAGTGCTGATTGGGCAAATGCTTTTGTAAAAGCAGGCGTTAAAGTATTTGATCTTTCGGGTGGCTTTAGACTGAAAAACCCACAAGATTATCCTACTTTCTATGGTTTTGAACACGCGAATATTGATGCGATTGAACAAGCCAAATACGGTTTGGTTGAGTGGCAGCAAGATGATATTGCCAATACCGATTTAATTGCGGTGCCTGGTTGTTATCCAACTGCCAGTTTACTTTCGTTAAAACCCATTACTAGCAATAACTTACATGTTGAAAATTCCTTAATTGTGGTCAATGGTATTAGTGGTGTTAGTGGTGCCGGTAGAAGTGCCTCTTTAGCCACTAACTTTAATGAAGTGAGCTTAAAACCTTACAACATTTTACAGCACAGACACCAACCTGAAATTTCTCAAGAAGCGAATGCACAAGTTATTTTTAATCCTCATTTAGCACCCTATAAAAGAGGTTTATTAGCGACTGTTACCTTACAATTAAAGGCTGATGTAACAACTGAGCAAGTTGATGCCGCATTTGAACAAGCTTATAGTGATAAACCGCTTGTTAGAATAGTAAGCGAGTGGCCGCAAATTGGCAATGTAGCCCATACACCGTTTGCTGATGTTCATTGGCAAGTTGACGAAGAAAAACATGTGGTGGTAGCGAGTTGTGCTATTGATAACTTACTGAAAGGTGCTTCATCGCAAGCAGTACAATGTTTTAATATTTCGCTTGGCTTAGCAAGTGAATATAGTTTGTTGCCAGTAAACTGTTTTAAGTAAAATTTAAATCAAGTTTAAATAAAGAATGTCGAGTAGCTGCTTTTCAGTCGTAAGCATAAAATAGAGAACAAAATGAGCAATCAAAAACCATTAGTCATAAAAATAGGCGGCACAATTCTTGAAAAAGAATCAGCGTTAACAAACCTCTTAACGGTTATTTCAAACCTTAAAGCGGATGCTAAAATTGTACTTGTTCATGGCGGCGGTTGTGTTGTTGATGAAATGCTTGCCCAAGCAGGCTTTACTACCGTTAAAAAGCAGGGTTTAAGAGTTACACCAAAAGAGCAAATTGGCTTGATCAGTGGCGCCTTAG
>JQIA01001804.1_pt1 | contig 11502 bp, 9 predicted proteins | sample 811431 | NCBI WGS metagenome assembly JQIA01 (sample SAMN02998118, study PRJNA258478) | marine sediment metagenome | biome: marine; feature: seafloor; material: sediment; isolation source: oil-polluted sediment collected from 3 locations (0.5 km, 0.7 km and 0.9 km)... | place: USA: Gulf of Mexico ... | reverse complement strand
AATACGCTCCTGAATATGAATTACGCCCCATACATAGCATGAGAGCGCAAAAAAACAACTTCTGTTGTGCGTTATAGGCTGGAATTATGCGTCATCACTCATAGAAATCAGGCCTGCATTGCCGCCAGAGGCCGTTGTATCGATGGTAACCAGCTTCTCAACCGCGAAGGCGTGCAAGTAATGCGGCCCGCCTGCCTTTGGCCCTGTACCTGAGAGAGCCATACCACCAAAGGGCTGCACCCCGACCACTGCGCCCGTCATCGAGCGGTTAATATAGACATTACCCGCATTAATCGCCTCTATCGCCTTATTTTGACGTTCCTGTATCCGACTATGCATGCCAAAGGTGAGACCGTAGCCCGTTTCATTGATCTGCGCGATCACATCATCCAACTGATTTGCGTCATAACGAATGATATGCAGGACAGGGCCAAAGACTTCCTCCGTCAGAACATCAATATGCGGGATTTCATAGATTGCAGGCATGAATAATCGGCCATTATCGGCTGTATAATTTTCATTATTCTCTCTACAAACCAAAGTAGCCATATCATTCATGTGTTCAACATGCTTATCGAGTATCGCCTTAGAATTTTCGTCAATAATATACCCGACATCGGTTGAAAGATGAACAGGGTCATCAATTTTAAGCTCCGCCATCGCCCCTATCAAGATCGTAATCACCGAATCCGCAATATCACTTTGTAAATACAGCACCCGCAAAGCCGAGCATCTTTGCCCTGCCGATCCAAAGGCGCTGGCGATCACATCATCAACGACTTGCTCTGGCAGAGCTGAACTATCAACAATCATGGCATTTTGCCCACCCGTTTCGGCAATAAAAGGTACAATTCGCGGATTTTCAACTGCTAGCGTCTTCTGAATATGTTTCGCCGTCGCCGTAGAGCCTGTGAAAACAACGCCCGCAACATCTTTGTTCGAGACCAGAGCCTCACCAAACTCTCTGCCCTTGGTAAAGAGGTGCAAAACCTCGTGTGGCACGCCTGCCTTGTGCATTAGCGCAACCGTACGTGTTGCAATATAGTGCGTTTGAGACGCCGATTTCGCAAGAACAGCATTGCCCGAGACCAGAGCCGCAACAATTTGCCCCGTAAAGATCGCCAGCGGGAAATTCCACGGACTAATACAAACGAACACCCCGCGCCCCTGTAACGTCAGGCGATTACTCTCCCCTGTATAACCAGTCATCAAAATGCCATCTGCACTGAAATCCTCACGCGCACGTGCTGCGTAATAACGGCAAAAATCGATCGCCTCGCGCAACTCATCCTGTGCATCAGGGATTGTTTTGCCCGCTTCATACACTAGAACAGCCATCAGCTCTTGCGCGTTATCCTCTAAAAGATCGGCAACGCGTTCAATAATCGTGGCGCGCTCCTGTACGTCTTTCTTATTCCAGCCCGCAAACCCTTGATTTGCGCTGTTAAACGCCAGATCCACGGATTTTAGTTCTATATCATCAAATGCTTTGCCATCAATAAGAGAACGTGCCTGCATGGGGGTATTCGAGGTATAAGCCGCGATATAATCCAGCAAAGGTTGCGAAGAAGTTGGATCATCCAGATCAATTCCGCGAGAATTTACCCGATCATCACCGAATATATCTTTGGGCAGAGGAATCGAGGGGTGGCGATATTCACCGTCATAGCCCCGAATTTGCATCACAGGGTCACGTACAGCGTCCTGCGCAGGAATCTTCGCATCCAGCAATTGATTAACAAACGAGGAATTCGCACCATTTTCCAGCAAACGCCGCACAAGATAAGGCAGCAAGTCTTCATGCGCCCCAACAGGCGCGTACACACTGATTTTTACACCATCATCACCGATTATTTGCGCGTACAGCCCCTCACCCATACCGTGAAGGCGTTGAAATTCATAGCTTTTAGCAGCTTTACCCGCCATATGCCTAATCGCGACAATCGTATGGGCATTATGCGTTGCGAACATCGGATAGAGTACATCGGAATGGCTGAACAGGGCTTGCGCGCAGGCAAGATAGGATAAATCTGTGTTGCTCTTGCGTGTGAAGACGCCATATTCAGGGAAGCCATGCATTTGTGCGTTCTTAATCTCGCTATCCCAATACGCACCCTTCACCAGACGTATTTGAATTTTGCGCCCTGTTTCTTTCGCACGTTTTGCCAAATACTCAATCAAAGGCAAGGCACGTTTTTGGTAAGCCTGCACCGCCAGCCCGAAACCGTCCCAACCATCCAACGCCGAGTCGTCCAGAATATTATCGATAATCGCAATCGATAGATCGAGCCTATTTATCTCCTCCGCATCAACAGTAAGCGGTAAATTATACGCCGCCGCCTGCACACATAATGCCTTTAATTTTTCCGTTATTTCGGGAATACAACGGGATTTCTGGCTGTACGTATAGCGCGGGTGAAGTGCCGATAACTTCACAGAAATACCTGCATTTTTATTGTTTTCTGCACCATTATCTTTATTTTTATACGCAATTGCGTCAATGGAGGCACTGTACGCCTTAAAATATCGCTCCGCCGTATCTTGATCGCGTGCGCCTTCACCTAACATATCATAAGACATACGACATCCTTGTCGCTCCCACATACGGGCATGTGATAGGGCGTCCTTAATCGACGTGCCGAGGACAAATTGCTTGCCCATCATCTGCATCGCCTTAATCATCGCCTCGCGAATAATCGGCTCACCCAAACGAGAAAGAGAGCTATCCAGTGTTTTGCGCGTCAACGCCATGCCAAGACCTGCGGCTTTGGCCATCCAGTCTTTAGAGCCGCCGCCTTGTTTTTGAAGCCAATTCGCCGCAACGACCTTATCTTTAATTAACGCATTCGCGGTTTTTGCATCAGGGATACGCAAAAGAGCCTCGGCCAGACACATCATCGCCAGCCCCTCATCCGTATTGAGAGAAAATTCCTGCAAAAACGCCTCTAATTGCCCGCCACGTCCCTTTTGCGCGCGGGTTTTTTCCACCAAATCAATCGCCGCCGCCTGAACATCAGCCGCCGTTTCATCAGACCAATCTAATAAATCAAGCAATTCTGCAACCACTTGGTTTTCGTCTTTATAGAGATATGAAGAAAAAGAATAAGTCATATGCTTATAATATCACGAGAACGCTGGAAATTCTTCTTTTTTACGATTATTATGCTGAGCATGAGTGAAGAATCGACCCAAAGAAGCAATGTCCCTGAATTTTCAGTGTCCGAGCTGGCGTTTTCATTAAAACGTACGTTAGAGGATAACTACGCCCGCGTTCGTGTACGTGGTGAATTGTCGCGAATATCCATCCCGAAATCAGGTCACATGTATTCCAACCTGAAGGACGATAAATCGGTGATTGATGCCGTCTGTTGGAAGGGTGTTCTATCAAAATTAAGCATCAAGCCCGAAGAAGGGATGGAAGTTATATGTGTTGGGCGTATTACCACCTATCCTGCACGTTCGAATTACCAACTGATTATCGAATCAATGGAACTGGCCGGTGAAGGTGCGCTGTTAAAAATGTTGGAAGAGCGTAAGAAAAAGCTGGGCGCCGAAGGGTTATTTGCGCCCGATAGCAAAAGACCGCTGCCCTTCCTGCCGCAGAAAATTGGAGTGATTACCTCACCGACAGGTGCGGTAATTCGTGATATTTTACACCGCTTGGGCGATAGGTTTCCTCGCCATGTCGTCGTTTGGCCTGTTAAAGTGCAGGGCAAAGGCGCGGATCAGGAAATCACTGCAGCAATTGATGGATTTAACGCTCTGCCCATTGAGGATAGACCAGATATCCTGATTGTTGCGCGCGGCGGCGGATCTCTGGAAGATCTGATGCCCTTTAACGAGGAAAATGTCGTACGTGCCACCGCAAACAGTGCCATCCCCATTATATCCGCCATCGGACATGAAACGGATACAACGCTGATTGATTATGCGGCTGATTTACGCGCACCGACACCAACTGGCGCGGCGGAAATGGCTGTACCTGTACGTCTTAATTTAATTGCACAAGTCGCCGATGATGAGAAACGCTTAATTAACGGGATCAGCCGCCTTCTGTCGGAAAATCGGCACTGGCTTGACGCGCTATCGGCGAAATTAGGCGACCCCGCCCGCCTTATGGAGCTTAAAACACAGCGTCTCGATCATACGACAAGCCGTTTAGACCATAATTTCAAACATCTTATCATGCAAAGAACAAACCGCGTGATACAAACCTCATCAAAACTGGTTACGCCCAAAGCGCGGATAGATACAGCGCGTACATCCCTGAGCAGATGGTCGGAACAACTGGAACAAACCACAAAACGCGCCATAGAGAATAAGACAAGAATGCTAAACCAGGCACAGGAAAAGTTGGAGCTACTCTCTTTCGAAAATGTCCTAAAGCGTGGTTATGTCGTTGTGCGCGATGAGAATGACAAACCTATAACACAAGGCAATACGTTATCAAGTGGGCAGAATATCAATCTACAATTCCAAAATAATGAGAAAATCGGTGCTACCATTAACACGGAACAATCAGCTAAAACGCCTGTAGCAACAAAGAAATCTCCCCCCGCCAAGACTATAAAAACGAAACTCGATCAAGGGTCTCTGTTTTAAAAACCGAAGCCAAAAACATTACACGTCAGTACGCTTAATCAAGGCATGCTGCACAAAGCCTTCAACCAACATGTCTGATATTTCATTCATTTTCTGTGCATTTTCAACAGCCATGCGAATGGTTTCAATGACTTCATCCTTTGGCATATCAGGTGTAACCTCAACATAATCCGGCACCGTCTTAATCCGCGCATAATAGTGAATAACATCACTGGCCAGACGCGCACCAAACGAATCCAGCTTATCTGTATTGCCATCAAAAACAGAACGATCCAACACTGGTTGTTTTTGTATAATTTCGCCAGTTTTTTGATAATTAGGCGCGATGTCCTTATTAGAAAGCCTTTGCAAGACCTCTTCATAAACCAAAAGATAAGCATCAATTTTGGATTTATTCGCCTTAACTTCTGCATCTATAATGGACGCTACAATATATTTTTCCTTATTCTTGAGCGCACGCTCTTTCACGGCCAAATCAATGGACTGATTTTGAATATCAACAACACGCCCGAAACCGCGCATAATATAGAATCCGAGAAAGCATAGTGCCAGAATAAAGATCGCCATCAAGAAAAATGCGCCCATCATAAAATTCTTATTTTGGGCATCGCCACTTAATGAGACCACATCATCCGCCCAAGCACCCCGCCCGTTTAAACGCGCGATTTCTTCTGCATCTAAATATGGATGTTCATAAACCGAACCGTAAATTGCTGTACGATCCGCACTGGCGTAACCTTGTTGAAGCAAGAAAAGGCTTAAATCTTCTTCCTGAGCATTAATACATTGCGCCTTAATATTATGCTCACCATCCCGACCTTTAATCGTGCAAAGAACACTCTGACCATCGATTTCTTTTTCCAAGATCCCTCTAATTTTTAGCTGAAAAATGCTTGCGCCTGCACGCATCTTTTCGATGCCCCATAATGAAATTTTTGTTTCTTCAGAAATCAGTGTCATAGAATCAACAACATGAACGTAATAAGAAACATCCTCATAAGGTATATTGGCATCCTGCCCGAAAGATTTCTCCGGCATAAAAATGCCCACCGAAATCAAGCCAAGAAAACTAATCAGAATATATTTTGAAATGTTTTTCATTATCGAATCTTCCACTGCTCTAGATAATACATGACATTGCAGTAATTTCATATGGTCATGGATCTGTGTAACAATATAGTATTCAGCAAAAACTTAAATAATATGATAAAATTTGTAAAATTATGCATTTTTTTGTATCCCCCTTTCACAATAAAGGATTATGATTGGGACATGCGTGTTGACTATAAAGAATTAATGGAAAAATTAGGTGTGGGGCATGAACTTGCACCATATGAGACAAGACCTTGGTTCTTGCACGATGCCGACCAAGGTATATCGTGCAGCGCGGAGGTACGCATCGGCCCTGGCGCAGAAGATGTCGAACTTGAAATTCAGTTTCTGCATGATGAAGAAGATGCCCGTTATGATGATGATATAAATTATGGCGGCCCAGAACAAATTATAATGATGCGCTTTATACCTTCCCAAGATAAAATATGGGCTGAAAAACTCATGTATATCAGGGGAGAGGACTACGCCAACAAAATCCATAATTGGGGTGAAAGAGGATGTGAGTTTTTCTGTAGCTGTATCGGCGCTCTGCAAATGGGTGAGATGCCCGACATTGATGAAATAATAGAGAAAGAACTTACCGACCGCAAAGGCGGACGGGGAGGCGGACGTCGCGGCAGAGTCGGTAAAAAAGGATTCAAGATGGATCAAAAACCCGCTATGGGCATGAAAAACTAGGCAATTAGCCACATCTATAGATTATCACGCCTGAAGAAATTACCCCGTATGCACGATAATATCATAATCCGTAGCAATTTTAGCCAACCCCCCTGGAATAGATTCACTCAGCGCCTTAAAATGCCACTTTGGCCCCTCACGATTTAAAGAGCCGACAAGCATACCCGTATCGGCACTGCCTTTTGCATCCTCGCTTAATTCATAACGCAATAATTCCTGACCATCCGATGCATTCATAATACGAATATAAGAATTACGCAGGCTGGCCATTGTTTGCTCTTTCTCCTCGCCTTTATAAATAGAAAGCACAAATACAATTCGCATCACCTCAAAAGAAACACCATTCAAATCAATGGAAATCGTCTCGTCATCACCTTCACCTGCGCCGGTACGACTATCGCCATTATGAATAACCGCGCCCTCAGCGCCCTCTGTATTATTATAAAAAACGAAATCTGCATCAACGCGGGTTTTTTCATCTTTATTCAGCAAAAAGCAACTGACATCCAGATCCAGCGTATCCACATCAAATGCATTCAAATCCCAGCCAACACCAACCAAAACACCAGTCATTGTCGGGTCTTTAGCGGTCAAATTGACCTCTTCGTCTTTGACAATTTTATTATCCGAAATCTCAATATCCAGATCAGAATCAAACGAGGAATCAAAAATATCAGCCATTTAAACGACCCTAACTTTACTGTTAAAAAACTCACGCACTTATATTCACCATATAAATATATATATTATAGACAATATAAGATAGGAAAAACAAACTTCCCGTAACACGGCTAATGCGTCCAAATATAAACAAGATAAATACGAAGCATAACGAGACGAATAATGTAATCCAAACATCAAAATTCAAGATTTGTGGAGAAAAACTGCCATTGATGATGGGTTTACTCAAAGATGCAAACCCAAGTATCATCAGAATATTAAACACATTAGAGCCTATAATATTACCGATAACCATCTCAGATTGCCCTTTACGCGCGGCAATGATGCTGGTTGAAAGTTCTGGCAGGGACGTACCAAACGCAATGATACTCAACGCAATAATAGATTCAGGAACACCGATCAATCCTGCACTAACCTTTGCGCCCTTTACAAGAAATTCTGCACCAACGGAAATACAAACAAGCCCAAGCAACAATGTCCCATAAGCAAATAAATCATTTTTAAACATAGCCTCACTATCATCGGTACCTATGTCAGGGGTCTTTGATCCAGCAGCTCTATATTGAAAGAAAATATAACTCCCCAGAATGGTGAGCATTGAAAATCCAGCAAGACGAGAAATGCCGCCATAATATAGCAACGCAGTCAGCCCGATTGTCACCAACATCATAAAGATTAAATCGCGCACTAACATTCTGGAAACATTAACTTTGAGAACCGAAATCAGCGCAGTACACCCCAAAACCATCAAAATATTTGCAATATTCGATCCCAAAACGTTACCCAGCGCAATCCCTGGAGAGCCTTGAAAATTCGCAACAACGGAAACGATCAGCTCTGGCAAAGACGTGCCAAAAGCAATAATCGTAAAACCAACGATCAGCGGAGACACGCCATAGCGTGTTGCGATAAAAACACCAGCCTCAACAGCCCAGCCCCCGCCCTTAATCAGCATAATAATACCAAGGAACAGAGCACCTAACGACAAAATCGTTGTGTCATAATACGAGAAAGAATTCATTTACTTACTTTCAGAAATAAATTATGCAGGGTTCTTTTTGCCATCCGCCCATTCAAGACCATACCCAAACGCACGATCCATTTCCTCATGCCCCGGGAAATATTCTGTTCGATTGGTTAATCGAATGCCACCGCGCACATTCTCAAGCTCGGCCACCGCGCATAAAGATAACGCATCATCATGAGCATTCAACGTAACGTACAAATCACTTTCGCCCGGTACATCAACAACGATTTGTGGATTTAATTCCGACCAACGTAACGCGCCCTTATAGATGTAAATATAAATAAGGACACGTTTTATATCTTTCCATTTTTCACCGTTAACCAAAAGATATTCATCATCACCTTCTGTGTCGCCAGTTCGTTCATCACCTGAAAGAGAGATAAAGGGGGCCTCATTAAAATTACCAAATTTTTCACCAAAGGCCTGAATAGAGCCACGCGTGCCATCTTGCATTTCATACAAACAACCAACATCAAGGTCGACGCCAACCTTACGCACTTTTTTAAACCATTTACCGAACAGACCAGATTCTTCGATACGGATATTGTCCCACGCAACCCCGATCATAAAAGATTCAAATCCGTCTTGTCCCGGAGAGATCGCAACACTATCGCCCGTATTGGCCAAAAATTCACAATTATCGGGATGGTCGCTGGCAACGCGATATCCAGACGCACCAAGAGATGCCCCATGCCCTGAAAAATCGACAATACTCTCGCTTGCTTGTGTTAATGATGCAACGGAACAATTTTCTTTTTTAGACATCCTGATCGTCTTCCCTTAAAATATAATAATCACCTGCAATATGTTACCATCACCGCCATAATAAATAAAGGTCATAGATTCCTATACCTTAAGTGCTGTACCTTTAGAAATCAGTCTTTTTCTTAATTCCAGACAATAAAGCAAAACAAAATAAAAGAGGTAAAGCTCTTGCACTTCGCTGCCTCTTTCAAAAAATTGAACTCCCAGAGAATCAGCCTTATCTATAATTTTCAAAATCAGAAATATCCCCGCCGTGATACATAACGTCCCCGCTGGATAGATAATCGAAAAACCTTCTGGCAAAGCCTTCGGCTTTACTCTCATGAGAAAAGGAATAATAAGACCGCCAATAATAACGCCAATCTCCAGAATTAAGCGGGGCTTTTGATCCAGCCATGAAGAAGTATTATGCAGGTTTGTCTCCCCCTGATCGTTCATATCCGCCCAATAATCGGGTGTTGCCCAATTCATAATATGCTGCCCCCAGCTGATTTCCTCACCTGCCACGTATAGGCAGCTTAAAGTCGCAATACCAACCCACACGCCCAGCCATGGCGCTTGTTTGAAATTAATTTTTAGCAACATTGTCGCAAAAACAATAAGTGCTGCAAAAATTATAAGAAACTGCAACAACTCATGTGGTCCACTCTCCGAATGTAATACGGATAAAGTCTTCACAGGCAAAGACAGCTCCAGAAAAATCTGAAGCACTGCTGCCAGTAACGGCAGCCACAACCACAAAAACTTATGCATTTCTTTATTTTCGATCATACGTAAACACCTTAAGAAGATCCTTCAATCATTACAAACTCTACTCACCAGTGTCAATCTATGCCAATCGAAATGCACAAGTTTTAAACTGTAACCTTGTCTAAAGCAGCGCGAATACGTATACGATAAAACCATAAAAGATAACCCACCAAACTTTAAGAGAGATACGATGAAGCATATTCCCCTCCTTATTCTAACCCTCTGCATCGCGCCGTTTTCAGCGCATGCACAAGAGAGTGATGTTAAAATTATACAAGTCAGAAACAATATCCACGTACTAATCAGCCCCCACGGCGGCAATGTCGTGACATCAACAGGTGAAGACGGCACATTTATTATTGACGATCAACTCGCTGGACGCAGCGCACTTATCAAAGCCGCAGCAAAAAGCATCAACGATCAAGATATAAAGTTCGTCCTAAACACCCATTATCATTTCGATCACACAGGCGGCAACGAATTTTTCGGCGAAGAAGATGCAATTATTGTGGCGCATGATAGCGTCCGTGAACGTTTAAGCACAAAACAATTCATCACTTATTTCAAAAAGGAAATGCCGCCGCTGTCCAAAGCAGGTCTGCCCGTGGTGACGTTCTCCAAAGACATGACCTTTCACCATAACGGCGATGACATTAAAATCATCCACGTTCCACACGCCCATACAGATGGCGACGTCGCGGCATATTTTGTTAATGAGAATGTGATTGTAACAGGTGACACGGTCTTTAACAGTATGTACCCTTTCATCGATATAGAGCATGGTGGATCAGTCGCTGGTCTTTTTGCCGCGCATGATACGTTGCTCGCCTTAGCCAATGATGAGACAATCATTATTCCTGGTCACGGCGCACCAATGAGTAAAGCAGGTCTTCTCGCCTATCAGAAAACCTTGGAAACAATCGTGGCGCGCGTAGAGACCGCAATCAAAGACGAAAAAACACTGGAGCAAGCCGTTGCCGCGAAGCCAACACAAGAATTTGATGAAAGAATGAGCCAAGGGGTCGTAGGACCGGATGCGTTCACAACCATCCTCTATAATCACCTAAGCAATAAGTAAGAAACGACCCTTTGTTGTGGGCATCATGACCATCATCGTCGTGATGCCTGCATAACAACCTGATCGATACCACCCGCCTATAGAATTTCATAAACATCGCTAAAAGCACCTTAAGCTCCTTATAATATAACGCTTTAAAGTAACAAATAAATTTGCAAATAATAAGGCAAATAGCTTGACGGCATCATTAAATAAATATGTTATTTACAAGCATTTGTTGTGTAATACCTTCAAACACTATAGACCGCAGTGAAGATAACGATTAGCTCTGCCGAAAGAACATGCATGTCCATATTTAAAAATGCCCACCCTGCACTTGCTCAAGCCCTTACCAAACGCGGTTATGAAGCACTTACCCCTGTACAGAATTCTGTTTTAGACCCTGCGCTAGAAAATAAAGACTTACTGGTCTCTGCACAAACTGGTTCAGGAAAGACAGTCGCTTTCGGTTTGGCATGTGCCTCTACATTGCTGGGAGAGGATGAGCGTTTTGAATCTAAATCTCAACCACTTGCCCTTATCATTGCCCCCACGCGTGAATTGGCGTTGCAGGTCAAGCGTGAATTAGATTGGCTTTACGCGGAAAGCGGCGCGTCCGTGACCTCATGTGTTGGCGGTATGGATATCCGCACAGAACGTCGCGCACTGGAAAAAGGCGCGCATATTGTTGTCGGTACACCAGGGCGTTTGCGCGATCATATTGAGCGTGGCTATTTCAACACAAGTTCTTTACGTGCTGTCGTGCTGGATGAGGCCGATGAAATGCTTGATATGGGCTTTCGTGAGGAACTGGAATATATTCTAGGTA
>JQIA01001803.1_pt1 | contig 11507 bp, 9 predicted proteins | sample 811431 | NCBI WGS metagenome assembly JQIA01 (sample SAMN02998118, study PRJNA258478) | marine sediment metagenome | biome: marine; feature: seafloor; material: sediment; isolation source: oil-polluted sediment collected from 3 locations (0.5 km, 0.7 km and 0.9 km)... | place: USA: Gulf of Mexico ... | reverse complement strand
AGCCTGCGCTGCCCAACGCTTATTAGCTGGGTTTATGTGGCGATCAATAGCGCTATCAACTATGTTATTGATCACAGTTATTTTCCGCTCAATTGGAGCTATAATCGAAAGATTGATCGCTAGCGTTAATTAGCTAATCTTTGTTTACTTGAAGAGCAAACAAGGGGCACAGCACTAGCCGACCAAGTTTTTCGAAGCTTTACCCTATGGCTTCAACGCCACTTACTTTATTAAGGAAACTCAGAATGAAACAACCCGTTCGTGTTGCAATTACTGGTGCTGCTGGACAAATAGGATACGCACTTGCGTTTCGAATCGCTGCTGGTGACATGTTAGGACCGGATCAGCCTGTTATCCTGCAATTGCTGGAAATCACACCCGCACTGGAAGCAGTAAACGGCGTCGTTATGGAACTTAATGACTGCGCATTCCCACTGCTGGACTCAATAGTCGCTACTGATGATCCTGCCGTTGCGTTCAACGATGCAGATTACGCTCTGCTAGTTGGTGCTCGCCCACGTGGACCTGGTATGGAGCGAAAAGATCTTCTTGAAGCCAACGCTCAGATTTTTTCCGCTCAAGGCAAAGCGATCAATGCCAATGCGTCAAAAGAAATCAAAGTACTTGTGGTTGGCAATCCAGCCAATACCAATGCACTGATTGCCGCATCTAACGCGCCGGATATTGACAGCAAGCAGTTCACTGCAATGACTCGACTGGACCACAACCGAGCATTAAGTCAGCTGGCCGAAAAAACGGGCAAGCACGTTAATGACATCAAACGAATGACTATCTGGGGCAATCACTCTGCCACTCAATATCCAGACATCAGCCAGTGCACCGTTTCTGGAAAAGCCGCTGCTGAACAAGTAGAAAAAGAGTGGTACGTTGACAACTTTATCCCTGCTGTTCAACAACGCGGAGCAGCGATCATTAAGGCTCGAGGCGCATCATCTGCCGCTTCTGCTGCCTCCTCAGCCATTGATCACATGAATACCTGGGCACTGGGTACCGCAGAAGGTGACTGGACCAGCATGGCCATTCCTTCAGACGGCAGCTACGGCATTGAGCCAGGCATTGTCTATTCCTATCCGGTTACCTGTAAGGATGGGCGCTACACCATCGTTCAAGGCTTAGAAGTCAGTGACTTTAGCCGTGAGCGCATGAGCGCAACTGAGAAAGAGCTGCGTGAAGAGCGTGACGGCGTTGCTGCACTGCTTTAAGCCTCGAATTAACTGAGGTTATAAAGGCCACCTTAGGGTGGCCTTTTTGTATCCATGATTGCCATCTCTTACCAAACTACCGAACAGCTAGCGGAAGCACAGCTACTTGCTGAAGAACTAAGCGCCCCCTTGCTGCCCCCCCAAGCCGACCACCCAGGACCTTTGCTGGTCTGTGGCACCAACGGCTATTCCGTTTTGTACCCCACCATCGCAAAGAAACCGTTTCGCATTAGTTTTACCGATGGCCCGCTGCTCTACCGCTCCATTCACTCGGGGAAAAAACAGCTGATCGCTAAAGCCGTAGGACTAGGAAAAGGCGCTGCACCGACCATTCTTGATGTTACCGCCGGTTGGGGACGAGATGGGTTCATACTCGCGGCCTTAGGTTGCCAAGTTACCTTGGTTGAGCGTGACCCCGTAGTGTTTCGATTACTGGAAAATGCTTTGCACCGGGCGGCTGATCACCCCGAAATTGGTGGTTGGATTGGCCAACGAATCTCATGCTTCTCTTTAACCGGTGAAGAATACCTGCAACAGCTGAGTGGCTCCAGCAACCTGCCTGATGTTATCTACCTCGATCCAATGTTTCCCGAGCGAAAGAAAAAAGCAGCGGTTAAAAAGGACCTTCAGCTGTTGCAATCACTCGTGGATGGCCCCGGTGATGATGCAGAAGCGTTATTGATACTTGCCAGAAGCTGTGCAAAAAATCGAGTGGTGGTTAAACGGCCCGCTCATGGACCCACACTCTGCGGAGAAAAAGCCGATATCACCTATCAGGGCGACAGTACCCGTTTTGATGTTTATTTAAGTCTCGGGAAATAGCATATTCATCATGAAAAAAGCATCGTCACCCGAACTCTGTAACTGCGGTTCAAATAAGCTTTATGACCACTGCTGTGGAGCGATCATCAACGGTGAGCTAACTGTGGTAACCGCTGAGCAATTAATGCGATCGCGATTTACTGCGTTTGCCCGAGGAAACGCCAACTATCTACTGAAAACGTGGCACAGCAATACTCGCCCTGCGGAGCTGGACCTCACTCAATCACCGGAGCAATGGCACCGACTTATCGTTAACCACTGTCAGGCTGGGGGAATTGATGATGAAACTGGACAAGTCTCATTTATCGCTATCTACAAACTGCAGGGAAAAGCGTATCGAATGACGGAATTAAGTGCGTTTTCCAGAGAAAAAGGTGAGTGGCGTTATCTTGAGTCCATTCAAGACCAGTAGATTTTACCTGGCACAACAATAAAAAAAGGCGACCCGAAGGCCGCCTTTTTGGTTCATCCTTGTTCCGCATCCTTGCGGATCACACATCCTGTGTGAATCTTCCTTGTCGTCCATGCCACCATCCTTGATGGAACCTTTCCGAAGCCCCTTGGTGATGAGTTTCGGTCTGTGTTGGCAACCATTCTGCCAAGGTTTTCTGGCAAGACAAGACGTCGAAAACAGCAACAAACGGACTGTGGCAACTAAAGCTAGTAGCTTGGAAAGTGTTAATTACTTGGCGTTTCAACGAGATAGCGAGAACCTGGTCCGCAACTCACGTGATAAAGTCGACACTTCGGCAATCAACCCACCTACGGAGTCGTCATCCAGAGCCTACAACGCCACTTCAATTAAGTGATCAAAACGGGCAATGCCACACTAATATAAATTTAGTTATCACCAATACGGTAAAATTGCGGCTCTAACATAGAGAAGAAAGGAATAAACATGAGCGAAGAGCGTCTGGTTGAGCTGGAAACTAAAGTAGCGTTTCAGGAACACACGATCCAGGAACTGAGTGATGTCATCTACCGGCAACAGCTGGAGATTGATAAGTTGGTAGCGACCACCCGTGAACTAAAAACTGATATTTCTACTTTCTCAGAGCAGCAGGGAGAAGAATCGTCTGAGCAGGAGCTTCCACCTCACTATTAACAGCCACGGCTAGCCGGGTTCTGGGTAGCTCACAGCCTCAATAGAGAAAACAACCTCACCTCGCGGCAAGCGGGTAACCACCTCGTCGCCCACTGTTTTTTTCAATAGTGCGACCGCCAGTGGTGAGTCAATGCTAATCAGCCCATTCCCTGGGTCAATTTCATCCGGCCCCACCAAGCGATAGCGAGCAACGTTGCCCTCTTCATCTTCCAACGTGACCCAGGCTCCAAAAAATACGGCTGACCGATTATCCGGCAACCGATCCACCACCTGAATATCACCCAATCTTTTTTGCAGGTAACGGATACGATAATCGATGCCACCCAACTCTTTCTTTCGATAGATGTATTCCGCATTTTCAGAGCGGTCACCTTCCGCAGCCGCCGCTGCCAATGCTTTGGTCACCTCACGCCGCTTCAGCCACAGCGCCTCCAACTCATCACACAAGGTTCGATAACCCGTTGGCGTAATGAGTTTAGTGCCCGGCTTTGTTGGTGGCCGATAGCGCCCCATAATTTCGACTCCATGTACGAATTAAAGGGTGCTGGTTAACCCTTTCGTGGATAGACGCTGGCCGCAGCCGCCATCACCTGATCCTGAATTACTCGCCAGCGCCAGTTAATCAAATGCAAACTAAGGAACAGACAGGTTAACGCCACCAGCTCCACCAATGGATAGGCTCGTGGATAGCCCGTATCGTGCGCAAACAGCAGGTTGGCAGTACAGGCCAACAGCAACACCGGCAACAAATTCCTCACAGCCGCAGGAAAAAACCGCGCACTGATGTACCCCGCAGGCACAATCGCTAACCAGCCAACAATCACCCCGGCAACCACATCTGTGGGCCAATGAGCGCCCACCATTACCCGAGAAATTGCCACCAACGCAGCCACCAGAAGCAGCCCGTAAGGCAACAACCATTGGCCAGAGTGCCTAAGCGCTATAAAACAACCGGCTACAAACACTGCAATCGTGGCACTGTGGCCAGAAGGAAATGCACCTCGCTTATGAGCAAGGCCAATAAGATGAAAGTCCTCCACCGCAAAAACACCTGCTGGTCGCAGCGTGAACAGAGAAACTTTACCGACTCGGATAACTAAGGCCGCAAGTACGCCAGCGATCACCAGAGTCCAAACCAGGCGTGGCGCTCGGATCACTAGCGGCAAGCAAAGGGTAACCACCACCACCGTGTCACCAAATACCGTCAACCCAGACCACCAGGTGTCGTGAAAAGGGAAGTTCAGTTGGTTCAAGTAAAAAAACAGTGCCGCTCCATCGCCCCAATACACCAATACCAGTAACGATACCGACAGCACGGCGGCAATGCCCCAATACTCCAGCCTAGTCCACACGGCTCTGCCCTTTCCATAGAACCAGTGAAACACCACGCTCTTGGTAAATAAGGTCATAACGGTGAGCATCCGTTAAATACTTGGTTTTTGTCAGCACTAAATGATCCGGTAACGGGTTGGAGCGCCGGGCAATTTTGCCCGAATAAAGGCTAAAGCTGGGGCGATTAAAGCGCCAGAGTATCGCCGGTTGCGAATAATCTCGTGCTCGTATCGCTGCCTCTCGAATAGGTTGCTGCTGAAACCAGCCCACTTTAGCAATCAGTTGTGAGCTGATGACAAGGTTGAGCAACACGCCACACGCAACGATTTTCAGCGCAACATCAATATTTCTCTCAAACAAACAATACAACGTAGCCAACCAAGCGACACCCACCAGCAGGTAATAAGTGGCATCAAATTGCGTATTGGAATCTGCCAACATGGCTCGCACAAAAGGGTCGGCAATCGCCGATAATTTCCAGCTGACTAATGACGGCAAGCCCAGCAATAACGTCAACAACAGTAACGGCGGGACAAAGACCCAGTACTGATTCACTCGAAGCCGGCTGCAATACGCCAGAATCACGAACAAACCACTGTAACCGTAAATAATATAGTGCGGCAACTTGGTGGCTGAAAAAGAAAAAAACAGCAGCACAAACAGAAACCAGATCAGGAAAAACAACACCCACGATTTCTGCTTAAGCTGAGACCAGTTCGAAGCCATAGCCACCAGCAAACCACTCGCTGGCAGCAGCCCAATCAGCACCACCGGTAGGAAATACCAAACAGGACCACCATGCCCCTCCATCGCTTGTGAAAAACGCGACACATTATGAGTAAAGAAAAAGCCCTCAATAAATGCCGGTCCGTCTCTCAGGTATTGCAACAGGTACCAAGGCAGCGCCACCGCCAACAAAAGCACCCAGGCTCGTACTCGACTCATGGCCCAGAACACCAGGCTCAACTGACGTGACAACACCGCATAAATAAGCAGCGTTGCTCCCGGTATTAACAGCGCTACCGGCCCCTTGGTGAGCACCCCCAGCCCGCTAGCAACAGCCGCCACCAACAGCCATCGTTCACTTTTTTCATTTAAAGCAAAATAAAGACTAAAGGCCGTTGCCGTCAAAAATAGATTAAGTAGCGCGTCTGCCGTTGCCGCTTTGCCAATCAGCGTCACCTGGATAGATACCAGCATCAGCCCAGCAGCAATCAACGCGGTCTGCCGGTCAACCAATCGCTTTCCACCGAAATAGATCGCCCAGGCCCAAAGCAGCGACGCAAGGATTGATGGCAGCCGAAACGCCCATTCATTCACGCCCAACAAGGAAATGCTGGCCGCCTGTAACCAGTACGACAAAATGGGTTTATCGTAACGCGGCTCACCGTTGAGATAGGTGGCCATGAAGTCGTTACGCTGAAACATCTCCAGAGTGGCCTGACCAAAAGCTCCCTCATCCAGATCAAACAGCGGTGTTGTACCCGATAAAAAGCAGAAGCCGATCCAGAACGAGGCAACCGTTAGAATCAGCAGCTGTTTGAAATAATTTGATGGTAAGTTTTGGCTCATCAACAAGAGACCGTGCGGACAACATTTAAGGCGTGCTGATCATAGTCGCTAATCCACAAACCACCAAAACCTGAGTCGACCAGCAAAGCGTTGTTGATGCTCAGCCAATCAAACGCCAGCGATAAAAACTGAGCAGAATAAATAGTGATAAAGTAGTCGGTCAGCCAACAAAAAAGCGAATCCATTGAACCGAACTCTAATCCGACAAATATGTGGTGATGCTAGCTACAAACGTGGCAAAGACTACTATCAAAAAGGCTACCTACTCGACATTAGGCTGTACCAGGATGGTGACGATTATCGTGTTGATTCACGAGTTAAAGGAAGCCACGGCCAAACATACAAGCAGCAAATCAGTATAGACCTAGCGCCTGAGGACAACTTCTTTGGGCGATGCAGCTGCCCAATGGCTCATGACTGCAAACACGTCGCTGCGGCCATGATTTACCTGGTTGAGCAAAAACTGTTCGACCCCGCCCAATTAACCGCATCACCGGTTGAACGCTGGCTGGCAGACATGCGCCGTGCCAGTCAACAGCCGCAGCTGACAAAAGAGGCGCAGCAGTCCAACGACTACCAGCTGCTCTACATTCTGGAGCCCAGCGATGAGAAACAACACGCCCTTGATGTCGTAACGCAAAAAGTACGACTGCTCAAAAAAGGTGGCTATGGCAAACCCTCCGCCTACCCGTTAGAGCAAACACAGCGCGCCTACGGTGATGACTTTATTCAGCCAGAAGATAAAGAGATTACCCGCCTGCTGACCACCGCCAGCCCCTATCACTATTACGGCTCCGATAATTGCTACACCTTACAAGGTGACCTGGGTGAGTTGGCGCTGAGCAAAATGCTGCTGAGCGGCCGCTGTCACTGGCTAAATAAAGATCAACCCGCATTGCACACCGGCCCCACTGGCACCATCGAATTTCAATGGCTAGCCACTCCCAAAGGCCAGCAGCTAGTTAAAAAAACCGAACCTTCCACCGAGCAGCTAATACTCATTAAACAGCTGTGGTATCACGATGCCAACAACCAGACGCTCGGCACACTGCAGCACCCACACCTGTCAACCAAACAGCTAGCGGCCTTGCTTGATGCCCCGGTGATACCCAGCGATGAACTGCTCTCACTGACCCAGCAGCTGCTCACTGACGTCGCCGAATACCAATTACCAACGCCGACCAATCTCAAGGTCGAAGAGGTATCGATCAACGGAGTACAGCCTCGATTTAAACTCCGGCTGCACAGTCGTGAACAGCCAGCGGATGCCAACAAAGGGATGCGCTGCCACTGCCTTCAGCTCAGTTTTCTCTACGGCCCGGCTGAATTAAGCGACCTCTCATTTCTTGAGCAAGCCAAGTTGGTGGAAGGGAACACCATTTTCACCGTTGAGCGTGATGTTGATGCCGAAATCACCGCCATGGATAAACTCCACTCGCTCAACCTTACGCTGCAAAGCGAGCCCACCAATGAAACCGAGTATGAGCAACTCATCTGGCTACCAGAAGCCAGCAGCAAAACCGAATCAGCAACCTTATGGATGCATCACCAACAATCCACCTTTCCCGAACTTGCCGCACAAGGATGGGAAATTGTTGTTGATGACAGCTTCCAGCTGCAATTTGATGAGGTCGACCACTGGCATGCTGAGCTTGAAGAAGAGCAGTCCGACTGGTTTTCATTAACCCTCGGCATTGAATTCAACGGCGAGCAAATCAACCTGCTACCGACACTGGTGGACCTGTTGACGCAAACGGACAACCCTCAACAGCTACGCCAATACCTGTTGTCCACACCGCACATACTCATTCAAACCGGTCAGCACCAATGGCTGAAGCTACCCTCTGAGCGACTGCTACCAATCTTTGAAACGCTCATCGAGCTGTATGACCAGCAACCACTGGATGCCGATGGCAAGCTCACCCTGTCACGACACCAAAGCCTTCAAATCGGTGACCTGCTCACTGACCCAGCGCTCAACTGGAAAGGTGCCGATGAGCTGCAACGGCTAAGCCAGTTATTACGTGATTTTGATGGCATCAACGAAGTCAAAATGCCCACTAACTTTGCAACAAAATTGCGCCCCTATCAGCAACAAGGGCTCAACTGGCTACAGTTTTTGCGTGAGTTTCGCTTCAATGGCATTCTCGCCGACGACATGGGGCTGGGTAAAACAGTACAAACGCTAGCCCACCTGTTGCTCGAAAAACAGAGTGGTCGCATGACCCAACCCTGCTTGATTATTGCGCCCACCAGCCTAATGGGAAATTGGCGACGAGAGTGTCAGCGCTTTGCTCCTGACCTCTCGGTGCTGCTGTTACACGGCAGCGACCGTCACCAATATCTTCGCCAAATTGCTGATCACGATATTGTGCTCACCACCTATCCACTGCTGCGCCACGATCAAAATCACCTGCTAAAACAACCGTTTCACTACGTGGTGCTGGATGAGGCGCAAGCAATCAAAAACCCCAAATCACAAACCGCCCAAGTCACCTATCAGCTCAACACAGAGCACCGACTCTGCCTGACCGGAACCCCGATGGAGAATCATCTGGGCGAACTTTGGTCCATGTACCATTTTTTAATGCCGGGATTTCTCGGTGATTTGCCGCGCTTCAATCGCCTGTTCCGAACCCCGATAGAACGACACGGCGATCACCAGCGGCAGCACCAGCTTTCCAAGCGGTTATCACCTTTCTTGTTACGTCGAACCAAACAAGAAGTGGCCACCGAACTACCGGAAAAAACAGAAATTATTCGCACGGTAACGCTGCAAGGCAAGCAACGTGATCTCTACGAAACCATTCGTCTTGCGATGGATAAAAAGGTACGCGATGAGATTGCCAACAAAGGCGTTGCTCGCAGCCAAATCATGATCCTTGACGCGCTGTTAAAGCTGCGACAAGTCTGTTGTGATCCACGAATAGTGTCACTTCCCCAGGCTGCCCAAGTTACCCAGAGCGCAAAACTCACGCTATTGATGGAAATGGTTCCAGAGATGGTGGAAGAGGGTCGTCGAATCCTAATTTTTTCGCAATTTACCAAGATGCTCAGCTTGATCGAGCAGCAGCTGAACAGCAAAGCCATCGGCTACTGCAAGTTGACCGGACAGACCCGCAATCGAGATGAAGCCATCGATCGCTTCCAAAGCGGCGATGTGCCGGTGTTTCTAATTAGTCTAAAAGCAGGGGGTGTTGGTCTCAACCTGACCGCCGCCGACACAGTGATTCACTACGATCCCTGGTGGAACCCCGCCGCTGAAAACCAGGCCACCGACCGCGCCCATCGCATCGGCCAAACAAAGAAAGTCTTTGTGTATAAGTTAGTTAGCGAAGAAACCGTTGAGGAAAAAATCCTGCAACTGCAACAAAAAAAGCAGCTGTTAAGTGATGCCATCTACTCAGGGAAGGGTGCTGAAAAAGCCAATGCGGTCACTTCAGATGAATTAAACGAATTATTAAAACCCCTGGATTAAAACGCTCTAATGCAACGTGCCCAACAGATTCTTGAAACCACCTTTGGCTACAGTGAATTTCGTGCCTCACAAAAAGCCATTATCCAACAGATTATCGATGGCAATGACGCCTTGGTGCTGATGCCAACCGGTGGCGGAAAATCACTCTGTTACCAGATCCCGGCATTAATCAGGGACGGCATAGGCATCATCGTTTCACCACTCATCGCACTGATGCAAGATCAGGTTGATGCCATGCGTCAGCTGGGTGTGCGCGCCGCTTATCTCAACTCCACTCTGACGTTTCAGCAAGTCATCGAGGTGGAGAGACAGTGCAAAAACCAAGAACTGGATCTGCTTTACATAGCGCCTGAACGACTATTGTCAGACAACATGCTGCACTTTCTGGAGCAGCTGCCTCTAGCCCTGTTTGCCATTGATGAAGCCCACTGTGTTTCCCAGTGGGGGCATGATTTTCGCCCGGAGTACCAGAAATTATCAATTTTGCATCAGCGCTTCCCCCATGTACCTCGCATCGCGCTCACCGCCACCGCCGATAGCCGCACCCGCAGCGAAATCATTGCTCAGTTGCAACTGCAGCAAGCCGAAGTTTATATCAGCAGTTTTGATCGCCCCAACATTAGCTACGCACTGGCAGAGGCCAACAATGCCAAACAACAGCTGTGGCGCTTTTTAAACAATGATCACCCCAAGGATTCCGGTATCGTCTATTGCCTGTCGCGCAAACGTGTAGAAGATATTGCGCAATGGCTCAGCGATCAGGGCCGCACCGCGCTGCCCTATCACGCCCGTTTATCGGCTGATGTCAGGCAGCAAAATCAGCAGCGATTCCTGCGTGAAGAAAACATTATCATTGTCGCAACCATCGCCTTTGGTATGGGCATAGACAAGCCCGATGTGCGCTTTGTTGCTCACCTTAATCTGCCAAAAAGCGTTGAAGCCTATTATCAGGAAACCGGTCGAGCGGGCCGTGATGGGGAGCCCGCCGATGCCTGGATGGTCTACGGGCTACAGGATGTGATCACGCTGCGGCAGTTTGTGCAGTCATCCGAGGCCAACGATACCCAAAAGCAGGTGGAGCATCACAAGCTTGAGTCAATGCTGGCGCTCTGCGAAGAGACCGGTTGCCGCCGCCACTCGCTACTGGCTTATTTTGATGAGCAGAGCGAAGCGAAATGCGGCAATTGCGATAACTGCTTGAGCCCACCCAGAACGTGGAAAGCCTCTGAGCCAGCCCGAATGGCGCTGTCGTGTGTCTATCGCACTGGCCAGCGATTTGGGGTTAATTACGTCGCTCAGGTTCTGCAAGGAAAAATGGATCAGCGTATTGAAGACAATGGCCACGATAAGGTCACTACCTTTGGTATTGGTAGCGCAACCTCCACTAATGAGTGGCGCAGTATTTTCCGTCAGCTCATCGCTCGGGGTTATCTTTACGTAGATCTCAATCAGCACGGCGCGGTACAGCTCACCAGTCAGTGTCGGCCGTTGCTGCGTGGTGACGAGGAAATTTACCTGCGTAAATACAAGGCCGCCGAAAAAGGAACGTCAAAAAAAGAGAAGAAGGAGCAAAAGGTAAGACCTCAGGAGGTCGCTCTGTGGGAGGCGTTACGCACCTTACGGTTAAGCATTGCCGAGAAAGACTCGGTGCCGCCGTTTGTGGTATTTCACGATTCAACCTTGCTTGAGATGGTTCGTTCACGCCCCAACTCACCGGATAAAATGCAGCAAATATCAGGTATTGGTGAGACCAAAATGAATCGTTACGGCAAACAATTTCTTGCCGCCATCGCCGAACATCCCCTGCCTGAGCTACTCAACAACCGGCTTAGTGACACCGTCAACGAAACGCTGATGCTGTACGCCAAGGAGATGAGCATTGAAGCCATCGCTGCTCAGCGTGAACTCACTGTCAGCCGAATATACAGCCATTTGGCAGAGGCGATTGAAAGTGGCGATCTCGATGCAAAAGAGG
>JQIA01001802.1_pt1 | contig 11508 bp, 10 predicted proteins | sample 811431 | NCBI WGS metagenome assembly JQIA01 (sample SAMN02998118, study PRJNA258478) | marine sediment metagenome | biome: marine; feature: seafloor; material: sediment; isolation source: oil-polluted sediment collected from 3 locations (0.5 km, 0.7 km and 0.9 km)... | place: USA: Gulf of Mexico ... | reverse complement strand
ACGTCGATCAAAAAAAAGGGACTTGGCAAAATAAAAATAGTCGTGCCCAGGCTATTGGTAAAGTTATGACTAACTTAAAATCGAAGGAACGATTGGTTAAAGACCGTAAAGAAGCTAATCAGCTAGATGAGCTAACGACCCAAGCTTTTGTTCGAAATTCTAAAATAGCCATTTAGCTTCATCTTTAGATTTGCGCAGTACCAATCAAATCGAATAATAAATAATACAGGTATCCTAGTCATTTAATAAAATCGCATAATCACTTTAATAGTTAGTATGAATATTTATAGAAAAATATCTCAAACCTTTAGTTTTTCTGCTATACCTTACATAAGGAATTATTTAAGCGATATTTTTAGGTAAGACATTTGAATGACATTTAGATTGATACCTTTAAGTTGATAGTTTGGATGTCTCGTAAGAATTAACGAATGGAAATTGATTATGGCTAATAAAACAACACTCAGCCTAGGAAGTGCGTTAGACATCGTACATGTTGCGGATCTTAAACCAAGGTTAACATCAGCACTAGAGAAAAAACCTCATGTTGTACTCATCGCTGACAAAATTGAACGCACTGACACCGCCGGCGTACAGCTTGTTTATTCATTCATGCAATATGCGAAAGAGAAAGATGTTGCAGTGACCTGGCAAAAACCAAGTGAAAATTTATTAGAGACAGCAACTAAACTTGGTATGAGTGAAGCACTAGGCTTTGTCTAAAAAAGGCAATTTAGAGATTACGCAACAATATATTTTTTGAGCTAGGCAGTTTTGACGAAGACAGTTAATGGAGAAAATGAATGACTAGAATATTAGCAGTTGATGATTCAGCATCAATGCGACAAATGGTGACATTTACATTAAAAACTGCAGGGTTTGATGTAGTGGATGCTGAAGATGGTGTAAAAGCTTTAGCCATTGCGAAAAGCTCAAAATTTGATGTGGTTGTTACTGATGTCAATATGCCAAATATGGACGGGATCACTCTGTGCAGTGAACTACGCAAATTACCAAACTTTAAATTTACTCCGATCCTCATGCTAACTACAGAATCGTCAGCGGATAAAAAGCAAGCTGGTAGAGCAGCTGGTGCAACGGGATGGATTGTGAAACCATTTAATCCAGAACAATTACTTGCGACAGTAAAAAAGGTGGTCGGGTAATTCCAGACTAACGAAAACTAGGTCTTTGAAGGTTTAATTAATTTAATCAGATTTATTCTTAAAGGTTCAATCAATGGAAATCGATCTCAGTCAATTTCATGCAGTTTTTTTTGAAGAAAGTTTTGAAGGTCTCGACGTTATGGAGCAAGAGCTTCTTAATTTAGAAGAAGACACTGATCTTGAAAATGTAAATACAATTTTTAGAGCTGCTCATTCTATTAAAGGTGGAAGTGCGACATTTGGCTTTAGTCATGTTGCTGAGTTTACTCATGTAATGGAAACTCTATTAGACGAAATGCGTGAGGGTAAGCGAGATATTACTCGTGAAATTATTGATCTACTTTTAAAATCAGTTGATTGCTTGAGAGGAATGTTAAATAAATTACAAGATGGTGATGATGTGAATAATGACTACGTTGAGTTAGTTGATTACTTTAATCAGTTGCTTTCCAATGATTCAAATGAGAGTTCCAACGAGGAAGAAAATACGTCTTCTGACAATACAGATGGTGCTCAATCTGTGTATCAATCAGGTGAAGATAGCAATAAATCTGCCACTGGATTTTCTATAAAATTCGTTCCTGAAAGTTACATTCTACAAACGGGTAATGAACCTGTTCGAATGTTTAAAGAATTGGAAGGCTTGGGCGGTTTAACGGTTAAAGCAAACTTAACTAAAATTCCAAATTTCACTGAGCTTGATCCTGAATTATGTTTTATTTCTTGGGATATGCAGTTAGATTCTGAAGAAGCAGAATCCAATATTCGAGAAGTTTTTGAATGGGTAGATGATGATTGTTTACTTGAAGTTAAAGCACTAGCAAGTGCATCAGTTGATGCTTCAAAACAAACAAGTGAAAGTGCTGATTCATCTGTTTCAGATGTTAGTTCTGAAACTTCTGCCCCGGCAAATGTAGAACCAGAAACGCAAGTACAAGACTCAAAGAAACTTGTTCCTATCAAAAAGGAAAAAGAAGCGGTTAAAAGTACAAAAAAACCAGCATCAAGCGCATCTATTAGGGTAGGAATTGATAAAGTTGATACGCTGATCGATCTTGTTGGTGAGTTGGTTATTACTCAATCCATGCTAGGAGAATTAGGTGAAAATTTTGATGTTAGTAAGCTAGAACAGTTAGTTGCCGGTTTAAGAGAGTTAGAATCAAATACAAGAGAATTGCAAGAAAGTGTCATGCGTATTCGTATGCTGCCAATCGGTTTTGTCTTTAATCGCATGCCAAGAATGGTAAGAGATCTTTCTGCTCAGCTTGGAAAAAATATTGAACTAGTGATTAAGGGCGAAGATACAGAATTAGACAAAACGGTGATGGAACAAATAGGTGATCCCCTCACTCATTTAGTTAGAAATGCATTAGACCATGGTATTGAATCTGATCAACAACGTGCAGATAGTAATAAACAAGAAATTGGTAAAGTGACATTAGATGCTTATCATCAAGGTGGAAATATCATCATTGAAATTGCAGACAATGGTGGTGGTATTAAACCTGATATTATTTACGCCAAAGCAGTAGAGAAAGGTTTGATTGAAGATGGTGTAGACATTCCTGAAGAACAAATAATTGGCTTAATTATGGAGCCAGGATTTTCCACAGCTGAAGTCGTTAGTGATGTTTCTGGCAGAGGTGTTGGACTTGATGTGGTTAAGCGAAATATCAACAATTTAGGTGGTAGCGTTGATATTTCATCTGTCGTCGGTAAAGGAACAAAGTTCACTATCAGGTTACCTTTAACTTTAGCTATTCTAGACGGGCAATTAATTCGTTCTGCAAATGAAATCTACGTTATACCACTGGCTTCAATTGTAGAATCAATACCTTTGTCAGGTATCAAGTTGACTAAAATTGCGGGAAATATGCCAGTTTATAAAAATGGTAATGAATACATTCCAATTATCGACTTAAGGGATGAATTTGATATTAAATCAGAAAAGAAAACTACTAATGAAGGACTGATAGCAATTGTTGAGGGTGAAAACAGAAAAATCGCCATTAAAATTGATGAGCTTTTGGGGCAGCAACAGGTGGTCATAAAAAGTTTAGAAAGTCATTATAAAGGCATTCAAGGTGTATCAGGTGCAACTATTTTAGGTGATGGTCGTGTATCACTTATATTGGATATCGTGGGATTGTCGAAGCGCTCTGCCGATAGAGCATCTGCAAGCAGGGATAAAGTTGCTTAAGGCTAATTAGTTTATTAATAATTGTGACTACAAACTATTTAAATACGACCACTACAAATATAAATACAAATATAAATAGAAATACAAATACTGAGGAATAAAAGATGAGCAGTGAACTGCATGATATTTTACAAGAGCAAAGTGAAAATATCTCGTCTATTAATCGTGAAGCTGAAGAAGAGTCAAAGGGAACCCAGTTTTTAAGTTTTGACGTGGGTGGAGAAGAGTTTGCGGTTAACATTTTGAGTGTTCAAGAAATTCGTGGTTGGGATAATCCAACATTCTTGCCTAACGCGCCTGTCTATATTAAAGGCGTACTTAATTTGCGAGGAACCATTGTTCCTGTCATGGATTTACGAAATCGTTTTAGTTTTAAAAATGCTCAGTATTCAGATACAACGGTTGTTGTAATCCTTAAATCAAAAAGTGGCGATAAAGAGCGGTTAATGGGATGTGTGGTTGATGGCGTTTCTGATGTCTTTAATTATCAAGAGTCCGATATTTCTGAAGTTCCCGATTATGGCAGTGGTATAGATTCTAGATTTACCTCAGGAGTTATGACCATCGATGATCATGCCGTTACTATTTTAGAACTATCAAACTTGTTAAGCCTTGATTTAATCAATCACCCATACACTGGAGCTTCTCATGGCTGAAACATTGGATAAAAAAACAGTGACAACATCAGCTAATGATAATTCTACGGAACAACAATTTCTAACCTTTCTAATGGGCAAGGATGAATATGGCGTTGATATTTTAGCGGTTCAAGAAATCCATATTTGGGTAGAGCCCAGACCAATGCCCAATACCCCTGATTATATTAGAGGTGTGATTGATTGGCGCGGAACTATCGTTCCTATTATCGATCTTAGGTTGCGATTTAAATATACCGAAGCAACATACACCGAAACAACGGTTGTCATTATATTGCAAACTAAAATGGCGGGTAGTGATCAAGTTTGTGTCGTTGGAATAGTAGTAGATGCGGTTGCAGATGTTTACGACGTGACCAACGAAAATTTAAAGAAAGCACCAAATTTTGGAAGCAAGGTTGATACGAAATATATAAAAGGTATGACTAAGATTAATGATTCAATGATTATAATTTTAGATATAGAAAAATTAATTAACTTAGAAGAGTTAACTGAGTAGCTAACCATTAAAGATTGGTAAAAAGGATTCATGATGAGTAACGAACAAGATCCAATTGAAGACGAATTAAACTTAATAAACGAAAGTCACCAAATAAACGAAACAAGCGAAGGATTAAATATGAATAACACTACTGATGAAAAAATAAACCAAGAACTTCTTGCAAAAGTAGAAGCTATCAATAAAGTCCAAGCAATCATTGAATTTGAAATGGATGGGACGATCATAACCGCCAATGAGAATTTTTTGAGCGTAATTGGTTATGATTTGAATGAAATTCAAGGGAAACATCACCAAATGTTTGTTGATAAAGAATATGCAAAAAGTAAGGATTATAAAGATTTTTGGAAGTCTTTAAATAATGGTGATTATCAAGCCGCAGAATATAAACGATTTGGTAAAGGCGATAAAGAAATATGGATCCAAGCATCCTATAACCCAATTCTTGATCAGAACGGAAAACCCTATAAAGTTGTGAAGTTTGCAACGGATATTACCGAGCAAACGGTTTTATTCCATGAAGCATCAAGAATGCAAGGCGCTATGGGTGGATCAGCAACAGCTACAATGATGGTTGACCGCGATTTGTTGATTACTTACATGAATACAGCGACTGAAAAACTATTGAAAGAATTAGAGCCTGTGATGAAGGGAATTTGGTCAGATTTTCGCGCCGATACGGACTACATGATGGGCAAATGCATAGATGATTTCCATGCTAACCCTGCGCATCAGCGAAAAATATTAGACGACTCTGCTAACTTACCCTATCAAACCGATATAAAACTTGGCGATAACACCGTTCGTTTGAATGTGGCTGCGATTATAGATTCTGAAGGTAAATATGTTGGTTCGAGTTTAGAGTGGGCAGACATTACTTCAAAAGTAGCATCAGATAATGCTGTTACTAGAATGGAAGGGGCTATGTCTGGCTCAGCCACCGCTACTATGATGGTTGACAGAGACTTATTGATTACTTACATGAACCCAGCAACTGAAGATTTGTTAAAGACTTTAGAGCCTGTGATGAAAGGCATTTGGTCAGATTTTAGCGCAGAGAGAGACTATATGATGGGTAAGTGTATAGATGACTTCCACGCTAATCCTGCGCATCAACGTAAAATATTAGACGACCCAGCTAATTTGCCTTATCAAACTAATATTACGCTAGGCGATCAAACGGTTCGACTAAATGTTGCAGCAATTATGGATAGCTCAGGAAATTATGTTGGTTCAAGTTTGGAGTGGGAAAATGTTACCTCACAAGTGGACGCTCAAATAGAAATCGGACGATTAGTTTCTGCTACTCAAGGTATGACTACTAATTTAATGATGGCTGACGCCGATGGTGTGATTAATTATATGAATCCATCGTTAGAAAAAATGTTAAGTCGAAGAGAAAAGGAAATTCAAAAAGCCTTACCTGTATTCTCTGTTGCTAAATGTGTTGGTACCAACTTTGATAGCTTCCATGCCAATCCTGCGCATCAAAGAAATTTATTACAGCCCGAAAATTTACCCTACAGCACTCGAATAGGCGTCGGTGACTTAACTTTTGGTTTAACGGCTATCGCATTATTTGATGAAGAAAATAATCATTTAGGAACCGCTGTTGAATGGAGTGATGAAACGGAAGTTGTGAATGCACAAAAGCAAGTTGAAAACTTGATTAATGACGCGGTAGAAGGAAAGTTAGACTCTAGAATTAATGCTGAAGAATTTGATGGGTTTATGAAAAATTTATCTGAGTCTATTAATACAATGTTAGATACTGTGGTTGAACCAATTTCTAATTGCCAATCAGTATTAGTTGAGATGGCTGCAGGTAATTTGCAAAAGAGTATGGAAGGTGAATATTCGGGACAATTTAAAGATTTGCAAACGGCTATTAACACGACAATCGATAACCTAAGAAATATGGTTGGCGAAATCATGGAAGCATCTAGTCATGTTGCTACTTCTTCACGAGAAATTTCGCAGGGTAATACAGATTTAAGTCAACGTACCGAAGAGCAGGCGTCTTCTTTAGAAGAAACAGCGTCTAGTATGGAGGAGTTAACTTCAACGGTTAAAGAAAACTCTGATGCCGCTAAAAAGGCGAACGGCCTAAGTGAAACAACGATGAGCCAAGCTGAATCTGGAGGCAAGGTAGTTGAAGAAGCCGTTATTGCAATGAAAGAAATTAATAATGCTTCACGAGAAATCTCTGACATCATTGGTGTCATTGATGAAATTGCTTTCCAGACTAACTTGCTAGCATTAAATGCTGCGGTGGAAGCCGCTCGAGCCGGTGACCAAGGGAGAGGCTTTGCAGTAGTAGCCGCCGAAGTACGAAACTTAGCGCAACGAAGTGCAAGTGCAGCAAAAGATATCAAGAAGTTAATTAGTAATAGTGTAGAAAAAGTTAATCAAGGAACAGAGCTAGTAAATGATTCAGGACAAAAACTGTCTGAAATTGTCGACTCGGTAAGAAACGTATCAGGTCTAGTGGCTGAAATTTCAAATGCAAGTCAGCAACAAGCCAACGGTATAGAAGAAGTTAATCAAGCGGTCACACAAATGGATGCAATGACCCAACAAAACTCAGCACTGGTAGAAGAAGCCGCTGCAGCCGCAGAAGCGTTAACGGAACAAGCTGGCAACATGCTTGAACTGATGAGCTTCTTTAAGACCGGTAATGAAAGTGGTGTCAAAAGCGAAAAAATTGTAAGCCCGATTAAGAAAACTAATTCTACTGCGAGTAAAAAAGTCGCGGCGGATGATGAATGGGAAGAATTTTAAAATTGGTTTTTAGGGAGAGATATTTCTTATGCTAGTAGTAGACGCTTCAGAAAAAGTTAGAGAGTTTGAATACAAACAAGAAGATTTTCAAAGAATAGTAAGCATTATATATAAAGTTTCTGGTATCAGTTTATCTGCTAGAAAAGAAGATATGGTGTATTCGAGATTAGGTAGAAGGTTACGAGCCAACGGTATAACTCGATTTTGTGACTATTTGGACTTTGTTGCTAAGGATAAAGAAGAGCAAAATGCATTCGTTAATGCATTAACTACAAACTTAACTCATTTCTTTAGAGAAGAGCATCATTTTGATTATTTAAATGATGTTTTATTTCCTGAAATGTTTGCGAAATCACCCGAGCGCATTCGCTTTTGGTCTGCAGGTTGTTCAACCGGCGAAGAGCCATACACGTTGGCAATGATTTGGGAGCACCTGAAGAATAGACCTTCAAATATTGACTTCAAAATATTAGCGACGGATTTAGATACCAACGTAATTGATTCCGGTATGTCTGGGATTTATTCCGTTGATAAATTGGTGCCTGTTGCTGATGAATATCTCAAATGGTTTAGTCGTACATCGGGTTGTACTGCTAATCAAAAACAAGTTGATCCCCAACTAAAAGAATACATTGCTTTTAAGCAGCTGAATCTAATGCAAGACTGGCCAATTAAAGGACCGTTTCAACTGATTATTTGTAGAAACGTATTAATCTATTTTGATAAAGAAACTCAAAAGAAACTGATTAAACGGTACTACGATTTACTCGAACCGGGTGGTTGTTTGATCTTAGGGCATTCAGAAAGTCTAGGTGATAATCGTAACTTGTTTGAAGCGAAGGGAAAAACGATTTTTAGGAAGTTAGGCTAATGGCTGTAGGTTATAACCGTGATAATTTGCCATCGTGTTGGCAAGAATTTAATCATATTAATCGTTACTGGGATAAACATACTGAAATGCCTACCGCTAAAATTTTACCGGGTGAATTTTATGTAACCGGTCATGATGAAGCGATTACCACTATTTTAGGATCTTGTATTTCAGCCTGTGTTAGAGATCCAAAAGCAGGTATAGGCGGAATGAATCATTTTATGTTGCCAATTAGCAATTCTGCCAGTCCTGTAGAGGCAGCAGACGCAGCTCGATACGGAAACTTTGCGATGGAGCAAATGATTAACGATATTTTGCGCAATGGCGGCAAAAGAGAAAATTTAGAAATAAAGATATTTGGCGGTGGCCGTGTAATGAAAGGTGTTACTGATGTAGGTAAAAAAAATATCAGTTTTGTTAGAGAATATATTGAATTAGAAAAGTTAAGATTAATTGCTGAAGATGTCGGTGGAAAATATCCGAGAAAAGTGATGTACAACCCTAAAACCGGCAAAGTTAAAATGAAAAAGTTAATCAACCAACATAATAATACCGTTGAAACTCGAGACGAAAGTTATTTTGATAAAATTACCCATCAAGAAAATACCGGTGAGATTGAATTGTTTGGTTAGATATCAGTATCAGAAAAAAGCATCCGAAAAAAGCATAAGTGATATTCGAATTATCGAAAAGGAATAACTTTAGAGAAGCTAAATATGAATCAAGTTAAATCAGACAGTCTAAATTCAGACAAGATTATTAGAGTGCTAGTCGTTGATGATTCGGCATTTATACGTGTATTACTAACTGAAATTCTAGAGAGTTGTAAAAATATTCAAGTGGTCGCAACAGCCGAAGATCCTATAGATGCGCGGGATAAGATAAAAAAATATGCACCGGATGTAATAACATTAGATGTTGAAATGCCAAAAATGGATGGTATTACATTCTTAAAAAACATTATGCGATTACGGCCTATGCCAGTCATTATGGTGTCTACATTAACTCAAACAGGGGCAGATATAACGTTAGAGGCACTAGAGTTTGGCGCATTTGATTTTATTGGAAAACCCAGTAGTGATGTTAAAAATAGATTAACTGATCTTGCGGATGATTTGATTAATAAGGTGATAGCTGCCGCAAACTGTAATAAGTTGGCTTTAGAAAAGCGAGAGTACAAGTCGACAGTTAGCTCAGATACAGTCAGTAACTATCCCTTCAAGTTAATTACAATAGGGGCTTCAACTGGAGGAACAGAGGCTATTAGAGAAGTTATAAGACAACTCCCTTTAGGTCTACCGCCTATTGTGATGTCTCAGCATATACCTGCAACATTTTCGACTTCTTATGCAAAGCGTCTTAACCGAGAATCGATTATTAACGTAAGAGAAATACAGTCATCGACTCGTTTAGAGTCTGGTTATGCTTATTTAGCGCCTGGTAGTCATCATTTGCTAGTCAAAAAGAAGGATGGTCATTTTTGGGCTGTTCTAGACGATGGCGAGAAAGTGAATCGTCATAAACCTTCAGTTGACGTCATGTTTAACTCTATTGTCGATCTAGGCGTAAAAGATTGTTTAGGTATTGTGTTAACCGGTATGGGAAAAGACGGTGCTAAAGGGCTTAAAGCCCTCAAAGATATAGGTGCAACGACCTTTGTTCAAGATGAAGAGTCGAGTGTTGTATGGGGAATGCCTGGAGCATCCGTAAAAGAGGGCGGCGTAGATAGAATTTTACCTCTTGGAGATATCGCCCAAGCCATTGTTTTGGGTAAATAAATTAATATTCTGAATTTGTATAAATAAGTAAGAATAGTCTGGTAATTTTTCTTTTTTGCACTATGCTTATTGAGAAGTATGTATGACATGTCATTTTAAGAAATGCAGTTATTAAGAACTAATTGTTCTAAAAACCAATTTCTGGCTATTTCAGATAAGTAAAATGACACTATTAACGAATTTTATTTTTAATAGTCCAAATTTTATAATATAACTATAAGGGGCAAACTATGTCTGTTAGTTCAAATTCTTCCTCGGATGGAAAATCATTAACTATATCAGTTGATGGTCGATTTGATTTTAGTGCTCATCAAGCATTTAGAGATGCTTATGAAAAAATCTCGCCGGTTCCATCAGATATTATTGTTGATATGCGAGGAACTACCTATTTAGATAGTTCTGCATTGGGTATGTTGCTGTTATTACGTGATCATTGTGGTGGTGATTCTTCTAACATATCGCTTAATAATTGCAGTGAAGACATTAGAAAAATTCTAACCATTTCAAACTTTGAACAATTGTTTAAAATCCCATAAATCCTTAAAACGGAATGTTGAGTATTCAGCATTTCGTATTAACTTTCACCTTAAACTTCTAATGAGCAGGATAACATTGTGAAGCTACTAATCGCGGATGATAACAATACCGAAAGACTTATTCTTTCTCGAGTGTTAGAAAACCTAGGTCATGAGGTTATCCAGGCTGAAAATGGGCGCATAGCGGTTGAAAAATTCGAAGAGTTTAAACCTGACATGGTCTTTTTGGATGTCATGATGCCAGAGATGGACGGCTATCAAGTAGCTGCTGCCATTCAACCTGCAAAAGAAAAGTCTTGGTTTCCTATTGTATTTCTCACCAGTTTAACTGAAGCTAGCGATCTCGCTAAATGTATTGATGTAGGCGGAGATGACTTCGTTTCCAAACCCATTAATAAAGTTATTATTAAAGCTAAGGTTGAAGCATTTGAAAGACTAATCAATTTATATAATACGGTAGAGAAACAACAAGAAGAAATTAGGATTTATAATGAGCACCTTGTTCAAGAGCAAGAAGCCGCAAAAGTTGTTTTTAATAATGTAGCACATAGAGGTTGCTTAGATAGTGATTATATAAACTACCATTTATCTGCAATGTCTATTTTTAATGGCGATATAATGCTAGCGATGGTGTTACCTACAGGCTCTTTAAGAGTCATGTTAGGCGATTTCACCGGGCATGGATTACCCGCAGCAATTGGCGCTCTACCAACGTCAGAAATTTTTTATGGGATGTCTAAAAAAGGATTTTCATTAGAAGATCTAATAAAAGAAACCAATACGCGTCTATACAATATTTTACCAAGAGGTATATTTTGCTGTTGTTTTATCGCAGATATTAATCCTGCAGATAGGCAAATTAAATACTGGAGTTCAGGTGCACCTGATTCTTATTTACTCGATCAAGAAACAGAGGAAGTAACTTTATTGCGTTCCTCTCATCTACCATTAGGAATATTGTCGCCTAATGCTTTTAATGCAAAGTTTCAAAGTTGTCCGTTCACCGAAAACCACAAACTAA